>Ga0315315_10004981_pt1 | contig 12245 bp, 12 predicted proteins | sample M140m3416metaG_FD_203699 | JGI IMG/M metagenome (GOLD analysis project Ga0315315, IMG submission 203699) | Ammonia-oxidizing marine archaeal communities from Monterey Bay, California, United States - M1 40m 3416 | ecosystem: Environmental > Aquatic > Marine > Intertidal zone | place: USA...
AGTTTCGTAACGGACAAGTCGGACAAAAAGTGGGTCAAGTCGGCACTTTGGCGGAACGCTAAGAGGATAATGTACACGAGGGGATAATGTACACGTTACGAAACTTATTTTGTAACAGAAAAGTAACGGACGTTTCAGAAACAATCAGTCGTGAAACACTATCCGCACACGCGGCTTACGTACCCACACTGTTGAGACGCTCGCCTGTCCTGCTTTACCATCGCCCACTGCTTTCCACCACGTTTCTTCTTCAAGTTCATAAAGCCCGTGGAAACGCTCCTCGTAGTCCTCACGTAAGTTGCACTCGAAGTTGTTGATGTTCATCCACCACGCATCATAGAGACAGGTGTCGTACTCCACGTGGGGTGCAACGTCGTTCACGTCCACCTCGTCGCATTCGGCATACGCTGTATCTTCCTTGTTGGGGATGCACTCTTCTCTGATGAGTTGCTCGAGGTGTGCAAAGTATGCATCAATGAGGGGCATCATGCTCTCAGGGTCTTCATAGCTGAGGTCAAACTGAAGGCGGCCGTCGGGTGTAACGTTTCCTAACCCTCCACTGTAATGGTGATTTGACAGTTTGGAATCGTGGGCACAACGCGTTTTAAACTGCGTCTTGATTGCCGCATTGAGCCAATAGGGCATGTCACCAACCTTGCAATACCTGATAAGACTGTTACTATCTCGTAAGTCTACAAACTCCACCAGGTCCGAGTCGCTTAGTTCTGGTACGTGGTGGGCCTTGCGAAGCAACTCCTCGGTAAAGCGCGTGCGTAGGATGCTGTCTCCGAGGACAGATTGGACAAACTCATCTGTGTGCTGGGTAGACAGGTTGCTAATTACCGTTCCAAGAGTCGTTTCCCAGAGTGCAGGCACATCGCGCTTGCGTTTGGCACCGCGGAGCATGTCTTGGTTATGAACGTCGTACCGAATGTGAGATTTGGTAAAACATTGAATCAACACTTTTTATGGGCAAACTTTAAAATGTGTAAAATCAATCTTTAGACAAATCTGCACATTCCTCCACATAATCGAAGTGTCCTGTACAAATCAAACAGTCACATTGATGCATGCCGTCCCACACAATTCCGTCGGCAACGCGGCCGCACATCGCCGTGATGCGTACCGGTTCCGCGTATTCCTTTTCTGTTTTTATAGACGAACTTTCCTGGATGCCGCTCCACTCGTCACTGGGTGTACTCAAACATTTTTGCTTTTTCACTCGGGCATCCTCGCGTTCGCAACGGTAGTCTGATACCACAGTGCTCACGTCGTCGTTGTGCAGCGCAGAGCCAGCATTTTTCATTTGTTCGCTCTGTACGTCGGACAATTGATGATCAGGTACGAGATCCCCAGTGGAGACCATGATGCGATATCCCATTGGAATTTCGTCGGCCATTTTGTCTTTGAAACCAGGTGGGGCTTCGTGTTTTTCAAGGTCTTTCAAATTCTTGAAAGTAGGAGAAGTTGTACTTTGCATCGGGCGCCGAGTAAAAGTGTTCGCTTCAACTGTAAGGGTACTTGTATTCTTTATTTTGTGGGTATGTCAACGTTTTGTAGGCAGCAAAGTCGCCGCGGATAAGTCATGTCCTACACACATATATCATATATAATTACAGTTGCCGCCCGCAGCATGCCAAGTTCAGAAAACCAGTTTGAAGTAAGCCCCGCCAAAAGATTTGTGTTGATCTTGAGCGGAAGTGCTGTTTGTGCAGCAGTGTGTGCTTTATCTACTTGTAACACAGCATCAGATTGCGACCTAAAGAACACTTGCACAAAAATCAACGACGGTCTTTGTACATTCAAAAATAATATTGCAATAGAGCAAAGCTTCCATTTCGGATACATTTCATTGGGCGACAACAATTCGGCTGCCCTTTACAACAGCTTATGTGGCCCTGGTGACAGAGCTGAGCACGATAGCAACGGAAACATTGAATGTGTACCTTTTTATCCCTACCCCAGCGGTGTGAACTTTGAGATCATGGACGACAGTGCGAGCACTCCTGCTAGGCGAAGTTGTGGTAGATGGATTGACGCCGGCGGTAATCCTCTGTTTATAGGTCAAGTGACAAGACGGGGAAATCACGACAATCTCAATTGGGAACAGGCTCTTTTGCACACAGAAGATGTTGCGACCGCAAACTCACGCACTGCCACTAGCGCGATGGCAAAGTTCAGATCGGAATGCAAAAGAACATCGCGACAAGGACCTCAAGCTCTCCTTTCTGCAGCAGCTGTCGCATACAAATACTTGGAAGAATACGTTGTTTCCAATTCCGTTGATAGAAGTGGGTTTTTGAGGTCGATCGGGTACATAATGAGTCATCGGTGTCCAACACTTGCCTTGTACACGTCAAAACTACGTGACGATGGTACGTTCGTGCACTCAATGATTGATGGTTTCTATTTTGGACCTACGACGATGTCAACTTCGCTTTTTATGTTCGGAGAGTCAATTCAAACACAAACTGACGCAGACGAAGCAAACAATGAAATACGAGAAGCATTTTCGGTACATGATATTCAACCTACAGCTGAGGATGTTCGTCATCTAGTAGAAGGTGCGTACGGGAAGAATGGTACATTCCATTTTACGTTGGGACCACTATCACTACTGGATACAGCCCTGAAGTACTACGACAGGAATCCGACAAAAGCAATCGCATACTTGAAAGGCACATGCGCATTTTGTAGTTACAATCCACTGTCGTCCTTTCTTAAAGATACCGAAACACACGACAATGGAGTTGATGCTCTTGACAACGAAATGTCCAGTCTGGGAGCAGAAAGTTCATTTTTCGCAAGAGTGGAAGTGAAGGGAACTGTATCGTATGAGCTTGACATTCACGATGTAGTGCAAAGTTCAAGAGTCGCTACACTCAGTGACATCATGAAGAACGATGTGTTTAATACTTGGGACGATATATGCCTCGAAATGATGAGGAATGTCTTTGTGGATGAAGTGGAAGCGGCAAGGTTCGATGCAACGGTGTCGTCTTCGTTATACGAGCGGTTTGGGAACTTGGTCAACGTCACTAAAATGGCTGTGTGTCGAGCTGCTGAAACCGAGCCTATAAAAAGAGTTTTAAACAACATATCTCTTTTTCAGCATCGAGCACTGCATAGTGAGTTGCGAATTGTCGGCGCGCCGCGTGGTACTTGGGCTGGACTTTCACGTCCCATTCCCAACTCTGGTATTTCGATTGCAGATGGCATGTTCACAATGATCCTGAAACAGTCGAGGGCGTCGTTCTTAGACGAGCTAGTCGATCATCATGTCGAAGGCGGTAGGCATGCATGTGATCATGTACCGTTCTACTCACAAACTTCGTGGAATGCGTATGTTCTGAGAGGCATAGATTGCGCCGTGTATTTTTTAGGCATAGCACACAGACCTATGCTGGATACAAACTACGACGACGCTACGTTAATGTCAAGAGGACTTCATGTTGTTGCGCATGAGCTCGCACACATATCAGAAAGCGTGGGTTGGAATGCAACTGAATTACAACACCTATTAGTTCACTACCACCCACATACACATACTGAAGCGATCGCCGATGTTTTAGCATCAGTTGCAATCTTGGAAACTCACCTGGTAACAAGACACGACTTCATAATACTATTTTGCCAAGTATGGTGCTCGAGAGAACCAATTGAGTGGTCTCATCCATTGACAGATCCACCGACCGTGCACCCGTCAGGAAACTCGAGGTGCAACAACCTGGTCGCAACGCTGGATGAGTTTTTTCCGCTGTTGGGCTTGTAGTACCTCATGGCTTGAACGTCGACAGCTGTGTTGGGCGAATGCCATGGACTTCAATGTATTGGAAGGAGCCGAGCGACGCGTGATACTTTCCACCAAGTTTTCGGATGATTTTGCTGTGGTGGATGCGTTCGGCGTGAGGGTCATGTTTTTGACATTTTCTTGTATACTTTATGAACTTTGAAGTGGCCTTCTTGATTGTGATGTACTTGCTGGGACCGCCTTTGTTGTAGTCCGAATCCGTCGCGTCTTGCACTTTCCACACGCCAACCGAAAACGGAGACGGCATTCTTCTCTCTTTATTTTACAGGCGCCGAGTTAAAGAAAATAGCTGCTGCAAGCCAGTAGTTTTGGACAAATGTGTAAAAAGTGTCAGTTTACCCCAAATCTGCGGCAAATTCAGGAGTCACTCCTGGAACGGTTGGCAACACGTCCAAGCAAACTCGGCGCCTGAAGAAAGTCTCAGATGTCTTCTTACCGTCGTTTTCCTTCTCGACCATATGACTTGGTGTACAAAGGTGATGAAATTATCAACTGGCCTGATGCGTGTTTGATGAAAGACAACGTTGCATACGATGTCCCCCTATCGGAGTCAAAAGAAAAAATTGGAATAATCCGCGACTATTTTGACCCCGTCGTGGTCAAAGATGATGAAGTCCTCCGCAATATCCACGAACCAAAAAACTGGCCACGAGTGGAGACTCTTCTAACATGTGTGGTCGTTGTCCAAGCTAAGACGCGGGGGTCCGAGTTGGCGTATGGGTGGTATGCGCGCGTCATCACGGAAAAAGATTTGACATATGAAAGAGACGCAAACAGCCGAAACGAAACAACACTGCAACATATTCCGAAACAAATTTACAAACAACTGTTAAATTTCCTCATCAACGACGAAGATTTCCGTCACTCATCGTTGCTCAAGCATTTGCCTGATGCAGACAACGCAAGACCACTGCCAGTTGCTCCTTACAACTGGTCGAAACGTTACACTTGGTCGATGTTGCGTAAATGGCTGCGGACGCGGTGTATTGTGATGTATTGGATGCAAAAAGCGGCGGAAAAGGCTTGCGCACCAGGAGGTGCAGGACGGAAACGTGATCTGGAAGCATATCAAGCAGACTTCGTGACAAAAGTGGGTGAAGCCGACACGTCTGTTTTTGGAAATTGAAGGAATAATGTGTAACTTTATTAAGACACCTCCCATACACCCTTCCGCCAATTCCAAAGCTTCACTCCCACAACTACATTCGTTGACAACTCGTACTTGCAGTCTCTCGGTTGATTGCTTTATCAATCCGACGCGCCCGCGGCCATGTTGTTCGAACCACGAATCTTGCTCCCGGACAAAGTCATTGCGTCTCTCGGCTTGCAAGCAGTTTCGTCGTTTGCGTTGAAACGCGAGTACTTAAACGTGGGAGACTCGGGCTTCACGATGTAATCTGCGGCGGTGCCCTCGATAACACCCTCTGCCATTGCCGAGGTCTTGACGTTCTTCTCCTCGTAGTCGTCCATCTTGCCGAGAAGGCCAATGCCCGTACCGTCGAAAGACTGCCCGATAATGCCGTGGGGATGGCACGTCCACTTGGACTCGTCGGCGAGCGGACGCAGCGTAAAGTCGAAGCGCCAGTTGGGCCCACTGACGTGGTTGTAAACTGGCTTGCGCGTCGCGTTCACTTCCCAGCCATGTGCCCTGATCGACGTAGTCAGCATTAGCTGTTCGACGACGACACCGTCGCCCGTGATTGTGGACCACTTGTCGTTGCGCGAAATGACCTCGTTCTTGGCGTTTGCAACGTAAAAGCCGGTCTCCTTCTCTGCAACCGTGCGCACAGTGAACATCTCGGTGCCCGACATCACGTTAACTGCAAGCTCCGTCATGAACGAACCCTCCACGCGTCGGCTATGCTTGATCATGAACACCGCGTCGGTAGTCTTGAACGCCGCGTTAATGCCGGGAGAAGAGAGCATCGAGAAGAAGGTATTGTTGATGCCACGGAAATCTGCCATGCCACCATACGCGAGGCTCAGGTGCGGATCCGCCGATCCGCCTGCGGCCACGTAGTTATAAGTTCCAATCGATAGCACGCTGATGCTGCAATCGGCAGTTGGTGAAACGAAGATGTTGTAACCGAAGGTAGAACCAATTCCAACAGCATAAGGAAAGGTGAGTTGGCAACTAGGACCACCAACAACACACGGTTGAATCGGGCCGCTATCGAGTGCAGTTCCCGGAGTGTAAGGGAATTGCATCGAGACCGCATGAACGTTCACTTCACAGTCACCGGAGTAAGAATAGGGTACCACTGTATTCTGTGTTGCACCGTATTGCTGTGCTGGACGTAATGACGGAGGGCCGAACACGAAAAATTGATTCGTACCCGACGTGTCAGCTCCCCAGCCGTCAGGAGCAGGAGCTTGGCCGTTAAAAACAAAGTTAGCATCGACGGCGACGAGCGTCGCGACCATCAGAAAGCGAATCATTTTGAGCGCTTGGCTATGTGGTGTGCCTTGCTTTCACTTGACTGTGGGCAGCAATCGTGTACTTATGTTGAATTTTAAGTTAACACAACATTTGCTGTTGCGGCGCCTACAAATTTACATTTCCCCTAGGTTTCGAAGTAAATAGAGGATGACCTGAAAATCATCGACTTTATGAGCATAAACCTTTCACTTTTCCAATCGATATTTTGCCACTTGGATCTTTTGCTTGAGAGCGAAAAGACAAACAACGTTGTCTTGACGTACACAAGAATTGCAAAAGCTTGGCATACTGCAATCTCCGTGGTACTTCAGGAAGTAACAGGAGCTGGAAAGGTCAACCTCACAAAACTCGTGACTTCTTCCGAAAACTGCGTTCGTCTTGATCTTGCACCGCCGCCTTTTGTAGCTGGCTTCCAACACAATTTCGTGAACACGTGGGTCACTCGAATATTGCAGTGTGTTTATCGCAGCGGTTCACGTAGATGGACTTGTATGGAGAAGAACGAATTGTGTCTGCAATTAAATGGACTGATCAAGGTTGGCATATGCCACCGTGGCCACGTAACGATGGTCGACGCCGGCAAAAACCCAGCGTGGCTGCTCGAGTACGTGCGGTCAATTCTTGCAATTTGGAAAGATGGTGATGGGGTCGCTACCCCGTTGACTATTCAATGCTTCAAGAAACTCGCCTGTTGCACTTCAGAAGCGATGTCGTTGATATGTGCTTATGCGCGTGTTGTTGTGAGTGCGGATGATACCGAGTATTTGGAGAAGACGCTGCCGTGCATCCAAAACGTCGTGTTCTCTAGCACCAATAGAAACGGAATTTCAAACGTTTCAGCAACGCAATGTATAAACTACTTGAAGGTCGAAAGCAGAGTACTCAAGCTCTTGCTTGACGTGGAGGGTATTTTATCAACAATTTGGAGTCTCATTGTGTCTCCTAGGGTGGACGCTGAAACGTGCTACGTTCTGCCTGGCTTACCCGGAAGCCACGTCGAAGAATTCTGCATTCCGCGTGTCGTGGTCAAGAAAGGCTCACCCGAAATTATCATCAACTGCATCAAAAGTGCCTTGCCGTTATCACTCATCAACGCCGACCAAACCCATGCCTTGTTCGTGGATTGTTCGCCTCAGATGAAGTCAAATTTGCGAGCCGAATCTGTTGCTTGTCTGAGCGGAATGGTCAGAATGGAAAGATTCGGTGGGCAGAGCGGCTGCGAGCTTTCGTGGTGGGAGAAGTACACCAGTCTTTGTCAGAATGTGTTGGACGATTTGTGCAAAGATTTCGGCCTTCAGAACACTGACGCCGTTGAACGTTGCGAAGATGTTGTCAGGTCGTCCAGTCTTGTCGAACTACGCGTGCGTCGAGATTTTTTCGCCAACTCGGATGTTTCTAAAGTCGTCGCCGCTGCGGCTCTGTTCGACAAGGTGGCTGCTTCAAAGAGCACGCATTTTCAGCTGCACGCGTCGTCCTTCAGTCTCTTCGCCAAGCAAGGGTCTGGAGAAAAGAAACACAACCCGGCTTTGGCGGGGCGTTTGCTGGCAGACTTGAAAAGTATGGTGGGGGAGCTTGGCCTGGAGGCTGGCATCGAGATTGATCTGAAAGCAAAGCTGATCAAATTCCTAACGCCTGAAGGTGTATCGAAAATGCTCCACATACTCATTTATTTTATGACAGAGCATTCTAAGCCACGCCGAAAAAAACAACAGAGCTTGTTTCTAAAAAGGAACAAGTCTGGCGGTGGGCAAGCTATTTGAAGTGGAGTTGCTTTCACGGAGAGAACGCCGGCGAGTCCAAAAGCTGTTGCACTCCCCTTGACTCCACGTTGTGCTCCGTACACTCGAGGCACTCGTAATAGTCTTCTTCGTCCTCGTCGTAATGTATGAGCTTGAAAAGTACAGCATAGGTTGCTGCCGGTCGTACAGGATTAAACGAAAAAAGGTGCTTGAGATGAGTTTCCAACATAGGGAACTTGTGGCCGATCTCCCTTCCTTTGCAAAACAGCACTTCCGTGTGGTCGCCTTCCGTAGGAGCAAAATATTCCGACGGCTGAAAGTCAGATGTCGTGTAGTCGGCCGGTGTGCTGTCACACACGTACTCGTACACTAAGCCATGACCGTTCTTCTTGTACAGTCTGTGGTCGTAGGGAACGCACATCTCTGGCACGCAGCGTGCGAGAGTGACGACATTGTCGATCATTTTGTTTCAGGCGCCGATGGTTTTTTGTGATAAATTCACTTTCGTTAAATGGGCAAACACGAAATAACGGCGCCTTCACTAATTTTTATTTGCCCATAGCCCTTAATAAAATTCCAGCGTCAAAGAACTGTAAAATGACGGACAGTCGTGTTGAGACGTTAATCAACGACGTCGCTGCCTCGGTACGCAACAAATGGTCGACGTTTCATATCGAACGGCAAAAAGTTGCCGATTGTAAAGAAATTTTAGCACGGCAATCATCTTTGATCAAAGATTTGGACGACAGAATTAAACATGTGTGTGTGACACCAAACCAACATCACCTCATTTCACAGCTTGCATCGTCACCACATTACCAGTGGACTGTAGAGGATATGGTCAGCATGAAGTCGGCTTATGACTTTGTGAAAGAAATGGGCGGACTTGAAGCGGTTCGTCGACTTGCAGACAAATCGATGGATCAAAAGCCACGAGCCATTCTTTTCACCGAGAACTCTTTAGCGTGTTATCGTTTTGGTGACGGTTCGTTCTTCCTGACAAGGGTTTCGTCGTCCACGACCAACGCTGACGAGATTTCTTTGAAGACAATCGAAGTGGGGCGCTCGCGTTCTGTATCAGTTTCGGACGACAATCTCTACTTACTTTGCAAACAAAACGCACCTGATTTATTTGGTCGAATCACAGCCAACTCAAATTTGTTGAGAATTTTTATGAACGACAATCGCAAACTTCTACAGACGTTTGAGACTTACAAAGAAAATTTTATTCTCAACACCCGTGCCGCAATAGAGTCATACTCTGGTTGCGAAGACGCGTTCAAAACGCAGACAGAGTCGGAAAAAACATACGTGGCAACTTCTCCTGAAGACGGAGACGATGTCCAAATTGTCGGTGAACTTACTGTTGAACAACGGAATCGAGTTGGGTTTGCGAATGCAATTGTTGTAGGTTAACCGCCAACGCGCGTAGTGCTTTAGTAACGTTTTTTATTGAAGTTGATGCTCCAACAAACTTCGACGTTTGTGGCGGTCTTGTCAAAATCGACGTTAGTTTGTCAAATTGAAAGTCTCTCGAAATTGCACCAGTGGAAACCACATTGTGCATGAAGTCGACGACTTCCGCCGTCGCCACTTCGACCCCCGGCGTGGTTTTAAAGTGTTTGTCGTCGAGAACAGCTTGCAAAAAGGCAGTAGCAGCCGCCGGTCGACTCTTTATGCCGTCTAGGTCTTTAGAGATGGAATTCGTCAAAAAATCTAATAACACGTCTGATATGTATTTTCCATATTTGGCCCGTGTGCACGCGACAAGCAGCACGGAGTGCATTATATAGGAGACTTCTAAACACATACACTTCTTTGAAATGCGCGTTGAAAAAACTGCGTTGAAATCGACGAGTTTCGGCACCCCGTCGAGAAAGTCCTTTGAAGTAGGCATATACGCAATTCCATCAACTCTCCAGTCTTTACCATCAGCTGTAAGCTCAGGACAGAAGACAACAGTGTCGGGAGTCATGTTTAATTTGACAAGTGCGCGGCCATTGTGAACGCCAGCCATTTTTCGTATAGTTGAAAATACACGAGGACAAGCATCCCGAAGAAGGCGGACGAAACGCATACGCCGAGTGTGTAACGTAGCGACATTAATCGACGACATGAGATCCGACAGCGTAAATGTGCTTATTTGACGGATGGTAACTATACCTGTTATTTCACCACCACGAGCACGAGTTGTGGTATTTTGGCATGTGATTGCGGTTGGCTGAGTTCCAACGTTCATTAGCATCTGCTGGCTGTTCATTTGTCGAGTGAAGAAACATGCCATCACACAAGGAGCGACTGTTCTCTCCGCCATTTCTAGTAGGTAGGCAATCTCTGTGACGCAAAGAGAGATGCGTTTGGTGTAATCGTCGACTTTAATGAAGTCCGCATTCGTGGCATATGGACAACTTCTGACCGTAACGGATATCCCAGCATCAAAAAGTTTGTCAGTTTCACCGACTTGGAGTCCGTAACTTTCGCCGTCTGCCATGAAAGGAGGCGCTTTTTGATAAAAAGAATTGAATTCAAATGTCCAACTATGGTTGCACGACGATGTACGTGTTTTTGTGACATTAAAGATATCTTCGTATTTTATCAAGTTGTACATCCAGAACTCAGGTGCCCCTGCACATATTTCTTTTGAAAACGACACCGCTGTGTAGCCTGCAATACACGACAAAACACCACATGTATCGTCGATTTGGTGCTTTAGCCATTCAAACAATGTAAGACCGTATGGCTTCTCAAAGCACGGAACTGGCATATTGATGAGAGTCGTCGTGGAATTGTCGGTCTTGGTTACCTCAACACTATGAATCCACGTACCTCTGTCACCAGTACATACGAACCGAATAGCCTCTCCAATGGTAAGTATATTATCGTCTGCTCGCGACATGTTGTTTGCGAAACGGATGCGTAGAGAAAACAACAAATTAGCGATTAGTCGTACTTCCGGCGCCATCTAATTTGCGATATTTAACCATTTAGTGAGCTTGAACCATTCGATACGAAGAAATCGACAAAGTCTCACATATTACCGCTAACGAGCGTGTCTAACAAACAGTCTCAGCTAAAGTCGGCGCCTGAATTTCATTTCAATGTCTGACAACGAGTACGAAGAAAACGACGATGAGTACGAAGACGTTGTTGAAAACTCCAACTCCCCCAAAGAAACCAATACGACGGAACACAATGTTTCTGATGAAGCCCCGTCGGACGTTTCAGCGTCGTTAAAAGAGTTCCAAAAAGACCCATCCAAAGAGTCAGAGAACAAGGATGACGCAAAGAATTATCAGTTCTATTTACAACACGGAGCGCACCGAGTTTATGGAGTACCGGAAAAGTTCGTTCTGCATACCGCAATCAAGCTTTTTGAAGTACGAGACGGCGAGCATCTCGGTGATATTCTGTCATCGCGTGCCGCTGGGAAATGGTCGTTTCTTACCTACCAGCACGTGACCATTCTTGGAGGAAAAGCCAAGAACTCTGGAGTTTTTGAAGAAGCCCCTTACATCTGTTTTGACACTCCTGCAAGCGACACAGACGCGACTACAGACGACCCTCGCTGGCTGCGACCGATTCCAAGCGCGATTTACAACCACTACAGGGACAAATGGCGTAAACAGATCACGACGAAGTACCAAAACGACGAAGAAAAGAAGAAGAAAATTCTGAGCAAGTACAAGCGCGTCTTGTCATGGAAAGAAGAACTCTTAGACGGACCTACTTTGAACCCAGAACGCCTTGGCGTAGGTGACGATGACTTTACTCTACTTGCAAGAAAACTCAAAAGCATCCGCGTGACACCGGAGGTTGTTCCACGTAACACGAAACTCGCCAACAGTTCCGACGGAAAGTCCAAAATAGTGTCGCCTATTGACAAGTCCAAGCAGAAGAAGAAGTTCACGAGCGGCGTGATTGAAGAAGATTTGCCCTGCCCGCAGGCGTGGACCTCTCGCACTGTTTGTTTAGGGTTGGATAATTCAGTCCACACCTTCGTCAAAGATGGCAAGGTTTTTGCAACCTACATGAACGAACCCTGTGACTAAAAAAAGCGTTGCACATCTTCAAGGCCACCGAAAGCGAGTGCGCAAGCCGCGTGTGCGCACAGTAGTTCATCACTGATCGTTTTGTCAAATTTGTCCGTTACATTTCCGTTACAAAATAAGTTTCGTAACGTGTACATTATCCCCTCGTGTACATTATCCTCCTAGCGTTCCGCCAAAGTGCCGACTTGACCCACTTTTTGTCCGAC
>Ga0315315_10004987_pt1 | contig 12239 bp, 8 predicted proteins | sample M140m3416metaG_FD_203699 | JGI IMG/M metagenome (GOLD analysis project Ga0315315, IMG submission 203699) | Ammonia-oxidizing marine archaeal communities from Monterey Bay, California, United States - M1 40m 3416 | ecosystem: Environmental > Aquatic > Marine > Intertidal zone | place: USA...
CAGGATTACTAAATTTTTGATTATATTCTAAATTATTTTCTGTATAATTTGATTTTTCTGAACGTTCTTTTTCTTTTCCAGTTAGTAAACTTCTAAAATCATTTATTTGAGTATCACCTGCACCTCTAGTTGGTATATTACCATATGCAAGAGTTTCATACTGTTTTATAATATCTGATGTTTCTAATTTTTCTATAGGATGTGATTCACCATCTGTATTTTTATTACCAGGATTATATCCTTCATTAGATTTTTTACCTAAATTAGTTGAATCTGCAAATTCTTTTAAATCACCTGGTTTACTACTTCCCTCATAATACTTTTCTTCAGTATTATATATTCTACCATCTGGTGATGTTGGTTTTTTTAATTCTTTTGGTAATTTTTTATCTAAATAATCTTTTTTATCAACATCAGATGGAGTAGATATTTCGTTTTTATCTGCTAATTCGGTTTTATCTCTATCAAATGGAACACCCTCATCTGGTTTGTATTGTTTTTGATAAGTGTTTCCTTCAAATTTGGTTTTTAGGGTATTTTCTCCTAATGAGTTTGCACCTAAACCTACCGCTAATCCATATAATGATTGAGGACCACCACTAAATGCATTTTTTAATTTAGCAAGTCCTTTTACCGCCTCATCTACACCTTTTGTTATACCACCAGTTGTTGAGAATGTATTGGCCCATAAATTTCCTAATCGATTTGCTAAAGGGCCTTTGGTTAAGGTTATATCATCTATTTGGGCTACCTTTTTTATATTTTGAACTTCTGTATAACCACCTGTTAGTGGGTCGAATGGAGTAATACCATGTCTCCTATGTCTAATACCTGTATGTTGTGTTAGAACATTTGCTAATAAGTTTACAGGTGTCCATGTTTTTGTGAGTCGTGGCCCTGCATTAAATGGTAATCCAGTTTCTACATTTGGATTTGATGCTTGTAAACCTAATTGTTTAACACCCCATAATAAACCTTCTACAGATGCCATCCATGCACCGATTCTTGCAACATCTACTGCAGCTCTTACAGTTGATGTAACTACACCACCTCTGATTAATCCTTCATCATATGCAAAACCACCAATACCCCATCTCTGTGGTTCTCCTTTAGATATACCTTTTCTTTGAATACCTCTTAGAATTAAAGGATGTCTAAATAATCCTAATCCTGTATTGAACGAATCTTCTTTTAGATTGAACTTATTATACATTTCATCTAAAAAAGAAGGTGATTGCCTTTTTGCCTGGCCCATACCAATTCCGAATCCATCTTCACCTGAGTTTATACCACCTGCATCATTATATGAACCACCATATGTTTTACCTAATGTAAATGAATTATTAGATATATCTCCGAATAGTGATGTTGTTCCATCAAATACCGTATTATTTGGGTTTACACCAACAAACTTAGAAGCTTCCACACCACCAAATTTAGAATTAAATCCTTTTGCATGAATATCTGTAAGATTGTTTACTTCTTTAAATTCTTTACCTTCATTTTCTAACTTACCACTAAATGTAAAATCAGATGGTGTTGTTTCACCTAAAAACTGAGTTGATGGTTCTGCAGAAGTTGGTGTTGTTTCACCTAAAAACTGAGTTGATGGTTCTGCAGAATTTGGTGTTGTTTCACCTAAAAACTGAGTTTCATTGTTCATATTTGTAGGAGTTGTTTCTCCTAAAAATCTAGATTCGTTATTAGCCAAGTTTGGAGTAGTTTCACCCAAAAACTTATCACCACTCTGTTCACTCATTTCTGTAGGAGTGGTTTCACCTAAAAAATTAGATTGATTGTTCATCTCAGATGGAGTTGTTTCACCTAAGAATCTCGATTCGTTATTGGCTAAGTTTGGTGTAGTTTCTCCTAAGAAATTAGATTGATTGTTCATCTCAGATGGAGTTGTTTCACCTAAGAATTTTTCACCACTCTGTTCACTCATCTCAGATGGTGTCGTTTCACCTAAAAACTTAGATTCATTGTTCATTTCTGTTGGTGTCGTTTCACCTAAGAATTGTACTCTATTATTAGCCTCTTTTGGTGATGTTTCACCTAAGAATTGTTCTGAGTTGTTCATTTCTGTTGGTGATGTTTCACCTTTGAACTTTTCAGTTTGATTTACCATAGTTGGTGATGTTTCACCTTTGAACTTTTCATTTTGGTCAACCATCTTTGGGTCTGTTTGCCCTAAATATCTTTCTACTAAACTCATTGGTTTAGGATTTGTCTCACCTTTGAACTTTTCAGTTTGATTTACCATAGTTGGTGATGTTTCACCTTTGAACTTTTCTGATTGGTTAACTTTTTGAGGATTTACACCTTCTTTATTAGATGTAGTTTGAGAACGTGGAATCTTAGGAGCAGATTCTGCTAAAGAACTCAAAGGAGTTTTATTTAAGTTTTTATTTATACCAAGATTCTCTTTAGATTTCAAAGGTTCTTTCTTTGGCATCCTAAATTTAGATAAATCCGATTTCATATCTTTTAATGCCATTTATTATCCCCCAAAATAACCAGCTAATCTGGTACTTAATTTTCTTGATTGAACTTTTGTTATTTCACTAACCACTTTACCATCTACATTTATCATAATCGGTTGGTTTTGTATATCTTGTCTTAATCCTTTAATTTCATCCACAACTTCAGCCATTGATGATGAATCACTACCTGCTGAATCACTATCTCCACCACCACCTAACGCTTCTGATATTAATGGTAATGCAAATGCAAGAGCAAATAGAGTTGGAAGTAATAATGTTACTATTGCCAACCCACCACTTAGAGCCACTAATGATGCTGATAATATTATAAATGAAGCGGATAATGCAATTAATCCTGGTACTAACATAATCATCGCCGCCATCATTGGCATCACCCCTAAGAATGCCGTTAGATTTGGCATTAATCTTTCAATTGAGTTTGATAGATTCGTTAGTGATAATGACCATAAATTGGTTGCAACTGATGATACTAACATTGCTGGTACTAAAGCTAAAATACCCAATGTTGTTGCTAAGAATGTTGGGAAGAATGGAATCATCGCCGCCGTTGTTGCTAAAAGAGCTCCACTAAATACACCAAAAGCCGCCCCAACCGCAATTAGGTTAGGAGCTTGTTCTGTTAATTTAGCCAAACTTTCTACAAATAATGGCATTACTGCACTTAAAGCTGTTATACCAGCAACAAACGGAATCATTGCCAATCCAAACATTAACATCGGTGGAGCTGCTATCAATAATCCTAAAGCAAATGGAATTAATGCATAACCAAATAACATCAAAGGAATGACCGCCGCTAATAACATTGGAGTTACTCCAATTAGTTCACCCATTTTTTCAACAAACAATGAGATGTTATCACCTAATCCACTAACTCCTTTGTTGAATGCAATTATCCCTACACCCAATACAATCATCGCAGCACCTAATGCTAATAATGCTAATATACCAGCTCCGAATATCATTGCTCCAATACCACTAAACATTACCATACCCAATCCTAATATGATTGCTGTAAATATAACAATTCCTGCGGCTACGGCTAAGATTGCACCAATACTGATATCACCAATTAAATTCATTGCAAATGCAAATGGAATTAATGATACACCAACCACTGCTAATGCGAGTGCTCCTTTTAATAAATCTGCAGTTGGGAATTTAGCAAGAAGATAAAGTGCTCCTAACATTAATCCTAATCCAACCGCCATTCCTAAGTATGGAGCTGGGTCTGTTGGCATTTTTGAAATCGCCATTGCCATAACAAACATACTCGCCGCAACTAATAACATCGCCGCCGCTCCTTTAAGAACATCGGTACTTCCAAATTTACCTATAAAGTTTGCTATAGGATTCGAACCTTTTTTGGATTTAAGAAATTTAGGTGTTGGTAGTTTCCCCATCAACAATAAAATACCATATACAACTAAACCACCTGCAGCGATTGCAGCTAATACTGTTACAACAGTTCCTAATGTACCTAATGCATCTGAAGGACCTGAATCCAATTCTTGTCCACTATTTACAGCTTCAGCGGTTGCATTTTGCATATTCATCATTTCTTCAACTGATAATCCAGTTGCATCTGATATCTGTCTTTGTAATTGTAAGTTACTACCTAATGATGGCCCTACTGAATCAATTAATGCTTTTTGTTCTCTGGCCATTGCCAATGCATCACCAGATGCTTGTGCTGCTCTAATTCCATCGAAACTGATAGCTTTACCTGTTATCATTCTCAACTTCATTTCATCCTTCATAGATTTTTCGATATCCAAAGATTCAGATGCTAAATCCTTCATCTTCTTCATATCAATACCCATCTTTTTCAGTTGGATTACTTCGGTAGCTCTTTGTTTAAGTTGGTCTTTTGTTAAAGTTCTAACTAATGCTTGATTATCTGCGAAATATTCCATCGCCGGCCCAGCATCTTGTCCTAAACTTTGACCTATTTCTTTTACTTCGTTTGCTAAATCACCCGCATCAATTCCAGCATTTTGTAGTGTTCTGGTTAATGATGTTGCCGCTTTAGGGTCTGATAATAATGCGTTTACTTCTGTAATATCTGCAAGTAATGATGCAGGTGGATTGATTTGACCTGTTTCTTCTCTAAGTGCTTTTGCTGATGCAGCAACTTCTTCAAAAGAATATACAAATGGATTTAAGGACATTTGTGCACCTTTGATAGAACCTTCTAATGCCATTGCCTGAGATGCTGAAGCTCCTGTCTCTTTGGCCAAATCCTTCATTCTCTTAACAGCATCACCAATAAAACTTGCTATTTCTTTAAGAATAACTAATCCGACTGCGGCAACTGACATTTTCATTATAGCATCTACCAATTCTCCTGATACCCCTACTGCTGAACCTAAATCTTTGGCTAAATCTTTACCTATTTCTTTTCGTTGTTCTTCTAAATCTTTTAATTCTTTTTTCTTTTCTAATAGTTTAAGTTCGGTATCAAATTGTTCTATTAACTGGTCACTTATATCATTTCCTAATTGGACTTGTTCTGATATGTATGTATTTCTTTCTTGGGTTAGTTTGGTAATTTGTTCACCTAAATTTTTACTACCCTTTAGCTTATCCATAATAATGGCATAGTCTAAGCTCTCGTCCTCAGTAAGTTTTCCAATCTTACCTTTTGTTTCGAGTATTTTACTTAACTCCGCAGAAAGGCTCTTATTATATTCGAGCATTTCTTTTTCGTTATCTCTAAGCTTTTTACCGCTATCTGCCATTATTACCTTTTATTTATAGGTTGAAGAAATCTTTTCTATATTGTGGTATTTTATCTTCAGAACCATACATTCCTTTAAGTAAATCTTTTATTTCACCCTTTTTAGCTTTTATTTTTTTATCAGCTATTTTTTTTAGGATTCTATCTAAAAGACTTTCCCTTAACTTAGGATTTTCTAATTGTTCTCTAATTGTAAGTTTACTCATTGCTTTCCCTTAATAGTTTTATGTACATATAAATATGTAAAAACCCAACAAATAGTTGGGTTCTTAATTATCTTCGTGATTTTGATTTAGCTTTTCTCATTTCTTTATCGTTCATTTTCTTTTCTTCCTGTTTGAATTCGATTATTTTACCAATGTAAAACGTCCGAACCCATATCGGCATATTGTAAACATCCGTAAAGTTGAAACCACCGTTACCATGATAGATAAGGTCGAATATATGAGAATGTAAATGTTTTCTATAGTTTTGAGGAAGGCCAAAAAAAGGTTACATCCATAGGTAGTAACATTTCTCTCCTTTCCCCTGTTTCCTCAGAAACAAATTCATAATTTAAGTCCATATCTGGAACGACTTCGTTAATATAAGCTCTTAAAGATTGTGAATCTAATGCAAATAATTCATTATCTACAAAATTTTTAATTGTTGCAGTATCACCTTCACCATCTACTGAAAGAATCATATTCTTTAATCTTGTAGTTAGTTCTCTTGATGTTGCATCTTTGAGTTTTCTTTGTTTTCTCTCTAATTCCTTTACCTGATGTTTTACTTTTCTCTCTTTAGATTCAGTCATTGCCATAAAGGTAATTTTTCTTTTAGATTTAGGTAATTCAAACTCAAACTCATTCTTATGTAGTTCTGTTTGATTCTTACCATCATAATCTATAGATTCAAATTGAGTTAAATCAATTGTTTCTGTTTGTTTATTATCAGAAAATGGGTCTTGGATTTCTACTTTGTAATCTTTACCATATCCTAATACTCTGGCAGCAATCATAACTGCATTTTTATCACCTGTAGTTAGGTCGATGTATTTGATTGGAGTTCCATCTCCATTTCCTATAATTAGTGATTGAAATAATCTATCTAATACTGTTCCATCTTTGATATATGATTGTGTAGTAAGAATATCTTCTTCTTTTGCAGTCATATACTTCATTTCCACTTTACCTGAAGATAATGGATTATCTTTAGGATAAATTAATCCTTTAGATGGTAAATCTACTATTTCAGTTGGAAATTTATAATCGGATACTTGCTTAGTTTCGTATTGTTTCTTAGCAAGTTCCACCATTTCATCATTGGAAAGATTACTTTGGTATTCGTCTGTTAATTTTTCTTTTGCCATAACGTTTCTCGTTTTAAAACTCTTTTAATATTGGTTAACCATATATAAATATGTAAATATAATTAATTAAACAAAAAAACCCTCACATTTCTGTAAGGGTTTCTTAATATTCAATTTTTATTACAATCCGTAAATTAGTATTGTAGTATTGCGTAATCGTAAGTAAGAGTTAAATCTACAGTTGCCAAATCCTCACCAGTATAATCCATATCTGAGAATTTTGCTGTTTGGATGTAAGCTCCTTTTAAAGTCCATTCTTCTACTTTATCACCAACAGGACCCAAACTGTTAAATGTGATATCTTTTTTATAGAAGTCGGAGTAACCATCTCGTCCTGTTACTGATTCGTGGTGTAATCTTACCCATTCCATAGCTGCTTGTGCTGCTGATGGTACGACTGGGTCATACAATGAAATTGTTAAATCACTCCACTCACTTCTTCCTTTTACATATCGTCTAACGTTAACGTGGTCAATAGTAACCTTTCCGTTTGTTATCTCAGGTCTGTTAGCGGCTTTTATTAGGTACGCTGGGATTCCCTCAATGTACATAATAAATCTGTTCGACATCTTCGGTTCGAATGATGTGAACATTATTTCTGTTGGGTCTAATAGTTGTGCCATTTAGTTTTCTCCGTTGTTATTTCTTTAATATAAATATAGTTCTTTTAAAAAAATAATCAACCCCCCTAATTTATTTTAGGGGAGTTGTTATTATTACATTATTTACTATTCAGGAAATGCTGCTCCTGTCGGTAGTACATTAAAGTCAAGAACTATAAATTCTGCCGTTTTAGCTGGTTGTAAGAATATCTCACCAACCATAATGTTTCTATCAATTACATCTGGAGTGTTGTTGGTTTCATCCATCACCACTTTAAATGCATATAAACCTTGTCTTTGTTGAATTGATTCTAAGTAAGGATTAACGATTGATAAGAATCTGTTTCTAGTCGCTGCAGTGTTATTTTCAAACACTAAGTATCTAGTTGAAGAAGCAATAAACTTCTTAACAGCAATTAACAATCTTCTTACATTGATTCTATCCAATGCAGATGGTTTAGCTTGTAATGTTTTCTGTCCAAATACAGTAACACCTTGACCAGGGAACGTTGCGATAGGATTCAATCTACCTTCGTAAAGTGCATCTCTCTCAACTCTAGTCAATCTTGTCTTAGCTTCAATTACCGAAGTTAATCCACCTCTGTTCAATCCAGCAGGAGCGAACCATTCAGCGGCTACTTGGTCATTAAATGCTATAACACCTGGAAGTACAACCGATGGTGGCACCCAAACAGGTTTGTTTTTATCTGTATTAAGTATCTTAACCCAAGGATAGTAAGAAGCTACATAGTTTGAATCAAATGCTTGAACTGCGTTAGTTGCAGTTGAGATTGAATCACTCCATGCAGATGCATCCATTACAAAGAATGTATCTTGTCTATCTTCACACATATCTTTAGCAAATACAGATACAGATGAATGTAATCTGTGAATGATACCTGGTAATACTAACATATTAATATCAAATTCATCAGGATTAGATACTGAGTTAATTGCTTTTCTGAAAGCTACTGTACCAGTTGCTGTATTAGAAGAACAATCATACCCTTGTGTATTTCCTGCAGTAATATCATTTCCTAAAGAAACGATTCTGTTTGATTTATATCCATCAAACCCACCTTGAAATGGTACTAAGAATTTTCTAGAATTAATTGATGTTACTTGGTCATTCAATGATATAGAACCAGAATTAGCTGCCGTTGATGATGGATAATTAGCTCCAGCATCTTGGTTGTTATCACCTAAATAGAACGCTGTTCCTACAACCGCAGTTGATGAATCAGGTGTTGGTGCTAAAAAGTTTCTATTATCTGATGTTGCGAAATTAAAATCATATCCCCAAAATCTTTTTGGATTATAAGATTGATTAATTTTTTGTTCAGATACATAAGAAGGATTCGGTACATCGAATTTACTTCCATATGGGTTCTGTAATGCTGCAAATCCAAATGGTACTAATGATTCATCAACACCTTTGTTTTTAACTGCATTTGTTACTTCTACTCTAATATTTTCTGAGTTGTTTGGATAATCACCATTAGTTGATAATTTTCCATCTGAATCCACCGTAATGTATTTATCACCGATTACTCTAGCGATAAAGTTTGGTGAATCAGCGTCTAAGTTAACACCTTGAAAGGTTTCAACTAAGTTAGGTCTGATATCTGAATCTACAACTCCTACAAATGGAGAACCAGCAATCTTATCTTGGTCAACTCGTCTTACAACTACAGTAAATGAACCATACTCAGAACCAGGTACCGAACCAGCTGGTTTGATATCTTGAATACCGATTTTAAATTCATAGTTAGTTGCCGTACCATGTGATAAAGTATGGAACTTAAATAAATTTGTAGTGTTTCCACCAACTTTTTGTGATGTGATATAAGGTGTAGATGATTCACTATAAGCTTTTGTATAATCTACATCTTTACCAAAGTCGATTGTTACAACAGGTATTTCACCAGTTGCAAATGAAGCTGATTGGAATGTTTTAAAGTTTGATAACACATATCCTTTTTGTGCACCTCTTGGTGAAAATCCGAATGATTTAGTATAGTAATCATTACTTGTTGGATTTAAAGAAGCACTAAAGTTAGTGTTTGTAAATGTAGAACCAGATACTCCTAATGTAAATATAGATGCAGATACTGAGGTTGACGCTTTGTGGTCTCCTACTGAACTACTTCTAAATACATCAACATCTGATGTTACTTCTGTGGTTGGGTGTAGTACAGCTACTACCTTTTGACCATGCGATGATGATATCGATAGTGCTATTGGGTTTTCAAGAGTGTATCCATCTTGTCCTAATACCCTAACGATTGTTGCAGTTCCTGCATCTTCCAAATACGCTTGAGCTGTATATGGTAGATATGAATCTTCTGTCAATCCACCGAATACTTGCTGAAACTTTTGAAATGAGTCTACTTTGGTTGGAACAAATGCTGGGCCTTTAACTGTTGACCCTACTAATGCTGCTCCAATTTCACCAATCCCTTGAGGTAGAAACGACAAGTCCTTTTCTCTTGTAAAAACGCCAGGACTTACTATTCTTTCTGCCATTTGATTCTCCTATTAATTTCTTTTGGTTTATTATACTAATAAATACTGAGAAAATTGTGAAACGATATATTTATTCTGCCGGTGTAAAAATACCCGTCTCTAAATCGAATTCACCATCTCCGTATTTTTCTTTTAATTCACCTGCCAAAGTAATTTCTTCTTGTCTAAGTTTTACATAATTAGCTTCTTCTTCACTTCTAACATTATCTAGCTGAGTTTGTTGAGCTTTCAAAATAATACTCTCTATTTGAATCTCACCCAATCTGGCTGTTATTTGTGAAAAATTCTCTCTAAAACCTTTGATTTGAGAAATTTCTTCTTCAGTAAATTTAATTACTTCTTTTTGTTTTGCTTCTGACATAACTTTAATTTTAATTTAACTTATACATATAAATATAAAAAATTATTTTGAAAGATTAGATTTCCAAACTATTTTTGATACTCCGAATACTTTTTGTGTATTTATTGTTTTCTTTCCTCTATCTTCTGGTACAATATATGCTTTTGCAGTTAGTGTTACATTACTTCTAACTATACGTTCTTCACCTACTCCATTGGTTGTATCAAATGAGTAAGATTCACCTTTGATTTGGAACTTATATCTTTCACCAAATGCACCACCTTGAAAATAAACTATTTGTTCTACTAACTTATTTAAATCTTCCATATAATCACACCATACGATTAAATCATATTGTATGTTTACATAATCAGGTACATCAACGATATACCTTTCTTCTTTTGGTGGTAACATATTTGTTAACTGAGAAAACGCATCGTATCTATTATTTTTACTATATTTTTTAGTAAATGCTTTTGTACTATCTTCATCAGTAACTACTTTTAGTTTTGAATAATCTGTATTAATATCTAATGAGTTTCGTTTAAATGAAATAAGTGGTGTTTGTACTTTACCGTTACCATCTTTCATAAAACCATCTCTTTGAGCTGATGCCCAATTTTCAGGAGATGCATACATTACAGGTACAGCGATATATTTACCACTTTCTTCTATAGTAGGTTTTACATCTTTTTCTAAGAAATCCTTAAATGCCAAATCAATATCATAGATACCAACTTTTGAATTTTTAACATCATCATTTCTACGAATTTGTCTGGCTTTATTTAGTTTAGGAGTATCTGAAAAAGAACTATCTATTCTTTTTAAATCTACCTTTTCATCTCTATTTGTTCTATATTTGTATGCCATTTTAGATTCCTACTGGTAAATCATTACTATTATCATTAACACCTACTCTAAAATCATCTCTTAATTTTAGTTGACTCTTTCTAGCCACATGAGTTTCTGCAACAACTGATACACTATATCCTTGTGAATCACCACCATCCCAAGTTGCAGGATTCTTTCCAGCAAAGAATTGGTTTGTAAATGTTACATCTACTATATGTTGTTCATCGTTCCATTCAATTACATCACCAACTTCAGGATATACATTTTTTTCTACTAAGGTATCTCTTAAAAAATAAAAACTTACGTTTCTTGTGTAAGATGTACCGAACTCATCAAATATAGCTTCAGCATTTGTTCTATCAACTAATGTTGGTATTTTTACAGGATTATAATAAGTTTTATCTTTACCTTCACCATAAAGGTTTGCTTTGGTTTCATCTATAATTAATTTATAGTAATACACTTCAGTATCAATAATATCAGTTATTAACTCTTTATTGATTTTACTAAAAAGTGCTGCATCTCGTTTTCCACCAAATAATGCCATTGTTTACCCTATATAAATTGCACGAGGAACTCTATTGAGAGTTAATTCCATCGCTTCTGATTCTTCTTGTTGTGCTTGTAGTAATGCTTTTCTAGAAGTAGCTTCTAAGTTTTCTCTTAATTCTGAAATTAAGATTTCTTTTTCAGATGAAGCCTCACTTCTTAAATCAGCACCATCCAATGTTATTTCTGAGTTAGGGATTGGTACGGAACTAAATTTAGCTCTTACTGCACCTAACATTTCTTTGGCCAACGCCAATGTATATTTTTCAATCCATCGTTTACCAACGTGATTAATACTATTATAAGGTATTCTATCATATCTAGCATTTGAATAATCAGATACTACTGAATCACCTAATAGTGGATTATTTCTTTCTGATTCTAATATGTAGTGGAAATGAACTCTTGCACCTGCATCACTTTGTTGTGGTATTGGAAATATTCTAACTTTATTATTTTTTACATCAAATCCAAATTGTGATTTACGAACCATATCATTAAATTCAATAGCTTGTAATCTTAATAAATCATCATAAAGTGGTTGCATCATAAATGAAACACCTGGTGAGTAATTACCCCATCCAAAAGTATCCATCATTTGTTGTGAACCTAAACCAGTTCCTACGAATGGGTCAAAGTATCTAACCATAGCAGGTGGTGCATTATGTAATATCTTTTTTATTTCTATTCTATCAACACCTGCACTACCTGTTTCAAGAGTTACAGTACTTGGGTCTGATAAATCATAAACTTGAGTATCACCACTTAATAAGAATGA
>Ga0315315_10004989_pt1 | contig 12236 bp, 22 predicted proteins | sample M140m3416metaG_FD_203699 | JGI IMG/M metagenome (GOLD analysis project Ga0315315, IMG submission 203699) | Ammonia-oxidizing marine archaeal communities from Monterey Bay, California, United States - M1 40m 3416 | ecosystem: Environmental > Aquatic > Marine > Intertidal zone | place: USA...
CAAAATGCACCAGTAGCACATCCATTCCCACTAGTGGTACGTGTTCCACCTGACGGCGTGAATTGATCCATAGTCGGAAGTTGGTTAGCAGTAGTCTCTTGTCCTGTTACAACTTCATTAGTTTGTGCATTAGATAAAGAGGGGTATACCAAAGGCAAGGCCAATAATCCCAACAATAATACCAACAACCTTGATTTGGTCATTATCATCTACTCCCCGTGATCCTCTATGAACTCCGGCTCTGGATTCTCCTTTTCTTCCTTCTCTCTCCTCTCCAACTCTTTCTGCCACTCCTGTTCTTTTTTCACTCTCTCTTTTTTTTTGAAAACCTCAGAATCTTCTGGAACTTCATCTGTATTCTTTTCCCATCCAGCTCTAGCATCATCCCCGATTGCACCCATGTAAGGACATGGTGTTCCTGCCATCCACATAGCATCGAATACTCTCGCATCCTGACATAAGGTGGACACAGCTGCAACCTTCATACCCATTAAGTAGAGCGAGCGGCTCAGTTTCATTCTTTCACAGTTTTCGTCTGTTACCGCAATACCGCTTGCGATACCAAGAATTTGAGTCTGCACACCAGCACTTAGTGCTGACTTACAAACATCACTATTGTTTATCACAACACTTGGTGCGTTTGCCGTAGGCGGCGCCTTATCTGTCACAACTGTACTAGATACTGTTGAATTTGTGTCTGCAGCCAATAATGTAGAAGGAAATAACACCACCAAGAACATTGCGATTCCGAATAGATACCTCATCATCGTCTCCTTAGTTAATACTATTTAGGTCATTTATCCTCTCTACAGTGAGGCTCATCATGCTCATCCCAGTAGTAACTCCTACAATTCATATCAAGTAATTTTTGTATTTCTTTCTTTCGACAGATTTTTCTATCTTTGAACACACGAAATACTTTACAGTCCTTCCCTGTAGCTTCAGAAATAACATTATCGGTAATACTTTTGTCTGTGGTTACACCAGAAACAAGATCAGCAGCTGATACTGCTTGCAAAACTATTGCACCAACACCTGTGCAACCAGACAACATAACAAGACAAAAAAGAGGTACTATAATACGCATTAATCATCCTTGTGCAACCTAACAAAATATTCTGCATCAACAACCACCAATGGTTTTTGGTTATTACGTTTAATAAAAACGACAGGCTCATGATCACCAGAATTAGATTCTGCCTGTTCGTATGATTTCCATATATTTAGGGACTCTTGGTTCTTACATTCTATAGAGTAAGGAAACTTCTCTCTTGCAGCTCGTGCCATGATAAGGTCTTCCCCACCAGCACCCATACTGCGAGACTCAACGTCCTCTGGATGTACGTCAAGTTGTTCAATCAATTGATCACGAACCCACTGTTGAAATCTGCGACCTTTTGCTTTAGCGCTACTCGTCTTCACCATTGCCTCACTGTGTTTGCAATAATTGCAAAACATGTAAATATATGTAGGAGAACCCAGACAGTCCTGATTATTGCAACCTTGTCTGCCTTTTCATCTTCATCAAATGCTTTAGAACCAATAGCTTTACACCAATATTTCCACATCATTCGTCCTCACCATCTAAATCGTCCCACTCTATTTCATCAACATAATCTGGATCATCTAATTCGCTACCACAAAAAGGACAATGCATGATATGATAATGTCTGTCATTGAGAGAGTGTTTTATTCTAAACTCTGCCTCACATGATACACAAACAATAAGCTTCACTGTATTTCACAGAACCCAGCAGCACAAGCAAGTTCTTGTGCTCCAATTGTCATGTCGGTGAGTTCGTAATCAGAAAGTTTATTCCACTCAACCACTTTCGGCATTTTCCCTAACAGCATTTCATATTCCTCTTCTGAACAATCTTGATATGGTGCTTGTTTATATGTATGTTCAGAGAATGGAAGAAAACTAACTCCCGACATGAAATCGAACTGTTCATAGACCCACGCACCAACTTCAAGCCATTCATTCTCTTTGACAGAGATAGTCACAGAAGGTTTATGTTCGCACCAATGTTTCTGATATATTAACCATAATTCTAACTGTTCGATAGCCGACATGTCTGTACGAAACACGGCAGAGCGATTAACTTTCATGGGAAAAGAAAATACAGAGGTATGACTAGGATTCATCTGATCGTCTTCTACAGGAAATCCTTGATCAACCATCATCTTTGTAAGAGGGTCTTTCTTATCACCACGAACTGTACGAACATAATAAGGATTATGTCTTGCGTGAATACCAGAAGCTGCATCAACCAATTGGCTGACCGTCCCTGACGGTTTGACACACGTTACAGCGACACTTTGATTGATACCTATCTTTTTAGCAAACTCAGCATTTGTTTTTACAGCCTCTTCACGCAACTCGTCCAACAAGTCAGACAACTTACCTTTCTTACCATTTGTGTACTCACAATCCATAATACCAGTAAGAGAGACTCCTAAAAGTCTCTCTTCTTCACAATTGTTTTTCCATGACTTTGAAACATACTTGAAGTTAACAAGTGTAGATTGGAATGTGCCTAGAATCGTTGCAAGACGAACCTTCTCCAAAAGGGACTCCCGATTATCAGATGCACGAACTACAACCTCTGACAGATTACAGAACTCACGATTACGTAGGATAATCTCCGAACAAGGATTTGTACCAAACTCATGGTCTGTATCTCTGCGACCATTCTTTGCAGCCATCTTAACTGCACTCTCACGATTAAAGATACCACGTTCACCAGACTTGGAATCATATAGAGCTTTCCACTCATCCATAAAAATACCCATGTCTGGTTTCTCTGCATAACAAGCACTATTGTTTGCAAGGGCCCGTTGACCATTCTCATTCCACCACTGGCCAGATTTAGCATGACGCATACGATCATCAGATAGGTTCGATAAACTGATCAAGGCAGACCTACGCACACCGCCTACGACTACAACTTCAGCAATCTTACATACTAGGTCATGTGCTTCTAAAGAAGACAATTTACGTCCAGCAGCATTCCTAAAAATATCCACCGCAAAATTAAACAGACTTTCTAGAGGTTCTGGGCCAGATGCTCGGCCACCAAATGTTTTGAGGGGAGCACCAGCGGGACGTACCTTAGACAAATCCCAACGTGGAATCTGACCGATATACAGCATACCAACCAATTCTTTAAGTCCTTTAGCCCATCCTAACTTAGAATCTGCAACTGTGATGACTGTATCAGATGGATGAAAATCTTCAGAAACCCTAGGCAACTCATTCACAAATTGACGTTCTACACTGAAACCTACACCTGTTCCGTTCATAAGAACATACAGGATTTCATCAAATGCCTGTACACGATCAACTGCAACATATGAACAGTTATATCCAGCAATGTTCTCACGTTTTAGAGCTTCCCCAGCAGTCATAAGACACCGCATAGAAGGCATAACTCCCAACCCAAGAACAGCCTGTTCCAATTCATCTCTCAACGACTTGGGCAACTTGTATTCGTGCATCTCATTCATATGTTCAGTGAAGAAATTAAAATATCTAGATACCGTTTCATCCCACGTTTCTCGCCTCTTCTTTTCAGGCAACCATCGTGAATAACGTGACAAGTGAATAAATTCTTGGTAGGATGTTGGTAGGTGATTAGACATGTATTTTTCTCCATTCGGCAAATCGTAGCTGAGCTGCGGCACCCTGATAGGTGTTGTTTGTTATTATGTCCTCAACTGGTATATTAGCCAAGACCATATCATTAATATCTTTTTCTTTTATACTATCTGGCCAGATAACAATCTTTCTGTCCTGTAGAATTAGTTTTTCTATCTGTTTACAAATCTCTTTGTTTCTTGGTTCGTTATCAAAGATAACTGTAAAATCTCCATAACCCAACCTGTCAAAGTCAGACCCACCCACAGCAAGACAATTATCAATGAATAAACTATCCAGTGGGCCTTCTACGACATGAAAATGTTTGGAAGTATCTACTCTATCTAAACCAAATATTTTATCACTGTCTTTTAATTTTATAGTGATATATTTTGGTTTCTCACTTCCAAATGCTCTTCCTTGGTATGCAAACACTTCTCCTTCTTTATCACGAAACGGTATTATCAACCTTGGATGATCTTTGACCAAGGAAGGGAATTTATTTGGTATTAATGTATTTGTAAACTTATAGAACGATTCGCAAAGAAATAAGTCTTTATAGGAGCTGATCGGTAACTTTCGTTTGTCAATAATTTTTCTAGCAGGATGGTCTTCTCCCAATTCTTGAAGTGAAATGAGAGAGTTGAAAACATCTTTAGGTTTAAAAACTGGTTCATTAAAAGTAAACTCTGGCTCTGGATTGGTTGACTTGACACCTTTGCGATATCGTTCTATTATATAGTCATCGTAAGTTTTTGAGTCTATATACTGGATCAGTTTTGCTAGAGTTGTCCCAACACCACAATTATGACATTTGTAGAATAGGTCATTCTTCTTGCGATAGACAAATCCACGAGCCTTAGTTTGTGATTTTTTGGAGTCACCACAATACGGACACCGAAAGTTCCAAGTATTGTTACCCTTCGGTTTGAACAGTTTCAGTTGTGGTGAGATGATATTCAGATATTTCTGGTCTATAAAGGTCATAGAGCAGATAGTATAGGATTAGGGGTGTATTGTCAAGTCCCTTATCCCATATCTATAAATTTATGAATTAAGAATCCTATTACGATTGAGCCACCATATACTACGTGTCTCCACTTTTCCAGAACACCAATTCGATTGTTAAGTTCTGTGTGTAGTTTTTGTATTTCTATATTCTGCAATCTGTGTTGTTCAGATGCAGCTGACATGATTTCTTTTGTGTTGGTAGTAATACGAGAATGTAGTTCATCAATTTTAGCAGTCAACTCTGTTCTGCGAACTTCTATCTGTTGTTCTGCCTCAACTATCGCTTCCTCTTGTCTTGCAATCTTTTCTTCGTGGACTGCAAGCATACGATGGATTGAGTTGGAAACATCAGTTAGTTTCTCAATAGCAATGTCTAGTCTATCATGAATCTTTTTTTGATCATGAAGTTCTTTTTTGAGAAGTTCAACTTCTGTTTCCAACTCAGCCATTATACTAGTCCTTCTTAAAAATTGACCAGACACCCCAAGCAAGAGCGCCCCAAAGAATAACTTTGGTTAATGGAATAGCGAAGAATAAAACCGCAACAGCGGCAGCAACAACGATTGCTCCTTGATGACTTGATCCTTCTCCTACTCTTTCAGAAATCCAATTGCTTATCATGATTTGTCTCCTTTTTCTAATTTGTTAACTCTGGCTTCAAGTTCGTCAATCTTTAGACTGACATTGGGGAAATTCTTCTTCCAATTCTTTTCATCTGCAAGAACCTTCAATCCCAACTTTTTAGAAGCCCATGTCGAAACATCGTCAACTTTTTTGTAGAACCATACACCAGCTTTGGTGTCTGCAAACCATGAGTCTGCGGCGCTACCTAGAATACTACCAGCGATACTGCTGATTATGAAAAACCACATTACAAATTCTTTCTATTTTCATGTTGAGGGGCAATACGTTTTTTTGCTTTATCTAAGTAATTACTAAATTTCCAATCCCAAACCCAAGGGATCATACCATGTATTAGCATAAAAATACTAACCCACAATGCAGAGATACTTTCGCACCACGCAAATTTTAAGTGCTTAAAATATGACAACCCAACATCTTTGGGATGATTTTTGTTTATCATGTCTAACCCCAATCTGTTTTGGGTTCACACATTGTGCATCTGCAATTCTTACAAACCTCTATCTGGCCTTCTATACCATGATTATAAGGTTCACGGGAGTAGTCTTTCATGAGAGGTACTCCACAATGAGAATCATGTCCACAATTTTTACACTTACTCATTAGGTTCTCCACTTGCGGGCCAACGTCCGAATAGACGAACAGACCAATACGCACTATACATTTTGAATTTTGATACTTTAGGATCAGCTGATTTCATACCCAACAAGAAAATCTTGTCAGCAAGTTTACGACAACGCTTCCACTTTAGTTTACTCATATCTTCACTGTGAAAATATTCTCTAAGAGTCGCATACAAGTGATCATGGATAACCGCTGCACGAGCAACGTCCCAAGGTGCGATTACATTCCACGCAACACGAGGCACAGAAGCCAAGTCTGTTACCATACCTTTCTTGCACGTAATCCTGTTTGTTCTGTCACCACCAGAGTTTGCAATGTTTACACCAATTTCCTGTAGTGTGTCCATGTCATCATCTGTTATACCATGATCATTTCCTACTGTAAAAGATAGGCCTTTTTCTAGTACCCATGTTTTAGGTGGAGTAAATTCAGCACTTATTTTACCATTGAATTTACAGCTCATTTCTTTTCTCCATCCATTCTTGGTTTTACTGCGTTTTCATAGTAAATAATAATCTGTTTTTGTTGTTCGATATATCGCCTCAACTCTGCAAAATTTAGTGACAAATTTTCATAGTCTTTTACGGACATTGCAATATAAGAATCACCACCATTTTTCTTGGCATATTCTTTTACGAATTCATCATAGTTTACTTTCGAAACTACCCAAATCTTTACATCATTTAGTTGAACTTGCTTCGGTCTTGCTTGAATTGGAACCTGTGTTTGCACTGTTTTTGTTACAGTTACCACTTTTGGTTCCGGCATCATCCCACACCCCATTAGGGTTAGTGACATCAGCAAGACAGTCCCATAACCTATTAGTCGCATTTTGCATCTTCTTTTCTATATAACTTGGCCTCTTATTTGCCAAGTGTGTTAAATTGTGTTTTCTCAAAGTATTACGTAACTGATCACCATACCTTGTGGCAGTCTGCAATTCTTTCTGTAACCCTTTATTTAGTTCGTCTAACTTTTCACGGTCTTCAATCATGATGTTGATAGTCTCTTCTTGTATCTTTGCAGCCTGTTCTAACTTTGCACTATTCTCTGCAAGTGTTTGAATACGCTGTTGTGTATCTTTATAGTAGATATATCCACCATAACCAACACCACCTATGATACCCATAATCAATATAAACATATAGACCTTAATCATTTTTTCTTCTTCTTTCCACCTCTAGGTGCGTTCAAGTCTGCCATTGGTTTTGCTGTTCCAAGTGCTGGGCCGTAAGTCATCTCCTGTGTCTTTTTTTTCAGTGTCTCAATAAACCGACTACCATTCTTTGCATTTTCTCTTTTTTGTTTGGCAGCTTCAAGTTTAGCACGATGTTCTCTGTATGCCTTAGTGCGAGCATCAAACTTTGCACCCTCACGGGTCATTAGAACACTCTCATCTTCCTTCTTCTTTTTCCTTCTAATCCCTGGCTCACCTTGAGGGCCGACACCAATACCAGCAATATTACCACTGCCTGCCATGTTGGCCGGTGCGTCTTCCTTCAGACCAGAGTGGGGATCAACCACTGTCCATTTAAGTTTCATTGATATCCTCCAAACTTATGTACATTTTTTCTTGTGTCTTTATATGCAAAACAGGGAAAATACCTAGTCCTAATATGGTGTCAACTGGAGATTCATCATCAATCGCAAGAACCTTGTCGCCCTTCTTAGCGCCATCTTCCTCGTCTTCTTTACTAAGAATATCTTTGTTAAGTTTATATTCTCCTTTAGGTAGAACTTCACCAAATCCTATTACCTCTTCTGAAATAGAATTATCTAGCTCTATACCTTCTTCCTTTAGATATTTCATGAATTCTTTTTCGAACACATCTGGATCATCTACAGATTCCTTAAACGTATCCTTGAGAAGAAACAACGCAGCTGCATACGTACCCAACTTAGTCCTAAGTCCCGGCACCTTACTAAAAATTCTTTTGATATTAAAAACAAGTTTGTGTAAAACAGTATAAGCAGACTGTTTCTCAATGGTATTCAGAGGATTTTTCTTAATCTGCACTTGACCGTATTTGTCTGTGGGCCCTATTCGTTTACCCTCTTTGTCAACAATACCTAGTTTAAAAGCGTCTGTCTTCTCGAATGGTGTTACGAGAAGTTTAATAAATCTGTATGTAACGAATAAATCTATCGCTCTTCCCATTACAGTTTCCTTAAAATGTTAAATACCTCTACATTTGGGCGTATATCTGGTAGTTCATCATCATGAAGCATATTAAGATATAGTAAAAATGATTTCAATGTAGACCAGTGATCCATTTGTATTTTGAATAACAATAGTGTAACACAGGCTTCCGGCCCAAATAAGTTATTCAAAATGATAATATGATTCAATAAAAGTCTTTCTTTCAAAACACCAGAATCTTTGTATTTTCGCAGAAGACGTTTAACATACTTAAACCTCTTCATATCATCATGAAACTCTTTTTCACCTTCACACTGTGGATTGTCATAGTGTTTAATTGCAAACATTATAACATTATCAGCCGTTATTTTTTCATACATGCTATTTTATTTCAGCACGAATATCCATTGTGTTGTGTGCGGTTTTTGTATACACAAACTCAAGGGTCAAACCACCCTCTACATCAGATAGACCATCATCATTTACGAACTCATCATGGGGTGTTTCTGGCAATTTACCGAAACGTCCACCATAGAGTGTCAAAGGCATCATTACTGAACCAGCATCTTCCATAAAAGGTGCGGCTTCTGAAAAAGTCAACCCCATCTTGGACAGAGAACTACGAACTTGTCGCACAAAAGGTTCCTCTGTTTCAAACGGGCCGGACTCAGACAATTTTCCCATTAACGCATTAATCTTTCGAATTACATTCGGGTCAGCAAAACCAGCAGCTTGACCTTCAGCAGCAGAAGGATTATGTACACTATTATAGGAAGTTTCTGATAAAAAATCCTTAAATCTCTTACTCATTGTTCTTTTCCTCATCTTTTCGAGGTTGTTCATCAGCCTCAAAAGGTGTATCAAGAAGTCTCTCTTCTAAAATACGAGCCCTCTTTTTCTTTTCAACTTGGGGTTCCACTATTTCTGAAAGAACCTGTGCCATATTTATCTCCTAAAAAAATGGGGAGAGGAGCATAAACCCCCCTCCCCACAATAACGGTATAGAACGATAATCGTCCAACTATTAGTTGGCGATATCGATCAAGCCGAGGTCTGTAGCAACAGTGATCTGCGAAAGCAGAGCCCAGTGAGCGCCAGTCCACATCAGCATAGCTGTGTCACCGTCATCAACGAAGTCAAGGTCAGCAAAACCAACCGCATCCGTAACAGCAAGGATGGAGTTACCACCGTCTGTGTCATGGATGATGATCTTCAACTGTCCAACAACCGTGCCGTCAGCAAGAGTTGTAGCAGTGTTTGTACCACTGGACTGAAGAAGTGTCAGAGCGTGCGTAATAGAAAGCGCAGTCTGAGAACCGTCCGAGATATCTTCAACCGAATTCGAAAATCCGATAAAAGAAGGAAGGTTGTTGATGAAGTTAGTTACACTAACTTTTTTGTTGATCGGTGTGCCGGTCGGATCATCGATCACATGTAGAAGGTCAGCACCAGCAATACCTGTAGAAAGGTCTGTAAGGGCTGTAATTTTCTTATCTGCCATTTTGGCTTCTCCTTATAAGAACCCACTTGATTGTGGGAATGTTACTGTAGATATTTACTTTCGTTATTCTCTACATCACTTGATGCATTATTTAGTTCGTTAAGAAACTGGTCACATTGTTGAATTGCCCCTGTAAGAGCGTTCACCAATGCAATAGCTTCTAATTTTTGTTTCTCAAGGACTTGAACATTACTCTGTTGTTGTTCCAAATCCTTGAGAAGTATTCCTTTACGTGTCACAATTTGTTCTTCACTTAAACTCATGATACCTCCATTTCAAATCATTGTATAGTTATTTATAACAGTTATTATGATGCAGTAACAGTTACACCATTTAGTACCGAAGCAGAACCAGTAGAAGAACCATTCTGTGTGTACACAGCAATGTCACTAGTACGATCTTCTGCAAGAAGGCCATCATTAGCATTTGCAGCCGTATCCTGTACCAGTTTGTCATCACCATCGTTATCAGGTGTGCCTTCTTCAAGAGCACCGATGTAAACATCAGAATCACCACCTGTAAATACCAGATCAGTAATGTCTGAAGTTCCACCAACACCAGCAATCGTGAAGTCAACGCCTTCCATGTGAATTTCATCACCAGCGTTAGCATCCGTATCCTGTACCAGTTTGTCGCCAGGCACATCTCTTGCACCTTCTTCCAACATCAGTCCAAGAATAGAACCACCGTCTTCTTCTGTGATATCAGCAGTACCGTTAAAGACAATTGCAGTACGACCTTCTGCGGCAGCATCACCAACACCACCACCATTAAATGCGAGGAAACCAGCAGCTGCGTTAGTTTGCACTGTTCCTCTGAAAGTGATTTGGTTAGTGCCTGTACCAGAGAAGTACATACAAGCCACTGTACTGTCTTCTACCATGTCCGAAACACCCAAACGAGACAATAAAATGAATGCCTTGTTGGTTACAGTCTGGTTAGCAGACCATGCAGCCGATGTAACATCAACCGCCTCGTCAAACGTGATAATAATGTCGAATGTTCCAGTGTCCGCAACCGCACCTTGACTAAATCCGATTGATACTGGTGTAGCAGAACCAAAAACGTCTGCCAAATTACGAATACAAACCAGAACTTCCGGCTGTGCATTTGCGTTGTCATTACCAGAGTTCGCATGGCCAGGCGATAACGCCCACCCACCACTTGTGGCAATGGCATCTTGTCTCGCACCAGATGATCCCTGAGCATTGGAATCAATTGGTAGAAACTTGGGACGGCTATCCGCCGATGTACTTTTTCCCCATAAACCCATTGTTTTTCTCCTTTATAAAGGTGTGTTACCTTTATTTATCTTATTTGAACCCTAGACTTTTTAATTCTGAAAGAGATTTACTAGTATCTGTATGATGTATACCGATACCACCTTTTTTCTCCCACTCTACGATATTCTTAGCATAATCATCAATTAGGATATTAGGTATTTCATCCGTCATAGCATATTTTTGTTTATCAGCCCGCCTGACTAGGTTAATATTACTTCTTTTAATGTCTGTATATTTCGCTAACCACTTCTTCTTACCATCTCTGGAATTAGGATCACGAGCAGAGTATGCTGATAGGATAAAAGGATCATGACGAGAAATGAATTGCCAGAGTTTTTTACCCCCCGGCATCCATTCTAGATTTGCCCAAAAACCTTTAGTTTGGTTAATTTTGTTCCACCTATCATCTTTATCAGCATGAACAAAAGAAGAACCCACTGCTTCATCAGCACCCTTCATAAAATTACACAATACCTGATCCATATCACAGTAGATATCGCCTATGTCCTCGTCTGACGAGGATTCTAAAAGTTGCCATAATTCTTTCATAATACATTATTTCTTTTCTTTGATCTTTGGATCAAGTTCAACGGCAGCCACATCTTCACCTGTATCTGCCTTGTTTCCCTCTTTCTTGGGTTTGGGTTTGAAACCTTTCAAAGCATCTTTACCACCTGTTGCAAGACGTTTCATTCCACCCTCTTTCATCTTTTTCTTTCCATAACCCTCTTCATAACCCCAGACTTTAGCAATAGCCTCTTTCATAGATGCAACCTTCATTTCTTTAGCAACATCCAAGACATCCTTGCCTTCTTTCTTAGCCTTCTTACGGAGTTTTGCAAGATCAGAACCTTCGATCTCTCCATCGCCATCAACGTCAAGTTTTTTCTGTTTTGCAGATAACTTTTCATCAATAACTTCTTCAGTTGCAACCATAGGAGCGGGTTCATCAGCACGTTTCATCTTCTTTGCAGAGTCTTTAACGTCTACGTCCAACTCTTCACGGTCTTTTGGATTTACTTGAGAAGATGCTTCTGTCCACATTGCAATAATTGTGTCCCTAAGATTTTTGGGTTCTGCCCAATCAGGACTTGCAGCCTCATTAACAGCAACTTTAAATTTCATATTACGAGGCAAATCTTTTAAATCGTCTAACAAATCCTTCGCATTTTTACTATGATCAATCTGAAGTGAATTGCCTTCTTGATTGAAATCATCATAAGGAGGATTACCGCCAGCCCAAATTTCATTATTGATATAATCATAAGCTTTTGCTGCTGTACTCTTATCTTTAAAGTCTATCTCAAGGTATTTTGCTTCATCAAGTTCAACTTCTTCTTCAACTGCCTCTGCAACATCATACCCTTTCTTCATAAATTTTTCTTTGTCTTTCTT
>Ga0315315_10004991_pt1 | contig 12235 bp, 13 predicted proteins | sample M140m3416metaG_FD_203699 | JGI IMG/M metagenome (GOLD analysis project Ga0315315, IMG submission 203699) | Ammonia-oxidizing marine archaeal communities from Monterey Bay, California, United States - M1 40m 3416 | ecosystem: Environmental > Aquatic > Marine > Intertidal zone | place: USA...
ACCATATTAAACCATTTTCTACATCCATGAGCATGGTTCCATCTTTCGAACTGGATGCCTTTAATATTTTTTCTCATAAACAGGTATTCAGCCCATTCATCATCACTTAATTCTGTAGGTTGTTTTGGCCTTACAATATGAGCCTCACCCCCAGCTTTAAATTCACTTTGTTCACGTTCTCCACAGAAAGGACAATGAATAATAAACATTAGTGTGCTACAGCTGCTGCACCATGCTCATCAACAAGGTCACCACTTACAAATCTATTTATATTAAATGCAGCATTAAGTTTATGTGGTTCATCATTTGCTATGGTATGAGCAAATAAATCTCCAGATCCAGGAGTGGCTTTAAATCCACCTGTTCCCCAACCACAATTAAAATATAAACCTTTAATAGATGTTTTACTAATTATTGGGCTAGCATCAGGACAAATATCAACAATACCTCCCCATTGTCGAAGCATTCTCATTCGACTAAAAATTGGATATAACTCTAATATTGCATTTAATGTTCCTTCAACAATGTCGTGACTTCCTTTTTGAGAATAAGAAACATAATCATCTGTACCTGCACCAATAACCAATTCTCCTTTATCAGATTGACTGACATAAGCATGAACTGCGTTTGACATCACAACAGTATCAATAATTGGTTTAACAGGTTCAGATACCAAAGCTTGTAAAGGTTTACTTTCAAGAGGTAATTTTAAACCAGCCATATTAGCTATGACACTAGAATGCCCTGCAGCAACAACACCAATTTTATTTGTTTTAATAAATCCTTTTGTTGTTTCAATACCCTCAACACTATCTCCATTTCTTTTAATCCCTTTAACTTGACAATTTTGAATAATATCTACGCCCATCTGATCAGCACCTCTTGCATATCCCCATGCTACAGCATCGTGCCTAGCTGTTCCCGCTCTTCTTTGCAAAGTACCACCTAAAACTGGATAACGGATATCTGGAGAAGTATTTATAATTGGACAAAATTTTTTAACCTGTTCAGTACTTAAATAAACAGCATCAATTCCATTTAATCTGTTAGCATGAGTTCTTCTTTTTAAATCTCTTACATCTTGGAGATTGTGTGCAAGATTCATTACTCCTCTTTGACTAAACATTACGTTGTAATTTAATTCTTGTGACAAACCTTCCCAAATTTTTAAAGCATGATCATAAAGACCAGCACTAGCATCCCATAAATAATTCGATCTAATTATTGTGGTATTTCTTCCTGTGTTACCACCACCAATCCAACCTTTTTCTACTACAGCAATATTTTTCATATTATGTTTTTTAGCAAGATAATAAGCTGTTGCTAAACCATGTCCTCCACCACCAATAATAATTGCATCATATTCTTTTTTGGGAACAGGGTCTTTCCAAGCTTTTTCCCAGTTTTCATGATAAGAAAAAGCATTTTTTATAAGTGAAAAAATTGAGTACTTATTTTTCATAATTAATGAATAATTACTTTATTAATATCGATTATTCAATACAATCGGGGAGCGACAAATTTCAAGGAAGAGTGGGTGAGAGGCTTAAACCAGTCGTTTGCTAAATGACCGTGCGAGGAAACTTGTACCGAGGGTTCGAATCCCTCCTCTTCCGCCATATTTTAAAATAGAGGATTATTTTTAAAAAAGTCCCTCATCGGGATGGGTTTTTGTTCTAAGATATATCTATAAACATTGTAGTTTTCTAAAACTCTTTGGACATAATTTCTTGTTTCTTTAAACTTAATTAATTCAATCCAATCAACATAATTGATTTGATTTTTTTGGGGGTTTTTATTTATTTTCTTCCAATATCTAACTCTTTTGGGTCCAGCATTATATGCTGCTATAGCAAAAGGGTAAGCTCCATCATATTCAAGAATTAATCCAGCGATATAATGAGAACCTAGGTTAATATTATATTCAGGGTCAGTTGTTAATCTTGATTTTGAATATGGTAGTTTGGCTTGTTTAGCAACTAGCTTAGCTGTATATGGCATTAATTGCATTAAACCTTTTGCACCAGCATGACTATTAGCACTTAAATCAAATTCACTTTCCTGTCTAATAATTGATAATATAAATGCACTTTCAGGAATTTTTCTTCCATTGATATATTTTGGAGTACTAATTATAGGATAATTGTATTTATTATGAAATCTTTTTTCATAAGAAGCAATCTTAGAAATTTGAATAGCAAAATCAAAACGATCAATATTAGTTGCGAGTTCTGCAGCTAAAATTTCACTGCCATTTTCAATATTATCTAAAGCTAAATGTCTGAGCATGAATTTAGTGTATTTATCTTCATCTAATTCATCTAGTAAATAAATTACTTTGACTATTTCTTTATTGAAAAAATAATCTCGATATTTTTTTTCAACATTAATATCTTTAGATAGTTCAAAAGTATTATTTGGATCTAATTCCATGAAAGCTAACTGACCGTAATAAGTGGTTAGATAATTTGATGCTTCTTTAAACCATTTGTTAGACAATTCATTATATCCTAACTTTTTATGTGTTCTTCCTAGCCAGTAAGCACCCCTAGCAACACTAATTGGATAGCCTACATTATTATAAAAATTTTCAAAATGATCTTTTGCCAATAGCGGATCATCTAAAAAACTTAAGGCTATCCAACCACTCATCCACTCAGCAGCAGCAAAATCTGGACCTTCTGTCATTCCATGGTTGCTTGAAATCTTATAAGCAAGCTCATATTTTTTCTTATAGATTAATGATCTTGAAATAATTTCTCTCTCAATCCACCATTTATCTGGACGTACTAAATAATCTTTTGTATTTTTTATTTTTAGTAAAATTTCAACTGAACTGTCGACTCTTCCTCTTTTTCTTCTCCATTTTAATCTGTCATAATTTAAACCAGAGTCATTTTTAAATTTCGCTGGTACTTTTGAAATGGCATTATCAACACCGTAAGATTTGCTCATTAATAATTGTCTTGCATTATACAAAAGCTCATAATCTTTAGGCAAGTATCTCAATAATCTTTTAAGATCCCAGTATTTATTATTCCAAGCAAGATAATCAGCACGTTTTATGTAGTCATCTGCATTAAGGTATTTTTTAAATTTTTTTCTATAAAATCTCAACTCTGATTTTGTAAGTTCGGCATCAATCCATCCTTCTTTAATTAATTTCGTTCCTCTTTCAGCATTTCCAGTTAAGACAAAACTTTCTCCAAGTATCATTTTACCAAAACCACTAAGAGGCTCAGTTGAAACAAAAGTATCTATAATTTTTTTTGGAGAAACTATGTCAGTTGATAATTTGTGTTCTGCTAAGTATTTGATTCTACCTATTCTTGGATAATTTTCATTTTTATCTATAAAAGTTTTGTAGTCATAATATGATGCTTGATTTCCTTTTTTAAGAAGGTGCCTCCATTGAATGAAATTATATATAGATTTATCTTTAGCTTTTTTAGAGATCTTTAAGGCAGATGGCCATTTTGACTTTTTCATTTCAGAGATAGCTTTTTTAGCTAAACTAAAATCTTTTTTATTATAATATTTTGATATTGTAATTTGAGATACTTTTTCAGACTCTGTTTTTCCTGATATTAAAGGTTTTTTTTTGGGTAAAATAAACCCATTTTTAATTTCTTTTTTAGCTACTTTTTTTTCTTCACTTTTTTTTACTTCTGTTTTTACAATTGGCTTAGGCAACGGCTTTAATACATCAATTAATAACTTTTTTTCAGTCTCTTCTTTTGTTTGAATAGGTTTTTTTAGAGGGATAATTTCAGACTGAGCAAAACCATATACTCCTGTAGAGATAAACAAAACTATAAAAAATAAGAATTTTTTTGACATAATCTTTACTATATGAATCAATAATCTATGTTATAAGTATTTATGTTTAAAGGTTCAAATGTTGCTTTAGTCACTCCATTTAAAAATGATAAACTTGATGACGAAACTTATATCAAGTTAATACATTTTCACATTAAAAATGGTACTAATGGTTTGGTTCCTGCTGGAACTACTGGTGAATCACCCACGTTAAGTCATGGAGAACATGAGAGAGTTATTGAATTATGTGTAAAAGAAAGTAATGGAAAGTTACCTGTATTTGCTGGTACTGGCTCAAATTCAACTGAAGAGGCAATTTCCTTGACTACTCATGCGGAAAAAATAGGGGCCAATGGAGCTCTTATAGTCACTCCATATTATAACAAACCAACCCAAGAGGGACTATATCAGCATTATAAAGCTATTAATGATAAATGTGGAATTCCTATTATAATTTATAATATTCCAGGAAGATCTGTAATTGATATGTCTGTAGACACTATGGCAAGATTATACGAATTAAAAAATATTATTGGCGTCAAAGATGCTACTGGTGATTTAAAAAGAGTAGATTCGACTTTAAAAAAAATGGGTAAAGATTTTATTCAACTAACTGGAAATGATGATAATGCGTTAGAATTTAATAAAAGAGGTGGAGTAGGAGCTATAAGTGTGACAGCAAATATTGCACCAAAACTTTGTTCAGAATTTCAAAAATTTTCCGTTATAAAAGATGATAAATCTAATTCAGAGGCTGAAAAATTTAATAATATTTTACAACCAATTCATCACTCCATGTTTGTTGAAAGTAATCCTAGTCCAGTGAAATATGCTGCTAAATTATTAAATTTATGTGAAGATGATGTAAGACTTCCTTTAGTTAAAGTTACAGATCCGACAAAAGAAATAATTAAAAAAGCTCTTCAGTCTGCTAAATTGATTTAATGAACAAAAAAACCAAACCTGGTTTAAAGATAATTTGTTTAAATCGTAAAGCTAGTTTCAATTATTTTTTTGAAGACTTATTAGAAGCAGGTATAGTACTTAAAGGTTCTGAAATCAAATCCATTAGAGACGGAAAAGTTAATATTGCAGATTCTTACGCCATTGAAAAAAATGGAGAAATAATTTTAATCAATTCCCACATTGCATCATACAAACAAGCAAGTTATTCAAATCACAAACCAATGGATGAGCGAAAGCTGCTACTTAATAAAAGAGAAATGAATAAATTAATTGGAAAAATGCAAAGAGAGGGATTTACTATAGTTCCAACAAAAATGTATTTTAAAAAAGGAAAAGCTAAAATTGAACTTGCCGTTGCAAAAGGAAAAAAGCAATTTGACAAAAGAGCTGCAAAAAAAAATAGAGACTGGAACCGAGATAAGGCAAGATATGTCCGAAAATCAAGTTAAATCTATCTATTTAGGTATTGGCTCTAACCTTGGAAATAAAAAAATAAATATAATTAAAGCAAAATTTGAACTTATTAATAATAATATTGAAATTATTGAGACATCCAGTTTTTTTGAAAGTCTGTCATGGCCAAATAAAAAACATCCTAAATTTTGTAATATTGTTTTAAAAGTTAAAACAAAATTAAAACCCTTAGAACTTCTTAACTTATGTAAAGTTATCGAGACTAAATTGGGAAGAAAAAAATCAAGAAAAAATGAACCTAGAATATGTGATATTGATATTTTAGATTATAATAAAAAAGAGATAAATAGTAAAATTATCTTACCACATCCTCGAATGCATATGAGAAACTTTGTTTTGTTGCCTTTATTTGAAATAAACAGAAATTGGACACATCCCAGTACAAAACAGCATATAAAAAGACTTATATTGGCTCTGTCAAATAGTGACATTAGATCTATTAAACAAATTTAAATTAATGATATAATAAATTATGTTAAACTCTGAAGACTTAATAAATAAAGTAAAAATTTATAATAGGTTTTTGAACCCTGAAAGACTCAATAAAGCTTATGATTTTGCTGTAAAGGCCCATAGCAACCAAAAAAGAGCTTCAGGTGATCCTTATTCTGTCCATCCAATAGAAGTTGCCAATATTTTAACAGATCTAAAATTAGATAGTGCAACTATTACCACTGGACTATTACATGACACTATAGAAGACACTTATGCAACTTACGAAACCATCAAAGGTGAATTTGGTGATGAAGTGGCTGATCTAGTCGATGGTGTTACCAAAATTTCTGTATTAGAAAATACTGCTACATCTAATTCAAAAGCTGAAAATTTTAGAAAATTAATTTTAGCCACATCTAAAGATATAAGAGTTCTACTAGTAAAAATTGCAGATCGATTGCACAACATGAGAACAATTAAAGCAATAAACAAAGAGGAAAAAAGAAAAAGAATTGCTCAAGAGACAATGGAAATTTATGCACCTCTTGCTGATCGAATGGGAATGCATAGAATAAGAGATGAACTTGAGGATCTTTCTTTTGAAATTCTCAATAATGATGCACGAAAATTAATTCAATTAAGACTTGATGAGATAAAGTTAGATAAAAAAGATACCTTTGAAAATTTATCTATTGAATTTAATAAACTTCTAACAGAAAATAATATAAAATCTGAAATTTACGGTAGAGAAAAAACACCTTTTTCAATCTGGCGAAAAGTACAAAAAAAAAGAGTTTCATTAGAACAAATTACTGACATAATAGGCTTCAGAATCATCCTTGATAGCATTGATGATTGTTATAAAACTTTAGGAATTATCCACAAAAAATATAATTGCATTCCAGGTAAATTTAAAGATTACATATCTTCTGCAAAAATAAATGGATATAAATCAATTCACACTGCAGTTATTGGTTCAAATAAAAAACCTATAGAAATTCAAATAAGGACAAATGAAATGCATGAATTTGCAGAACGAGGCATAGCATCCCACTGGCAATATAAATCATCTGAAAAATTCAATTCTCTTTCATGGAAAGAATATGATTGGCTTAAAGATTTAGTAGAAATAATTGAAAAAAATGAAAATCCAGAACATTCTTATGAATATACTAAATTACAAATGTTTCAGGAAAACGTTTTTTGTTTTACTCCAAAGGGGTCAGTTATAAAATTACCGAAAGATGCAACGCCAATTGATTTTGCATATGCTGTTCATACAAAAATAGGTGATAATGCTATAGGTTGTGAAGTGAATGGAAACAAAAGTGAACTACAAACTATATTAAGAAATGGAGATAGGGTAAATATTATAACCTCAAAAAATCAATCACCATCATTACATTGGATACCAGTAACGAAAACTGGAAAAGCAAGGGCAGCTATAAGAAGATACTGGCACGAGCGGGGTGAAAAAAAACAGGAAAGGATTAAAAAATACAACACAACTTTGTGGATTTCTTTGCCGGATAAACCTGGACAATTAGGTAATATAAGCTCACTAATAGGTGAACACAAACTAAATATATCAAATTTAGAGATGGCAGGCAAAAACCCTAATTATATTAATTTCAAATTTCAATTAATAATAAGAGACCTAAAAAATTTTACTAATTTTATTGCAGAGCTGAAACAAAAAGGTATAAAATTTAAGATAATAAGACACGAAGATAAAAGAAATGCTTTCACACAAAAAATCCTTAAATATTTTAAAAAAGACTAATGCATTACTAGAGGGGCATTTTGTTTTATCATCAGGATTACACTCATCAAAATATATCCAATGTGCTAAATTACTTAGTTTTCCTTCGAAGGCTGAAAAAATTTGCAAATCATTATCTAAAAAAATAAAAAAAACATATAAGAAAATTGATTTAATTTTAGCACCAGCAATGGGTGGTATAATTATAGGTTATGAAATAGGCAAATTATTAAAGAAAGAAACAATATTTTGTGAACGTGTTAATGGAAAATTTATTTTAAGAAGAGGCTTTAAAATAAATAAAGGATCTAAAGTTTTAATTATAGAAGATGTAATCACAACAGGTAAGTCGAGTATGGAATGTGTTAAGCTAATTAAAAAAGCAAAAGCTAAACTTGTTGGCTTTGCCTCTATAATTGATAGGTCATCACAAAAATCATTAAAGATTAAAGGAAAAATAATCTCACATCTAAAAATTGATGTGCCAACTTTTAAAAAAACCCAGCTACCAAAAAAATTAAAATCTATAGCAATAACCAAACCTGGAAGTAGACATATCAAGTGACAAGATTAGGTGTAAATATTGATCATGTAGCAACAATAAGAAATGCTCGTGGAGAACGTCATCCTGATCCAGTTGATGCAGCTAAATTTGTTAGAAAGTGTGGAGCTGACTCAATTACTATCCATTTAAGAGAAGATAGAAGACATATAAAAGACATTGATGCAAAAAAAATTTGTTCACTTAAAACACTGGCTACTAATCTAGAAATTTCTACTAATCCCAAAATAGTAAAAATTGCCCTTAAAATTAAACCAAACTTTATTTGTATAGTTCCTGAAAATAGAAAAGAAATAACTACAGAAGGGGGGTTGAATTTGAGCAGAAATAAATCTCAGATAAAAAATATTATCACCAAATTTAAAAAGAAAAATATTCGAACAAGCTTATTTATAAATCCAAACCTGAATGATGTAAAAATTTCAAAAGAATTAGGAGTTGATTGTATTGAAATACACACTGGAAAACTTTCAAATTTATTAAAATCAAATAAAAATTATTTTAGTGAATTTAAAAGAATAAAAAAATGTTCTATTCTTGCTGAAAGTTTGTCGATAGAAGTTCATGCTGGTCATGGTTTAGATTATAAAACAACTAAGCTTTTATCTAAAATAAAACAAATTAAAGAATTTAATATTGGTCATTATTTAATAGGTGAGTCTATTTTTCATGGTTTGAAGTTTGTGACTAAAAATTTTATGAAGATTTTAAAAAAATTAAAATGAAAATTTTAGGTATTGGTGTTGATGTTATTGAAAATCAAAGAATTAAAAGATTAATAGATAAGAAGGTCTTTATTCGAAGAACTTTTGGAAAAAATGAAATAAAATTTTCAATAAAGAATCCAAATAAAGTGAACTATTTTGCAAAAAGATTTGCTGCAAAAGAAGCTTTTGCCAAATCATTAGGGACAGGTTTTAGAAACAATTTAAATCTCAAAGATATAGAAATTTTTAATGATAATGTAGGAAAACCATATTTCCACATGTCTCAAAAGATTAAAAAAATTATTTACAAAAAATTTAAAACTAAAAAATTTGATTTGTTTCTTTCAATTTCAGATGAAAAAGATTATTCAGTAGCTTTTACAATTTTACAAACTAAATAATGATAAAAAATAAAATAATTATAGAAAATATAAAAACTCTATTTTATGCATTAATCATTGCAGTTATAATTAGATCTTTATTAATTCAACCATTCTATATTCCATCTTCCTCAATGGAACCAAACTTGTTAGTTGGTGATAGACTTTTTGTTACTAAATATTCTTATGGGTACAGTAAACACTCTTTTCCATTTAGCCCTCCTTTTTTTGAGGGACGTTTTATGTTTTCGGAACCTAAAAAAGGTGATGTTATTGTATTTAAGACACCCGCTGATAATAGAACAGATTATATAAAAAGATTAATTGGTCTACCTGGTGACCAAATACAATTCATAGAGTCAAATTTATATATAAATAACGTTGAAGTTTTAAAATCAAGAATATCCACAAATGATAGGATTTTTTGTGGAAAAAGAAATATAGATGTTTCTACTTTTGAAGAGATTTTGCCCAATGGGAAAAAACATAGAAGTGTTTATATGAAAGATTATACTTATAAGAACTCTGATTTATTTATTGTACCAAAAAATCATTATTTTTTTTTAGGAGATAATAGAGACTGCTCAAAAGACAGTAGATTTTTAGCAAGTGTTGGATATGTTCATAAAGATAATATCGTTGGAAAAGCTCAATTTATTTTTTTTTCATCAGATAGATCAATTGGAAGTTTTTTTTCCTTTTGGAAGTGGAATAAATCTCTTAGATTTGATCGGTTTTTTAAACGCATAAATTAATGAAGATAGATTTTCAAAATTTAGAAAAAAAAATAAAGATAAATTTTAAGAATAAAGACTTACTTATAAAATCTTTGACTCATAAAAGCTTTAACAAAGAAAATAATAATGAAAAAATAGAATTTCTTGGTGATAGAGTTTTAGGCTTAGTAATAGCAAAAAAACTATTAGAAATATACCCTGATGAAAAAGAAGGTATCCTAGATAAAAAATTTGCAAGTCTTGTTAATAAAAAAACATGTTTACAAATCGCAAATAAACTAGATTTAAATAAATATGTATTGACATTTAATGTGAGCAGTAAAAAAAAATTTATTGAAGATAAAGTATTAGCTGACAGTTGCGAGGCATTAATTGGTTCAATTTATTTAGACAAAGGTTTTGGTGTTGTAGAAAAATTTATTTTGGATTTCTGGGCCGATCATATTAAAGATAGTGTTGTCACTCAAATTGATGCAAAAACTAAATTACAAGAATATTCATTAAAGAAGTTTAAGAAGCTGCCAATCTATAAGATCATTTCCAATACAGGCCCCAGACATAAGCCCCTTTTTAAAGTAGGAGTTAAATTGGTCGATACTAAATTATACATCTCAGAAGGAAAATCTAAAAAAGATGCAGAACAAAATGCAGCAATTGTTTGTCTGCAAAATATAAAAAAATTATGATTTGGGATGATATTGGCTTTTTAGTATCCAAAAATAGATATAATGAAAATTCATTAATTGCTGAAATTTATACCAAAGAACATGGAAAATCCTCCGGAATAATTTTTGGTGGTACATCTAAAAAAATTAAAAATTATCTTCAGATTGGAAATAAGATTTATGTTAATTTTAATTCAAAATCTGAAAATAAAATAGGATATTTTAAAGTGGAAATTCAAGAAGCCTTATCCCCCTTTTTTTTTGACAATCCTCAAAAGTTGTCCTGTATAACTTCTGCAATGCATTTGATAAAATTATTAACTGCAGACTCACAAAAAAATCTTGCCATATACGATTTAATTGAAAATTTTTATACTTTATTAAAGAAGGACTCTTGGATTAAAGAATATATTTTTTGGGAACTGGAATTATTTAAATTAATTGGTTATGACTTGATATTTAAAGATTTAGTGGATAAAAAGATAATTAACAATAAAGTACAGTATATTTCAAAATCATCAGTTGAAAAAAAAATAATACCAAATTTTTTATTAGATAAAAATGATAAAACAGTAGATCTCAAAATATTACTTAATGGCTTAAATTTAGTTGGAAATTATTTGGATAAAACTATATTAAAACCCAATAATTTAATGCACCCAAATAGTAGATTAAATTTTATTAATATTCTAAAATTATCTGATTAAAATATCATTTAATCTATCTGCGTAATAACTCACGATTGCATTTGCACCAGCTCTCTTAAAGGATATTAGGGTTTCTAAAATAACATTTTTATCAATTAATCCTTTATTAATCCCATTAGATAACAGACTATATTCTCCTGAAACTTGATAAGCCATTACTGGAATTTTGAATTTATCTTTAATTAAACTTATTATATCAATATATGGTAATCCTGGTTTTACCATAACCATATCAGCTCCTTCTTTAATATCTAATTCTACTTCCCTTAAAGCTTCATCTTTATTTCTAAAATCCATTTGATAACTTTTTTTATTACCTTTTAATAAATTTTTTGATCCAACAGCATCGCGAAATGGTCCATAAAAACTTGAAGCGTATTTAACTGCATAAGATAAAATTTGTGTCATTTGATATCCATTTTTGTCTAATGATTTTCTTATTTCGCCTATTCTGCCATCCATCATGTCCGATGGTGCCAATACATCACATCCCATCTGAGCCTGTAATAAAGATTGATTAATTAAAACTTCAATAGTCTCATCGTTTAAAACATAACCAGAATTCAATAAACCATCATGACCATGTGAAGTGTAAGGATCAAGAGCAACATCACACATTAATCCTATTTCATTTTTATATCGCTTTTTAATTATTTGGAGGGCTTTACAGACTAAATTATCCTCATTTAAAGCCTCTGTGCCAAGTAAATTTTTTCTTTTTTTTTGTGTATAAGGAAATAATGCAACCATTGGCAATTTTTGCTTTATTGCTTTATCAACAACTGATTCTAATTTGTCCAAAGTATATCGATAAACACCAGGCATAGATTTAATGGGTTGTTTCTTGTTTTTTCCATCAATTAGAAAGATAGGCAATATAAAATCATTAGCTGTCAGGTTGTTTTCTTCTACTAATTTTCTAGACCAATCATTTTTTCGACTGCGTCTAAGTCTCAAAGCTGGGAATTTACCTGTAATCATCTTTAATTCTATTTATAATATGCGACAAATGTTATATACA
>Ga0315315_10004992_pt1 | contig 12235 bp, 14 predicted proteins | sample M140m3416metaG_FD_203699 | JGI IMG/M metagenome (GOLD analysis project Ga0315315, IMG submission 203699) | Ammonia-oxidizing marine archaeal communities from Monterey Bay, California, United States - M1 40m 3416 | ecosystem: Environmental > Aquatic > Marine > Intertidal zone | place: USA...
TCTACATTAATAGTTCTTTTCTTCTTTTGACTTTTTATAATTTTATAAATTTGATAAATATTATGATTTAAATGTGTTTCATCAGTTAATAGAAAATTAAAGATATTTTCGTTATCTATATTTTTTTTATGATAATCAAATTTATTTGGATAAATTGAAAAATAAAATTCATTATTTTTTATATTAGTATAATCATCTTTTTTAAATTTTAATAATAAAACAACGGCCAAAGTTTTTATGTAAAATTTTAATAATTTTAATCTAAAAAATGTTATTTTGTTTTCTTTTTTAGATAGATCTACTTTTTCTATTTCAATATTAAGTTTATCATAAATATTAATTGTATTTCTATTGTCAGAAATAATTTTGATTTTTTTAAAACCTTTAGATAAAATTATCTTTTTAATTAAGGATAAATTAATTATTCTATCAACAAAATTATACCTATCATTTCTTAAGTTATTAATTTCTAATTCCACAAAAGGTATGTCATTATATTTATTGATAAAAATTATCTTTAATAACTTTGATAAAATTTTTTTATAAATAATTTTTTTTTCGTAATTAAACTTTTTTAAAAGAATTTGTTGACAGTTTTCAAGTTTTATAATTCCTTTGTTTAAACATATAAATTTAGTTTTTTTCTCCACTAGATCATAGTTCTTATTTAAATCTAAAATTAATAGTGTGTTATTTGACATTTATCTTTTTAAAAACAAAAATTTAATTTTTTTGAAAATTTTATATAAAGTATCAGGCATAATTCTTCTTATCAATCTTGGATCATCTTTAATTTTTTGCCTAGAAATCTTTTTAATTTTTTCAATTTCATCTTTTATATTACCTTGATTTTGATCAGTTCTTTTTAAAAATAAAAAATGAATATGCTTTTGATTCCATGAGGTCTCAGAGATAACAGTGTTCCAATTTTCATCAAATGGATATTTATGAAATTCGACAGGATATCCTACTGTGTCTTTGTAATATCTATTGATACATAAAAAAAAACTATTTTGTTTAATTTTTTTTTGAATAAATTCAAAATAATAACTTATTGTTTCTTTATTCATTTCCATCATAGATCTAGAATTAATGAACAAATCAAAGTTAATATTAGAAATTTTATCCCATGGATTAAGAATTACTATGTCATTATCTAATATATCTTGTTTTTTTACTTCATCATTATTTGCATCTATGGATAAAAAAAAATTTTTATTAGGGAAAATTTTTTTTAAATAAAAAGTGCTTAAGAAATTTGACTCAGGTAAATCAATTAAAACTAATTTTGAGTTAAATGTTTTAATAATTTTACTTGCGAAACTTCCATATCCAGGACCAATTTCACATATAATATCACTATCAGTAAAATTAACATATCTCTTAATCATTAATAAAAATTTTATGTGAAATAACTCATTAGCTGAATAGAACTTATTTTTATAAGCTACAGCTCCAATGCTGTTTCCAACATTTTCTTCATCTAATAAGCTAAGAATAGAATTTTCGCCATAATCTTTTATCAAATCATTAAAAAAAAAATTTGTTTCTTCGGATGAATAAAATTGATCATCAAGACCTTTTGATAAATCATTTTTTCTAAAATTATTAAGATTTTCTATTTTATATAAATTTTTTTTCTTTTTAATTTGATAATCCCAATGATAACTTTTGAAATTAGTTTCATAATTTTTTTGTGAGTGTTCAAAATTTTCTAGTATTTTTTTTTCAAATTTTATCATTTTTTAATTAGTATTAATAAACTGTTAAGATAATTTTTATTAAATTTTACTATTATAAACAAATCATTTGAGCCAATTAATTTTATGCAATGACGTATAACTTCCATAAAAGAAATATCTTGTTTTATCTGATTTAATTACATCTACTCCATGTATTGATTGAGGCGAAGACATGAAAGTTACTAAGTGACCTTTTTTAGGCTCTATTTTTTTAATCATATTTAAATCTTTTAAGTTTGGTTCTCTCAAATACACATTTGGCTCATTATTGTATTTATATATTTCCAAATTACCTCCATTTTTGCTTTCAAAATCATTAATATAAAACAAAAAACTAATTAATCTTTCCTCTTTGTCATGGTGTGGTTCTTTCCAATAACCATTAGAAGCTACTGAGAAATCAAAATCACAATAAATTTTATTTTCATTGATAACTTTTGACAAAATTTTTGTTAACTTATTTTTAAACTTAAACTTTATATTTCTATTTGTAGCTGGCCCAGCTTTATCAATATAATCCTTTAAAAAAACTAAATTTTTACTATTAATAGAAAAATTATTTTTAGTTTTTAGATTTAGATTTTCTAAATTTTTGTAAAAAAAATTAAAAACTGACTCATTTTCAAAAAAACTGTTTATCTCTTGTCCTGTAGTAGATTTTGATAAAAAATTATCAAAATTTTTAGTTCCTTTTAAAATTGTTTTTCTATTACCCATAACTATCTTGTCAAAAACAGTATTATTTTCTGATAGCTCTTTTTGTAGGTCATCTATTTGAGAAGAATCAAGTAGGTTTGAGTAAATTATTACAGGAAACGGATCTGAAAACTGATCTTCAATTTTTAATTTTTCAAAATTTAATTTTTCCATATTAGAAATTATAAAAGTTTATTAATTATTGATATTACATAATCCATCTCTGACTTTTTAATACCTATAAACGAAGGAATATAAAAACCATAACGACTTAAATAATTTGAATTAGGATGTTTTTCTTTTTTAAGAATCTTCATTTTTTTTAAAATATTTTGCTCATTCATAGGCCAGAAAAAAGGCCTTGCACCAATACCATGAGCTTTTAATTTTTGTATAATATTGGAGGCTAAAATTTTTTTATTTCTAATCAATATTCCAACCACCCAATAAATATTTTTTGAAAATGCAATAGATGGTGGTGTCATATATATCGATTTATTTATAGACAATCTTTTATAATAGTACTTGCCAATAAACATTTTTTTTCTAACTATGTTTTTTATGTCTCTTAATTGACTAATTCCAAGTGAGGCTTGAATATTTGTCATTCTATAATTCCATCCAATATCATCATGATTAAATCTATTTTTTGATCCAAAACAAAGATTTCTCAAAGATTTACATTTTTTATAAAAAATTGGGTTATTGGTAGAAATCATTCCTCCTTCTCCTGTTGTTATTTGCTTATTTGCATAAAAGCTAAATGTACTTATATCACCAAATGATCCGCAAGGTCTGTTCTTATAATCTAATCCGAAAACCTCGGCCGCATCTTCAATTAAGAAAATATTATTTTTTTTACAAATTTTAATAATTTTATCCATATCATTTGAAAATGAGTAAATATGAGTAATCATCAAAGCTTTGGTTTTTTTATTTATTTTTTTTTCAATATCGCCAATCTTGATATTCCAAGTTTTAGGGTCACAATCAATTGGCACTGGTTTAGCATTTTGTTTAATTACCGATATTGCATTAGAAATAATTGTAAAATTTGGGATTATAACTTCATCATTTTTTTTAATTCCTAATGCTTTTATTGCAATTTCCAATGCTGCAGTTCCATTTGAAACTGCAACAGAAAATTTGCGATTTACTTTTTTTGAAAAATTTTTTTCAAAAATTGATACTTCGGGACCATCAGATGAAATCCATCCTTTTTTAATTACTTTATTAATTGACTTAATATTTTCACTCGAAATATAAGGTTTACTAACAGGTATAAATTTTATTTTATTTAATTTTAATTTCTTTTTCATCAATATTGTTAAATTTAACTTTATCTTTAGATAAAGAATAAGGTCCTTGTTTTACTTCAATCATTTTAACATCTTTTAAAACTCTAAATCCATGACCTCCATTTGCAAGCATTATAATATCATTTTTATAAAGTTTTTTACTGAATAAATATTTTTCCTTATTGTCATAAAAATCAACTCTAAGAATTCCATCCATTATAATTATCACTTCTGTGGTTAGTAAAATGCTTGATTTTCTTTTATTGTGTCTGTGAGGTTTAATTAAATAATCTTTTTTGTGACTCATATACCCAAATTGTTGGGTTGCATCATCATCAGTAAAAAAATGAACTCCCTTTTTACTTTTATATTTGTTTCTAACAATTAATGCATAAAACTTTTTTTTATTAAAAATTTTTTCTATCATTTATATTAATTATTTCTAAACCTTATTATTAAAATTCTAATTATATAATCCAAACCTAATTTAAAAAATCTAAATATATTTGATGCTGTCTTACTTCCTTCAACATCTGGGGGCTGTATATAAGGCAATTCCGATATTCTAGCTCCATTTTTTTGAAGTTTGTATAAAAACTCTATAAAAAATTCTCCATGACCATAAGCTATTGGGACGGCTAAATCTAGCTTGCTTCTGTGCATTAAGAAAATGCTACTTGTATAATCTTTAATCTTATTTGACAAAATTAATCTACAAATAAAATTTATTATTTGACTAGACATTGCTCTTAGATAGGATCTTTCATCCCCACCACCTTTTACATAGCGTGATAATAATACCAAATCATTATAAGCAAGTTTTTTTTTCATATCGTTAAAAAATGGAACAAGTTGAGGCATATTGGAGTCTAACCAGCCAACATAATTTCCTGATGAATTAATCATACCTAATAAAAAGGCTGAGGCTAAACCTCTAGATTTACGAGAATAAATTTTAAGATTTGGGTTTTGAATATTATTTAAAATCTCCAGTGTTCCATCAGATGAATTATCATCAACAACAACAATTTCAGTATTCTCTATTTGGTCAAAAATATTTTTAATAGTTTTTTCTATTGATTCTTTTTCATTATAAGTGGATAGAATAATTGAGATTTTTTCATTCATTTATAATTTTTTAATTCATCTTCCATCATAATTTTAATTAATCCATCTAAATTTGTTTTAGGTTTAAAGTTTAAATCTCTTTTTGCTTTAAAAGTATCTGCAAGTAAATTTCTTGTTTTAGATGGTCTAAATAATTTCTTATCAATTTTAACAAATTTCTTGTAATCTAAACCAACGTAATTAAAACATTTTTTAACAAAATCTTCGACGGTATTATTTTTACCTGTACCAATAACATAGAAATCAGCTTTCTTTTTTTGCATGATTTTCCAAGAATACTCAACATATTCTTTTGCATATCCCCAATCTATTTTGGATTTTATGTTTCCTAAATAAATAAACTTTCTTTTTCCATACAATATTTCACAAACATTTTGCACAATTTTTTTAGATACATAGTCTTTATGTCTTTTTGGTGATTCATGATTAAAAAAAATTGCTCCACATATATGTAAATTATAAACTTTTGCATACATTTTAGATGCATAAAAAGCTGTAGTTTTAGCTAGTGCATATACACTTGTGGGTTCTGGCGGTGTCTTTTCATTTTGCTTGTAAAGTTTTGTTTCTCCAAAAATATTTGACGAGATAGGTTGAAAATATTTTATTTTTTGTTTTTTCTTTCTCATAATTTCAAAAATTTCAATTACAGAAAGAGCAGTTGTTCTAAAAGAATAGGATGGTATATCATAACTCCAGCCAACATGATCTTGATCTGCAAAATTATAAATCTCTACTGGGTTTACATCATTGATAATATTGTTTAATGAAACTGGATCTAACAGATCACCTTTATGTAAAAAGAAATTTTTATTAAAAACTTTGTTATCTGAAATTAAATGTTCAATATTTTTTGTATTACCAACTGATGATTTTCTGTACATTCCATGAACTTCATATTTTTTATTCAAAAGTAGATCTACCATGTAAGATCCATCTTGACCCGTCGCCCCTAATACAAGTGCTTTTTTTTTATTCATTATTAATTTTATTCTATCTTAAAACTTTAAAATTTGGATAGGGTAATATAAACCTTCCGCCAGATTTAAGCCATTTTTTCTCTCTTTTAATAAACTCCTTAATAAAACCGTATGGCATCACAAAAAAGTAATCTGGATTTAACTTTCTAGCTCTCTCTTCTGATATTATTTTGACACCTGATCCAATTGTATATTTGCCCCATTTTGTTTTGGTTCTTTCTGCTGCAAAAGGAATTTCCTTACTGTTTAACCCGTAATATTGCAGAAGAGTATTCCCTTTTGTTGATGCTCCATAAAGAAATATTTTTTTTCCTAATTTAATATTCTTTTTAAAGAATTTAAGTGTCATCTGTTTATTTTTTTTTACTCTTTTGACAAATTTTATTATCTCACCATAGCTTGCTTTTTCTTTATATTTTATGGATTTCTTAATATTTTTTTTACAATATATTCTGTAAGAACCACCATTTATTTTATTCTCACTCATTTTAAATATTTTAAGACCATTTTTTTCAAATAAATATTTAAGAGATTTATAAGAGTAGTATTCTAAATGTTCATGACAAATATTACCCAAATCATTTGTTTTAAACATTGAATGAGAGCACATTAATTGAGCAACAAATATACCATCATCATCTAAGGCATCTGCAGCATGCTTGATAAATTCAGATGGGTCTTCTAAATCATAAAACATTCCAATTGCTGAAATTACTTTTAATTTTTGATATTTAGATGGAATTTTTTTTAGATGTTTTGTATGCCAAAAATCATTAATCATATAATGGCAATTTTTTTTCAATTCACCTTTTAAATTATTAGCTGGCTCACAACCTATTGTAATAATCTTATCTTTTTTGAAATATTTTAAAAAAGTACCGTCATTTGCACCAATATCTAAAATAACGTCACCTGGTTTTATTTTACAATTTTTTTTTATATCATGATAAAGCTCTTTTAAACCATCTCTCATTGTTTTAGTTATGCCTGATTTATACCAGTAAAATTTCTTGTACATAATTTCTTGTGGTGCAGAATGTTCGAGTTGTAGTAGCTCACAATTTTTACAATATACAAGGTTTAAAGGAGCTTTAATGCCTTTTTTAATTGATGATTTATTAACAAAATTACTTACATAATGATTTCCAAAATTATAAATTTGTTTAAGCTTTTTATTTTTACAGAGCCTACATTCTTTAATCTTAATAGTTTTAGGGATTTTCATGATTAATTACTCATATATAAAATTTTTCTGACAAAATACACATTTTTGTTTAATACTCTACTTTTAATTCAGATATACATGAAAAAAACTAATTATTTTTTAAACTTTGTTAAATCATATCGTAATATCTTTTTAAAAGTCCTTTTTTTTGAAATATTTTATTCTATTAGATTTGGTTCATTGGTGCCAAAAATGAAAATTCAAAATGATATTAATCGAACTGATACTATTCCATGCATTTACTATTTTCTTCACGAAATATCCAAATTTTTAAAACAGAGAGAAATTAAAAGTATTGTTGATATAGGTTCTGGCTTTGGAAGAGTTGTTAATTTTTTAAGTTATAAAAATAACATTAAATCATATGGTATTGAATATGACAAACAGGTTCATGAACAAGCATTAAAAATAAAGAATAGAAAAACAAGCCTTTATTGTGGTGATGTTTTAGATTTTAATCTTAGAAAATTGAATTCAAGATGTTTTATTCTAGTTGATCCATTTAAAAAAATTGAAGACAGAAATAAAATTTTAAATAAAATAAAAAGACTTTACCCAAATAAGAAAAAATATATTATTGCAGTAAATAACTACAAAGGTGGTTTTCCTAAGTATTCAAAATTGATTAAATCAATTATTGCAAGCAAAACCAGAACATTAAAAATTTTTGAAATTTCTTAATCAATTATGAAAAAAATTAAAGTTATATTTTTGAACTAAGCTAAAATTTCTTATTTTTCCACGTATCAGGAGTTAATTCATTATTAATTTCTATTTCATAATTATACTCAAATTTTTTTGGACCATTATCTTTGATATGATTAATAACTTTATCAATAGAGTCACTTAATTTTATAGAGGTCTTATAATTTAGATATTTCCTTGCTTTATCTGAAGAACAAATTGCATGTTTCACCTCGTTCGGTCGGTCTTTTACATATTCTGCTTGCTCATTGAACTGTAATTTATTGCAAAGAATTTTATAAAGTTCATTTATAGTTATGCTGTCTTCATCTGGTCCAATATTAAATATTTGTGAAACTATTTTTTTATCAGTGATAAGTTTATCTAAGCAATAAATGCAATCATCGACATCTGAGAAATTTCTTGTTTGTTCACCATTGCCATAAATAATTGGTCTCCTTTTTTGCAAAATTAAATTTGTCATAATTGATACAACATTTCTAAATGGATCATCATATTTTTGCTTAGGACCAATTATATTATGGGGAACAGCTATATTATATTCTATATTATGTGTTTCAGATAATATTCTTAAGGTGTCTTCTGCTGCAAGTTTAGATACACCATATGGGTCAACTGGATTTACTTTTTGATCTTCAAGAAAGGGTGGTTTGACATTTCCGTATCTTGCCATCGAAGAACAGAAAACAATTCTTTTCACATTGTTTTGAATAGCTGCTGTAAAAACTGAAACTGATCCAATATAATTACTTTTACATATTAAGAATGGAGAAAATGATGAAAGTCCCTCATGGGGGTATGCAGCAGCATGAATCACGACATCCACATCTTTGATTATTTTTGACATTTCATCTAAATTTTCACAATCAGCTTTAAAAAATTTTACTTTGTTTGTATCTATATTATCAGTTGTTCCGCCTATTAAATTATCACAACCAGAAACTTTAAAATTTTTAGCAAGATAATAATCTGCTAAATTTGCTCCTAAAAACCCAGCTATACCAGTTATAAAAATTTTCATACTAATTTTATTTTCTAAATCTTAATTTAATAGTGCTTAATAACACTTTGATACCATAAGGAATAGATCTTAAATGAGAAACTTCATCGCCATAAAAAGTTGGTATATGTATTTCTAATATATTTAATTTTTTTTTAAGAAACTCAATAATAATTTCAGTATCAAAGTGATAATAGTCTGCTTTATCATTGAATTCGATAAGTTTTAAACTATTAACTTTAAAAGATCTATATCCTGAATGAAATTCACTTATTTTAGATCCAAGAATTATATTTTGAACAAAAGTTAAACCGATATTTCCAAGAAATTTATAAAATGGCATACCACCTTTTAAAGCACTTTTATAAGATTTCATTCTTGATCCAAAAACGGCATCAATATTTTGATCTTCAAATTTTTCTATAAATCTAGGAAGTTCTTCAGGGGCATATTGACCATCACCATGAAGCATTATTAAATAATCATATGAATTTTTTATTGAATAATTAAAAGCAAATTTTTGTACCCCGCCATATCCTAAATTTTTTTCTGTATTGTGAACATCAACTTTGTAATTAAAATTTACTTTTATTTTTTTTATTTCACTAAATGTGTTGTCAGTAGAAAAGTCGTTAATTATTAATAAATCTATATTGTTTTTATCAAATATTTTCGAAGGTATTCTTGATACTACAGAATAAATTTTTTTTTCAACATTATAAGCTGGAATAAAAATTAAGATTTTATTTTTTGAGACTGAATTATTCATATCTTAAAATTTAGGACTTTTTTTAGATATTTTTGATCTAGATTGCAATCTTTATATCCACGTTTAACAACATTTAAATACCTTTCAGTCGGAAACTTAAAAGAAGATTTTTTTACCATTGTGTAGGTCATAACTTTTTTACCGTAATAAGAAAAATAATATTTCTTATATAAAATTGGATAATCTTCATAAATATCTAATTTTTTTTCATCACTTTTTGAAATCTCAAATAATCCACCAGGAACTATTGAATTTTTTTTTGGTTCTATATCAGCTGCTCTATATTTGCTTCTAAATGTTAACCTGAAATTTTTTAAATTAATTTTCTTTAAAAAAATACTATCTTTACATCTTCTTTTCATTTGAAAATGATGAAGATTACTACCGTAGGCAAAGTAAAGCATTTAACGATCTACAACTTCAATTTTTTTTTGATTAACAAATTCTAAAATTTGTGAATTACAATTATCAATTTTTGACTGATCCTCTGATCTTATTACAATTGATACACCTAACTTTCCTGCCTGAAAAAAAGGATAACTTCCAATTTCAACATCTTTATTTTGATCTTGTACTTTTGTTAATGAATTTGCAATTTCACTTTCTATAGTTCTTAAGCTAATCGTCTTACTTAGGATCGGTTCTCCTCCTACTATCTCATTTTTCAAACCTCCTAACATAGATTTTAAAATTGAAGGAACTCCTGGAAGGCAAAAAACATTTTCAACACTAAATCCTGGTGCCCCACTCGTTGGATTCAATATTAATTTTGCATTTTCTGGCATCCAAATCATTTTTTGTCTACCTTCATTAAATTCGCCTGGTTTGTAATACGCCTCTAAAATTTTAAAACCCTCCTCATGAATCTTATATTTTAGGTTAAAAGCTTTAGAAACAGACTCGGCTGTTATGTCGTCATGTGTTGGACCAATGCCACCAGTTGTAAAAACATAATTATTTGTTTTTCTTAAAACGTCTAATGTTTCAATTATCTTTTTTTCAATATCAGGAATAACTCTTACTTCATTTACCTTTACTCCGATTGAATTTAACCAAGTTGCTAAAGTGCTTGTATTTGTGTCTTGGGTTCTTCCAGAAAGAATTTCATTACCAATTATTAGTATTGCGGCATTTACTTTTGTTTTTTTGGACATTTTATATATATAGTTTGAATATGAAATTTACCAAGTCTTTAATAAAAGGCAAATTAATCAAAAGATATAAACGTTTTTTTGTTGATGTTAAATTAGACAAAAAAACTGTTACCGCACATTGCCCAAATACTGGTTCTATGAAAGGCCTTCTTAATCAAGGAAATGATGTTTATTTACAAAAACACAATGATCCTAAAAGAAAATTAAAATATGGTTTAGAAATCATTAAAGTTAGAAAAAATTTAGTAGGAGTAAATACTCACATGGCTAATAAAATTGTAAATCATGGACTCTCTAATAATCTTATAAAAGAATTAAATGATAACGATAATATCAAACCCGAGGTTTTTTTTAATAAAGATACTAGGTTTGATTTTCTTATCGAAAAAAAAAAACAGAAAATCTTTGTAGAGGTCAAAAATGTTACTTTATTTAGGAATATAAATACTGCTGAGTTTCCTGATGCAATCACTTCTAGAGGTTCAAAACATTTAATTACCCTTATTGATGCCATAAAGAAAGGTTATAAAACCTACTTAATATTTCTAGTTCAAATTCAAAATATGGAAAATTTTAAGATAGCTGGTGATATTGATAGTGAATATTATAAAAATTACTTGCTAGCAAAAAAAGCTGGGGTTAATTTTTTAGCTTATAGATGTAAGATAAGTACAAAAGAAATTTTTATAGAAAAAAAATTAAAAATTATTAATGAGTGATTATTTAGAAAAATTTGAAAAAATGAGAGTTGCAGGTAAGCTGGCTGCTCAAACGTTAGATATGCTTACAGAAAATATTAAGGAAGGTATTTCAACTGCTTATATTGACAAACTTGGCTATGAATTCATAAGAGATAACGGAGGTCATTCTGCACCGCTGTATTATAGAGGTTTTAAAAAATCTTTATGCACATCTCTCAATCATGTTATTTGTCATGGTGTTCCTTCTGAAGAAAGAATTTTAGAAGATGGAGATGCTGTAAATGTAGATGTTACTGCAATAATTGATAAACATTATGGGGATACCAGTAGAATGTTTTGTATTGGAAGAACTCCAGTAAAATTAAACAATCTTATAAATGCAACTCATGAGTCTATGATGAGAGCAATTAGAATTTTAAAACCAGGTATAAGATTGGGAGACATAGGATATGAAATTCAATCATATATTGAAGAAAAGGGGTTTTCAGTTGTTAGAGATTTTTGTGGTCACGGAATAAGTACAACATTCCATGAACCACCAAATATTTTACATTATGGATCTAAAAATACTGGAATGGAAATAAAGCCTGGAATGACATTTACAATCGAGCCAATGATCAATGCGGGTAAATATGGTGTAAAAATGCTTAATGATGGGTGGACAGCAGTTACTAAAGACAAATCTTTATCAGCACAATTTGAGCATACAATAGGAATTACAGAAAATGGTTATGAAATCTTTACAGAATCTGCTAAAGGTTATTCAAAGCCCCCTTACTTATAATTAATGATAAAAAGATACTCGCGAAAAGAACTTACTGATATTTGGTCAGAAGA
>Ga0315315_10004993_pt1 | contig 12234 bp, 9 predicted proteins | sample M140m3416metaG_FD_203699 | JGI IMG/M metagenome (GOLD analysis project Ga0315315, IMG submission 203699) | Ammonia-oxidizing marine archaeal communities from Monterey Bay, California, United States - M1 40m 3416 | ecosystem: Environmental > Aquatic > Marine > Intertidal zone | place: USA...
ATGCCCATCGTTTTCAGAGGCCCGACGGGAGCAGCGCTCCAGCTTTCCGCGCAGCATTCTCAAGCATGCGAGACATATTACTCACACGCCCCCGGGTGCAAGGTGGTGACGCCAGGAACGCCCGCAGACGCCAAGGGTCTCCTGAAGGCCGCGATCAGGGACAACGATCCCGTCGCCTTTATGGAAGGTGAGCTCCTCTACAACTTTAAGGGGGAGGTCCCGGACGATGACGACTTCGTGATCCCCCTGGGGGTAGCTGACCTCAAGCATGAAGGGGAGGACGTCTCAATCATCACTCACGGAAAGATGATTCATGTAGCCCTTCAGGCCGCACAGAAGCTCGAAAAGGATGGCATCAATGCCGATGTGCTCGATCTTCGGACCATCCGCCCGCTTGACATGAACGCGATCCTAGAGACGGTAAGAAAGACGAACCGTATAGTGTACCTTGAAGAGGGTTGGCCCTATGCCGGTACCGGCGCGCAGATTGTTACGATGATCCAAGAAGAGGCGTTCGATTACCTGGACGCTCCGATTATCCGAGTCACTCAGGCGGATGTTCCTATGCCCTATGCGAAGAACCTCGAGATCCTAGCTAAGCCCTCGGCCAAGCACGTGGTCGAGGCTGTCAATAAAGTTCTGTACCGATAACAATGGCTACCAAGGTCCATATGGAAGCGCTCTCCCCCACCATGGAGGAGGGGCAACTCGTTCAGTGGCTTAAGAACGAAGGTGATACGATTGCTATCGGTGACGTTCTGGCCGAAGTCGAGACAGACAAGGCGACAATGGAGTTGGTTGCGCGTGGAGACGGGGTCCTTCGAAAGATCTTCCTCAATGCTGGGGGAACTGCAGAGGTCGGTGCGGTCATCGGTGTGATTGCCATGGAAGATGAGGACATTTCTGACATCTCCGGCGCCTCAGGGGGCGGAGCGCCTGCGGCTCCTAGTGTGGAGGAGCCTGTTTCCATACCTGAGCCTGATCCTGTTAAGAAAACGGACCCGATCGTTGCTGCCGAACCAGCGGCTCTGGCCTCAGAAAAGGGTCGAATTAAGGCGTCGCCGGTAGCACGGAGACTGGCCGAGCAGATGGGAGTGGACATCTCGCAGATTGCCGGGTCTGGACCAGGCGGTCGGGTAGTGAAGCGCGACATCGAAGCGGCAAAAGACTCGCAAAGTGCACCTCCTTCTCGACCGGCTGCTCCTACATGGGCCCCAGACGAGACTGAATACGAGGACCTCCAGACGTCGCAGATGCGGAAGACCATTGCCAAGCGACTCATTACATCGATTGGTCCAGTTCCGACTTTTTATCTCACCGTTGATGTGGACATGGCCCGGGCCATAGAGGCGAGGAAGAGTATCAATTCGATGCTGGAGAGCGAAGGGGTCAAGGTCTCCATCAACGACATCGTTCTGAAGGCCGTTGCCGGCGCGCTTCGCCAGCACCCAAACTGCAACGCACAGTGGCATGATGGTTTCATTCGGCGTTTCAGGGCTGTGCACATTGGAGTGGCCGTGGCGGTGGAAGACGGCCTGATCACCCCAGTGGTTAAGCATGCACACCTCAAGGGCATCACTCAGATCGGGTCCGAGGTTAAGGAGCTTGCTGGGCGAGCGCGGGATAAGAAGCTCATGCCCGAGGAGTACACAGGCGCGACGTTTTCAGTGTCGAATCTGGGTATGTTTGGGATCCATGAGTTCACCGCCATCATCAATCCGCCCGAGGCGGGGATCCTCGCGGTCGGCGGAATTGAGCAGACCCCTGTCGTGGAAGACGGCGAGGTAGTGGTCCGACCTCGTATGCGCATCACCATGAGTTGTGATCATCGCGTGATTGACGGGGCTCAAGGCTCCCGATTTCTTCAGACACTCAAGGGTATGCTTGAGGAGCCGACGGCGATCCTGCTTTAGCGCACATGCGCCCATGACAGACAAAGAGGCTACCCGGAGGATGGCATGAGGACCTTGGTGCGTACTGCTCTTTGCACTCTTCTCTTTGCGTCTCTTTCGTGCACTTCCGCTGAGAACGATACCCCCGACATGATCCTCGTCGGAGGGCCGATTATTTCACCGGGCGCCGACTGGATGCCTAGTGTCTTAACAGATCAAGAGCTCCCTTCAGGGATCGCTGTCTCGGAGGGTCGCGTCCTGATGGTGGGAACGGCCGAAGAGGTCCGCTCGCTGAAAGGTGCGGGAACACGGGTCGTCGAGTTGGACGGCAGGGCTGTGCTGCCAGGGCTTGCAGACAACCACCTTCATACGATCGGGGGAGGCTCGGGTGTCGACCTGTCGTCGGCTCGATCGCTTGAAGATGTTCGTGGAGCGATAGCTGACCGAGCTCGAGAGTTGCCACCAGGATCCGTCATTGTGACCAATAGCGACTGGCATGAAGGTCAGCTGTTAGAGCAACGACTTCCATATAAAGACGACCTTGATCAGGCAGCTCCACTCCACTCAGTGGTCGTGGTTCGAGGTGGACATGAGTACATCTTGAACTCTGTGGCCTTGGAGCGTTGGGGGGTCAACGAGAGCGCAGGGGCGGTGCCTGGTGGTCGCATTGGCCGATATGCAGACGGTCGACTCAACGGGGAACTGGTTGATCGGGCCAAAGATCTGGTATCTCTCCCTTCACGTGTGTTAGCCTCAAAAGCCCAGGAGCTGGACGCGCTTGAGGACCAGTACACTCGGCTTAATCGACGAGGGCTAACAAGTGTGCGACATCCTGGAGGAGACCTTGAACAGCTGGCACAGATCCGTGAATTAGAGGAAGAAGGTCGCTTATCAATGCGAGTTGAGTTCCTCTTTAGGGCCCCTAGGTCAGCGAACCCTGAGGCTGTTGAGGAGGCTATAGCTTCGTGGAATGCACCACCGCTTGCCTCGAGGTTGGTCCAGATTGGGGGAGTGAAGCTCGGCGTGGATGGTGGGTTCGAGGGTGGTCTTATGCGCGATGCGTATGAGGGCCCTTGGGGTGATAACGGACGTTTCTACGGTCTTCAAACTGTGCCGACCGATGATTTTTATCGATCCGTTCGTATGCTTGCCGAAGCGGGCTGGCGCGTAGCCACACATGCGGTGGGAGATGCCGCGATCGATCTCGTTCTTGATGCCTATGCGGAGGCGAATGCTGAGCTACCCATCGCAGAAAAACGTTGGGTGATTGAGCATGGGTTTATTCCGCGAGCAGATCAATTTGATCGCATGCGCGAGATGGGCCTCGCCGTTTCTGCTCAAAATCATCTATATATGGCTGCTCCGAGCCTGGTTAAGTACTGGGGTGCTGAACGCGCTGGATGGACGACACCCCTCCGAGCATACATTGATGCGGGCGTCCCTGTGTCACTCGGCACGGATGCCCCAGTGGTGCCTTATGACCCGTGGTGGGTACTGCACCACTTCACGACTCGGAGCACGATCAGCGCAGGCGTGGTTGGTGAAGATCAGTTCGTTTCGCGTATGGAGGCGCTCGAAGCAATGACGCTTGGATACGCATGGCTCACGTTTAGTGAAGACGAAAGAGGAACGTTAGACGTTGGTAAGCTCGCTGACCTAGTTGTAACGCAGGAAGATTATCTCCAATGTGAGGACCCTTGTTTAGAGTCGATGGAAGTGGACATGACCGTGCTCGGAGGTAGCATTGTATGGGAGCGATGATGTGCGGCGTGCTTCGGTGCTCGCGACGGTTCTAACTGGCGCGTAAGGAGCGTATTCGTACGTTTACCGCCCTTCCACTTCCAACGGTTAATCAACCGCAGCGCCGAGGTGTCACACATGTCCGGAGCCAAAGCCCTCTCCCGAACGTCATGGGCGGTCGTTTTTACCGTCTTTGCCCTGGCAGGATTCCCGTCGCTCGGTGCGGCCCAAGATGAGTCTGTGCGCACGATCGACCTGGAGATGTATCTCGACATAGAAAGTGTCTCTGGTCCGCAGATTTCTCCTAATGGATCGGAGATTGTCTACACCCGGGGCTGGGTCGACAAGATGAATGACCGGCGTGAATCGTCGATCTGGATCATGAATGCTGACGGGTCCAAGAACCGGTTTCTGGCTGACGGCTCAGGGCCAATCTGGTCACCGGATGGCACGAGAATCGCCTACACAGCGTCTGGTGATCCCGAGGGGACACAGGTTTTTGTGCGATGGATGGATGACGAGGGTGCTACGAGCCAGGTCACGCGGCTCGAGTCCAGCCCTAGCGGAATCCGCTGGTCCCCCAACGGAGAACACTTGTCGTTTTCCATGAACGTGGACGCAGAGCCAGCTTTTACGGTGAGCCCTCCCGGACGCCCGGACGGTGCAAGTTGGGTTGAATCCCCGCGTGTGGTAACGCGGGCTGACTATCGGCAGGACCGAGTTGGGTTCGTAGACGGTGCTTGGCGCCATATCTTCGTTGTACCTGCAGAGGGCGGCACGGCACGACAGTTAACGGACGGGGACTGGAATCACTCTACGGGAGAGTGGACAGCGGACGGGGAGGAGCTCCTTTTTTCCTCACTGCGCACTGCGGATGCCGAGCTTGCTTGGCGCCAGTCCGAAGTCTATGCGGTCGGCATTGCGTCAGAAGAGGTTCGTCAATTGACTACGCGCAACGGTCAGGATTTTGCTCCTCTGCCGTCGCCCCGCGGAGATCTGATAGCGTACCGGGGCAGCGACTGGCATGATGACACATACCGGAACGCGGGCATCTATGTGATGGAGCTTGATGGGTCGAGCCCGCGCCTCATTTCCGGTGATTTTGATCGGTCGATTAACGGAATGCAGTGGGCCAAAGACGGTAGTGGGCTATACCTGACCGTAAGCTCGGAGGGGACTCGAAATCTTCACTTCGCCTCTGTGAATGGCGGTGTTGAAGCGATTTCCGAAGGCGAGCACATGTTTGCTTTGAGCTCGTTTACTGTTGGGGGTCGTGCCGTTGGAACGTTCACAAGCCCCTCTGTGCCGTCCGACATTGTAGGCTTTGACTTAGACAACGCGAACCTTCGCGAACAACTCACGCGCGTAAATGAGGACGTACTCGGTGGTCTGACCTTTGGCGAGGTCGAAGAAATTTGGTACGAATCTGTTGAAGGTTTCGACATTCAGGGCTGGATTATACACCCGCCGGACTTCGATCCGAGCAAGAAATACCCGCTGATGCTTTCGATCCACGGTGGTCCGCACGGCATGTACAACGTGGGCTTCAACTTTGGATGGCAGGAGCATGCGGCGAACGGCTACGTGGTTTTGTATACGAACCCGAGGGGAAGTTCTGGCTACGGCAGTGCCTTCGGCAACTCGATTAAGCGTGCATACCCTGGTAAGGACTACGATGACCTGATGGCTGGTGTCGACTTAGTGTTGGATCGGGGATATATCGACGAAGACAACATGTTTGTGTATGGGTGCTCAGGTGGTGGGGTTCTCACTTCTTGGGTTGTAGGTCACACGGACCGTTTTGCGGCGGCTTCGGCGAACTGTCCCGTGACGAACTGGCTTTCGTTTGTCGGTACGACGGATGGGATCGGCTGGTACCGAAATTTCGATAATTTCCCATGGGACGACCCAAGCGAACATCTGCGTCGCTCCCCTCTTATGTATGTCGGAAACGTCACTACGCCGACCATGCTCATGACGGGTGTGAACGATCTGCGCACACCGATGCCGCAGACTGAAGAGTATTACGCGGCCCTTAAGGTTCTGGGTGTTGAGACGGCGATGATCCGCTTCAATAACGAGTGGCATGGGACATCGAGTACCCCATCAAACTTTCTAAGAACACAGCTTTTCTTGCGGGAGTGGTTCCGGATGCACTCATCAGGGACGCCGGTAACGCAGGACTGACGTTGCCTGGCGGGGCAGTCGTGGAAAGTGAGCGATATCAGATTGTTTTCTCGTAGAGCCGCCAACGCTTGTAGGGGTTTATTCCCATCGCCGCCATTGGCTTGGTAAGAGCCTTGTTATCGTTGAGGACCCACGATGCCTCGGCTCCTTCGAAGCCAATGTCTTTTGCCCTGCGAGCGGCTTCGTATGCGAACAAGGGGAAAAGACCTTTGTGTCGGTATTCCGAACTCAGCCCCATAAGGACGATTCTGCCTCGCTGGACCTTCGGAAGGTCACGGGCTAAGCGGAGTAGCGTCGTAGGCCAGAGTCGGCCAGACGGTACATGGCTGAGGATGCGGTTGATGTCTCTAACGATCATCATGAAGCCGATAACTTTATCATCTGCCTCCGCAACGAACGATAAGTCCCGAAGCAGGACTGATTTCAGGTGCTTGGCTGTGTGCCAAAATTCGTCCCAGGCAGGTGGAGTGAAGCCCCAGTTTCCAGCCCATGCCTGGCAGTATAGGTCGAGGATCTTTTGCGCTTCTTGTTCGAGAAACTCAAGGTTGAGAGTACGGAAAGTCACGCCTGTAGTGCGTGCGGTGCGTTCCGCGAGGCGCTGAATCCTTTCAGGAACAGCGAGGTTGGGGCCTGCTGGAATGTCGTAACCGAGCAGGTCTTGGATGCCATTATACCCGTAAGACTCGACGAGCTTTCTGTAGTAAGCCGGGTTCCAAGGTGTCATGATCGCCGGAGGTATATCCGTTCCCTCTACGAGAAGTCCAGACTCGTGGTTCATCGAAGGGCTGATGGGGCCTCTTGCTCTGTTGAGGGACCGGCTTCGCAGCCAAGTCTCAGCGGCGTTCAGTAAAGAGTGCGAAACCTCAGGGTCATTCACTGTCTCGAAAAAACCGAAAAAACCGACCCGGTCTTGATGGTGCCGGTTATGTGCTGCGTTTTCTATAGCGGCGATGCGACCGACAGGCACACCTCCGCGCTCTGCAACGAATAGTGCCCGGGTTGCATGTTGGTAAAACGGATTCTTCGGGCTCAAGATGTCAGTAACCGTGGCACGAAGTGGTGGCACCCATGCTTCTTCTCTTCTTGTGTCAGAGTTGAACCCATGCACCCGCCATGGAACGTCCACGAACCGGGCGATACCGTGCCGGCCCTCGACTTGGTGCAACCTCAGGCTCACAGGCTGGATCCTTGCTTGGACGCAGTGCGCTCGACTGCTTCGACTAGGATTTCTGGCGCTCGTGCCACCCACCTCTTGAAAGCAAGAACTTGTTCTGACCTGGGGCATGGTGGATCAGCCCAAAATTCATCGAGGTCTGCGTAAGACCCCGCGCGTGCAACGCCACAACGTTGCGCATCCCACGCGTTAAGGACCTGTTCGAAATGACCTTTGGTCGGTACGGCAAGCACTGCTTTGCCAAGGTGGTGAGCTTCGCACAGAGCCTCGAAGCCCGCTGAACCGACATATGCTCTGCACCCAGCCAGGCGCTTGAGGAATTCGGCACCATCGAGCTTATGAGCGTAGAAGCCAGGCGCAGAGTCGCTTAGCGCGGCGGAGCCACCCTCCACAAAGCAATGAACTTCGGCCCCTGACCGACGTTGCCACGCAAGTAAGGCTTCGCTGTTCCCAGGGTTCAGAGCGTATGCGAGGAGGTATCCACCATCGTGAATATCAAGGTGTTCGAGGCCTGGTCGGAGAAGTGGCGGCGCTACCACTATCTCTCGTTCCGGTGCCGATTTTAGTGGAGCAAAGGACAAGGCGATCTGTTGATCTACTTTCGTCGCAGTGGCCTTCGCATATGCTAGAGTAGCTGCTCGATGTCTTGCGGGCCCAGGGGCGTCTCTCAAATCAGGATGCAGGAAGAGGTAGTTGTGCGCCACTGCGAGCGCTGGGGTTTTCGAGGGGAATACGCCTCTAGACAAACCAGCCATCAAGTCCAAAAAAGTTACAACCACATCGGCCGATTCCGTTTGTTTCGCGATTGTCGCCATGGACGCTAAAAAGCGAGGGCTCCTTTTTACGGCATCAAGGAAGGTTCGGGTGATCGATACACCTTGACGGTTTCTGTCGGGCACCTGAACCGGTGCCTCGAATTCAACCACAGGGGCTTGGATGCTCTCAGCGAAGTAGGTAGGGGTGAGCCGATGGACACTTTGGCCGATCATAACCCTTGTGACGTGATGTCCGGCATCCCTCAGCATTGAGGAAAGGGCAAGTGCCTGTGTCATGTGCCCTCGGCCCTCGCCTTGGACGACGAATGCTACGTTCAATCCCCGCATATCACCAAAGTCTCACGAAGGTCGGCCGAGCGATACCCGAGGGTCACACCTAAAGCCTGTTGTTCCGCCTTTACCCACTTGGAGTGCTCGTCTAACTTCGAGGACTCGAAATTTCCTGAAAAACCATGAATCTCAACGGATTCTGACTGTATGGAGAGCCTGCGTGGCTGACACCAACTCCTTTGATTTAATTGTCGTCGGAAGCGGTCCCGGTGGTTATGTCGCCGCGATCCGCGCGTCGCAACTTGGCATGAGTGTGGCTTGCATCGAAGATCAAGATCTCGGTGGCGTCTGCTTGAACATCGGATGTATCCCGACGAAAGCCATGCTAACGAGTGCACTTCTCGCGAACGAGATGAAGAATGGTGAGCAGCATGGCATAATCGCGAAGGACGTGACATTTGATCTTGGACCAGCCCAGGAGCGTAGTCGTCGTGTCGTGCAACAGATGACTAGTGGCATTGGTCACCTGTTCAAGAAAAACAAGATTACACACATCGATGGTTATGGCCGTCTGGCTGGAGCGGGCAAGGTCGAAGTCGAGAAGGACGGAAAGAAAGAGACCTATTCGGCGTCGCATGTCGTTCTCGCGACCGGCTCTCGTCCTCGCGATCTCCCTGTCCTTAAGATCGATGAAGACCGCATATGGTCGTCCACCGGCGCACTAATGCAGACCAAGGCGCCCGACTCACTCTTCATTGTTGGGGCTGGTGCGATTGGTATGGAGTTCGCCGATGTATACGAGTCATTCGGTACAAAGGTCACCATCGTTGAAGGTATGGACACGATTTTGCCGCTGGAGGATGCCGAGGTCTCGAAGTTCATGCAGCGGATCTACAAGAAGCGTGGCATGGATATCCATACTGGAGCCTTCTTTCAGAGTGCCGATGTCAAGAAAGATGGTGTTACGGTGACGTTCAAAGACAAAAAGGGAGAGCTGCAGACAGTGGACGTTGACTACGTCCTCTCAGCAGTTGGTCGAGTGCCCAATTCGGAGAATCTCGGCCTAGAGGGCGCTGATGTGAAAGTTGACGAGCGTGGTTTCATCGTTGTGGACGATCAGCTAAGGACCAATATCCCCGGCGTCTATGCGATTGGAGATGTTGCGGGCCATCAGCTCCTTGCGCACAAGGCGACGCATGAGGGAATCGTGTGTGTTGAGCATATCGCGGGCCAGGGTCATGGCACTGTAGACTACGAAAATGTGCCGAACTGTACGTACTGCCACCCTGAGGTGGCGTCGGTGGGCCTGACAGAGGAACAAGCGAAAGAGGCAGGTCACGACATTGAGGTCGGAAAATTTCCTTGGGCTGGGATCGGTCGTGCCGTTGCCTCTGGTCACTCTGACGGATTTGTTAAGATCATCCGCGATAAGCAGTACTCTGAAATTCTTGGTGCGCACATCGTGGGTCCGCACGCGACCGAGCTAATCGCCGAGTTTGTTGTCGGGCGTCACCTCGAGGCCACGGTTGAGGAGATGGAAAAGGCCATGCACCCGCACCCGACTCTATCTGAAGGTGTGTCGGAGGGTGCGCTAGCGGCCTTGGGTCGACCTATCCATATGTGATGGAGCGATTTATGAGCAACCTTAATCCGGTGGCGGCTTGCTCAGACGAGCCTGCCGTTCGCGATTGGTCTACGGACCAAGACATCGTGCTGCGCCTCTGGGCGACACTGTCACGCTGCTACGCGACTTGTGCGAAAGCTATGGCTGCGCAGGTACAGGAATACGATCTCACGACCCCTCAATTTGTGGTGCTCGAGGCCCTACACCACCTCGGCTCACTGCCACTAGGTGAGTTGGCTGAGAAGCTCCTCGTGACAGGGGGAAATGTGACGTATGTCATGGACCGTCTTGAGGAGAGGGGTCTGGTGTCCCGGTACCGGCGCAGTGACGACCGTAGAGTGGTGCTAGCCCGGTTGACGCCTTCAGGAAGACTTCTGATGAGTGAGGTGTTTCCGAATCATGTGTCCCGCATGGAGCACCTCTCGCGTCACTTGGCCTCCAGCGAACAAAGAGATCTCGCGCGCTTGCTCAAGAAGATGGGCACGGGGATTCGACAGCATGATTTGTAGGTAGGACTGCGCCGACAAGGAGCGCAAGATCTGTATGCGTCGGCGTTGGAGCGAGTTTCTCGTTCACGTAGTGAATTGGCCAGAGGCCCCCGTCGGTGGACGGCACTGATTAACTCCGCAGGGTCACCGTGTCGCCTCGGGCACACTTATGTCGATTTCAATACCGCGGATCTTCAGGATCCGGATTAGTGCCTCGCCAATCTTATTGTTCGGTGTGGATGCACCCGCGGTGATCCCGAGGGAGAATGGGATTTCAGGAAGCCATTCATCCTCTTCGACTTCAAGAGCAGCGGGGTCCAGCTCAGGCTTGTGTCGGACGGAGCCAGTTTCTGTGTCGATGCACGTAGCGTCTTCGACGTGGAAGGTCACCGTGTGTTGCCGGCAGAGGTGCGCGAGGTGGTTGGTGTTAGAAGAGTTATATCCGCCGATGACGAGCATGACGTCAGGGGAATCCTCCATCATGTCTGCTACAGCGTCCTGACGTTCCTGCGTCGCCGAGCAAATCGTACCGAACGAGCGGAAGTGCGTGGATGCGTGCTCTTCCCCGAAGTGCTCTACGAACGCTTCGTGCACTTTCCAACCGATTGCCAAGGACTCTTTAGCCAGCATGGTGGTTTGGTTCGCGACACCGATGTACTCAAGGTCGGTGTCCGGATCGAAGCCTTCAGACGCCTTGCTTGCGAAGTGCTCTATAAAAGCTTCGCGACTGAGGTGTCCTGGCCGCTTTGCGATATAGTCGAACAGAAGCTCGCCTTCCTCCATGTCCCGTACGATGATGTATTTTCCGCCTTCATGTTTTTCGACTTGTGATGCGGTCGCTCTGGATTCTTCGTGTGTGTATTTACCATGGATGACAGCTGTGAAACCGTCTTTCGCGTATTTCTCAACGCGTTTCCAAACCACTAGAACAGAGCCACACGTTGTATCGACGAGAATGCATCCAACCTTCTTAAGGTTTTCGAAGTCTCGGAGCGTTAGGCCGAAGGCTGGTAGGATGACGACATCTTCAGGCGTGAGATGAGAGAAGTCGAAGTTCCCACCTGAGTCTGGGTAGAGGAACGCAATCCCCATGTCTGTCATCCGCTTATTCACGTGCGGATTGTGAATGAGCTCCCCTAGAAGGTGGATCTGTCGGTCCGGGAACTGGTGGACCGTCTCATATGCGTAATCAATGGCACGGTCTACGCCGTAACAGAACCCGAACTCTTTTGCCAAGTGCACCGTGACATCGCCGAATTGGTCGGTATATCCTCGTGAGCGAATCCGCTCGACAACGGCTGAATGGTAATCAGCGTCGATCAGAGGCCTGAGCTCTTTCTTGAGCCCGAAGCCTTTGCGAAAGTAGGTCTGCTCCATTGAGGACGTCGAGAGGTGTTAGAAGTTGTAGGTGGTAAAATTTGGAACGCGTATGAGAGAGAGCGTTACACTAACCGGCTTGAGGCGGTCCCGGAATCTATAAAGGCCCATGTGGGGTAGGTAGAATCATGAAGATCCTAGGTCGCCTCGCATTTTTGTTCGTCGTCATTCCGGTCCTGGAGCTAGTGCTCCTAATAGAGCTGGGTCGTTACATAGGCCCCCTTCCCACTATAGGTATTGTAGTTCTGACTGGCGTGACGGGTGCGTGGCTTGCAAGGACGGAGGGACTGCGTGTCTTCTTTCGTTTCCAAGAGGAGCTTGTCTCAGGTCGATTGCCTGGCCAGGCGATGCTCGACGGCATCTGTGTTCTCGTTGGCGGTGCTTTTTTGCTTACGCCAGGTGTTATTACCGATGTTTTGGGCTTCTCAGTCTTGCTGCCCTTCACCCGGCGCTGGATCCAATCATGGATGCGAGGCAGCTTAGAGCGACAGGTCGTAGCGGGCCGGGTGCATGTGGTTTCAAGTTATGGCCCGGGTTTCGATACGAGAGAGGGGCACTGGGGGAGTGGATTGGAGGAAAGGATTAAGGCGCGCGAGCCAAGGATGGATCCTGCGAAGGGAATCGTGATCGAGCCTGACGGATAGTCGTTCTGCGTTGTGGAGCCGTATCTGCTGGAGCGTGTTCCTTCGCTAGGTTAATCACATGA
>Ga0315315_10004994_pt1 | contig 12233 bp, 11 predicted proteins | sample M140m3416metaG_FD_203699 | JGI IMG/M metagenome (GOLD analysis project Ga0315315, IMG submission 203699) | Ammonia-oxidizing marine archaeal communities from Monterey Bay, California, United States - M1 40m 3416 | ecosystem: Environmental > Aquatic > Marine > Intertidal zone | place: USA...
AAACGTGGATTTTCCGACCGCGGCATACATTACTACCGTTGCATCAATATTTGTAGGCGTCGATTTTTTGTCAGATTTTTTGCCAGATCGTAACAACACTTTCGGTATGTCCGCGATGACTTTCCCGCCATGACTAAACAAACCCTTTTGGGGGTACAATACTCTGCACCCCCAATATCCACAGCCATTATACGAACCTTTATCGTATCCAATGGACATCATTTCTCCATATTTAAAAGTTTCACCGTTACCTTTGTAAGTTCCGTCCCCATTAACTTCAGGTCTTATAAGGAGCTTAACTATATCCTTGGGATCTGTTAGTGTTGATAATTCCGCCATTCCAAGTTGCCTCGTGTTATGGTTAGTATATAACACTTTGTTTGAATCTGTTGCATTGACAAACATCACCCAGCTACTTACCGGGATAGGTGAAGTTGAATAAGGGTCGGAGGGATCAATAATTTTCACCAAAGGTATTTTCTCCCTTGGTTCGTCTCCATACAAAAACATGTCTAAATCGAGAATGTCGCCGTATTTAACATCTAATGCGACCCCTCCCTTTTTGTAGGAGGTATACTCGAGGTTCTTTGGCCAATCCATTAGATTGCTTGTATTAATATCACATCCATTGCACAGTGCACACCAACCATGTTTTTGTGCATAACTATAATGTGTACAGTCCCCATTCTCATCGCACTTACGTTGACATTCTAACTGACCCAGTCTACCCTTGTCTTTTGTATGTCCGCCGCCCTCTAATCCTTTCCCCCTGCAGCAACCACCCTGTTGTGCTTCTTGTTCGTACATATATTGGGTACTTTCTTTGTTCTCCGTACCCTCACTCGTCACACTATTCGTTGTATCTTTTTTATAGGCATTGAATTTGTAAAATGTGGGCGTGCTTTTGCTAATCATAACACTCGAATATTTAACGCTGGGGTTCATTTCAATATTATCCCCATTTCGGGTCATTAATTTAAGTCCAGTTCCCTCATCGCTAATCAAATTGCCATTTACAGGGTCAAAATAGACATTATTGTGCAAATGTTTTACTGCACGTTCTCCTCCATAGTAATTAGAGAGCGTTTTGTCGGCGCCCTCAAAACCTTCAATATTTATGCGCGGCCTAATGATAAAGTATACCATGAGTACCACCGCCACAGCTATAATTATCATTAACCATGGTGACAATGCAGATAACCACTTCATATGTATATTATACCGGTACAAAAAAACGGGTTGAATATATATAGTTAGAGTAATCTAAATGCCACTAATTGACTTCTATGATGAGCAATACAAGTATGAAATCTGCGTTGATGAGGTTGGACGCGGTTGCATGTTTGGAGATGCCGTCGTTGCATGCGTTATTCTGCCTAAACCATGCACATTTTCACGTGGAAATATCAAAGACAGTAAGAAATTTTCATCAAAAAAGAAGCTATTTGAAGAGGCGGAAAATATAAAACAAAATGTCCTATACTACCACACATTCAGCGTTCCTCCAGAAACAATCGATGATATAAACATCCTTCAAGCTGTCATGTTGGGAATGCATCAATGTATAGATTGTGCAATTGATTTCATTTTAAGTATAGATCCACATGTTAACTGTAAGGATATTATTGCAGTTATTGATGGTAATTACTTTCGTCCAATGAAATTCAAAAATGAGTCATTGCCATTCGTAACGATAAAACAAGGAGACGGAAAATATGTTGGAATTGCCGCTGCAAGTATAATCGCAAAGACCACACGAGATACCAATATTTATACGTTATGCAAGAACGCGCCGTTCCTTAATGATAGATATGACCTCGCTAAAAATGTAGGGTATGGCACAAAATCACATATCGAAGGTATTCGTGAATATGGCATTACAACTGCTCATCGGCGATCATTTGGTATATGTAAAACGGCAAATATAACTGGGAACATCAATAAAAATATGTATGACGAGGAATACTTTAGTAATTAATATACATCATCTTCTATTAGGTCATCATCGTCGTCTTCTTCACACCCTTCTTCAAGTTTCATCAAATAGTCATTATATTCCTGCTCGTACTGCATAGTTTTTGCAAAACTGTCTAACATCCCTTCTTCCATGTAATAAAGTCTTGATTCCTCCATCCGTTTCAATAATACTTCATCTAACAAGTTCATAATCCTTTCTGTGTCCTCTTCGTGTTCATTTTCTGCCATTTGTCTGTTTTCATCTGGTGTAAATGCCGCCTCAATCGAATCATGCCAACGACTATCGTCAATACTATATTCGGTAGTGCCTGTGGTATATACACTACTTGCCCCCGGGTTTAAAACAGTATTATTAATACGTCGCATGATAATAGGCCCTATCCACGCGTTGTTTTTCCAATAAGCCGGGTTATTTCGGTTGTATTTATCATCTTCCGATACGGGTTTAATTTCGTTCATAACAACTGATTTCCAAATGGTTGGTTCTGGTTTTGGATTTGCTTGCGCAAATCCATGCTCACGCACCAGAAACGACGGTAAATAGTTTTTCACTGCAGGGTCTGATTGGTTTCTTCTTTGCGGACGCCCATCTTGTTGTTTACAGAAATTATCAAATTTGGGCGCGTTCGAACGTTTGGATACCTTATTGTTACGATGCCACATACTTTTTGTAATAGCGTACTTGTTTTATTACAGTATCAATTTTATAGATTTTTTTAGGAATATATATTAACTATGTCGTTTACTCGATTTTATGATGATGAGAGCCGTATAAGAAAACAACTCGCAGAATCCACGTTTTTAGGACAATATATGCTGAATGCCCCGGGGCCAGGAAAAACACCATTTATGGAGGATTGCTATTTGCGTCTTCAGCGATTTGGTGCAAATGTGCATAACAATGGAGCCGATGTCGAAAGTGATATGAGAGGTCTTACGAGAAAGATAACTCGTGATGATATTGACTCTAATAACTACCGTACACACGCAATTGCGTCAAGTCCAATTACTTATGGTACATCGAACCCATTTGTTGAGGAATCGCGCTATTCTCACCCCGCATGGGAGACTTTAGAGACGGATTTCAAAGATTCGCTTTCTATAAGACCCAATGCCAAACAGCAAAATTACTTTGAGCCTCCATTTAACCATAACCTTTCGTCTCGTAACGAAGACAAGGATATGCATGATGCAGGCCTTAAGAGACCCAAAACGCATTCCAACAACATGTGTAACATGTTCGACAACCATTATTGTCAATTTGAGAACATGTAATTGTAACAAGAAAATTACATAATGTGCAGTTAGTATATATTGCATATTATGACCGACGCAATCAAAAATATATTTTCATCAAAAACTCTCCCAGCCATGTCAATTACGGCGAGTGATGTTCACTACATAGCATCAAGGGATTGGGTGAACAAATTCAAATCATACATAGAAAATGCAAATAAAATACAAGAATCCCTATCAAGACAGATCGACGCCATTCTTAATACATTTCGAGACGATTCAAAAGGGCGCATTGTTATTATATCGGGAATGCCTGGATCTGGAAAAACCAATATTGCCAGAGCGCTTCAAGGACTCAAACGACCATTTAAACACATACAGATTGGCGAAAACCAAATCAAGAACCATCAAGAACTTCTGGAACGAATTATGAAGGAGACTTGCCGAAAGTGCAAAACCAGAATTGTTGTAAACGGAACGCTTCTCGGGAACATGGCGATTGAGTCAATCGTTGACGCAGTAAAAGATGCTGATATTGAAACGCATGTTATTGCTGTAGATGTACCCATGGAATATGCATATTTCAACAATGTAAAACGTTCCGAAAAGTCTGGCTCAAAATATAATATGTTGCCGCTTCAAAAATATGAACTACTGGATAACATGAAGGAGATGACACCTATGGACAATGTAATTATGCATAGAGTTTATCATGACGCAAATATTATGTAATCATTCTATATACCAGTAAAAATATGGAAGCAGTTGTACCACTATTTGCTTTAGGATCACTATTAGTAGTCAACAAAAAACAACGAGCAAAGAAGGAAGCGAAGGAGGGGTTTAATAACACAAAATTACCCAATGCCAACGTTCCCGATCGTAATTATCCCCCAGCAGGCGAGAATGTATCGTCAGAAACCGATAAAACATCGCAACTGTCAACTGTAAATAAATACGTGAACCCGGCTGGTGCATATACCGATAAGTATTTCACAGTAAACGAACAAAATACCCCCGATGAATTTACCTCCATTTCCGGAATGAATGTGGATAAGTCTTATTTCCAGCACAATAACATGACCCCATTTTTTGGAAGTAAGGCACGGGGTTCGATGCGCGACGATACCGCCAATGAGGCAGTTTTAGATAACTATACCGGCTCCGGATCTCAGAATGTCGCAAAGAGAGAACGCGGTCCATTATTTGCTCCCGAAGATAACCTTCACTGGACCCACGGCACCCCAAATCAAAGTGATTTCCTCCAGGAGCGCGTAAATCCGAGTATGCGCAAGGCAAACGAGTTACCATTCAAGCAAGAACAGGTTGCGCCTGGTCTGGGTCTTGGACCCACCACACAAGGAGGCGATGGGTTCAACTCAGGAATGATGGAACGAAACGCATGGATGCCGAAGAACGTTGATAATCTCCGCGTGGAGAGCAATCCCAAGGCAGGTGGTGTCCGCTTGATTGGCCATGAGGGGCCTGCAGCAGCTCGCGTGAAAAATATAGGACGTGAAGGAAAGTTCGAGAAAAATCGCCCCGACAGACACTATGAAACTGGTCCCGAACGTTGGTTTACCACTACCGGTTTAGTGAAGGAACAGACATCTCGTGCTGAACAAGTGGATAGAATCACCAACCGCCAAGACACTACCCGAGAGCATGTACCTGCTGCTGCCCAATATAATGCAGGTGAGTACATTCCAGGTGAATACCGCGAAAGCCATAACATCCAACTTGGAGAAGTGCCGCTGGGACATGCCGCCATGACGGGCAAATCTGAGGCGCGCACAAATGAGCATGGTCGTGAAGGCGCAAAGGCGTATCCAAATAACCGCTCGGTTGGACAACAAGAAACCTATTTTGGCACTCTTACCAGTTCGGTGAGTGCCGCGATGGCTCCCATTCTTGACGTCATGCGACCCAGTCGTAAAGAAAATGCCGTAGGTACTCTACGACCTTACCAAAATCCTGGTACGCGTGTACCGGAATCATATGTATATGATCCCAAGTCGAAGGCCCGCACCACTCATCGTGAGTCCATGGTGAAATCGGATAGATACCTCAATGTAAACGGCAACCAACATGGCGGTGCGTACCAATCCACCGAACATCAAGTTGCATACACTACTCGTGCAGAAACCGGCGACTACGAATATTCTGGAGTTGCAGCAAGCACCCAAGGAAAGAAGATGAAGTCGTACGATTCCGTTGTGAAAAACCAGCGAAATAACGACATCAAAAGCTCAACCATTGAAGGACGCCTGGTCCGAGGAAACGCAAAACTCCTGAATCATGAAGCAAACGTTCGTGTGGCAACAAACCGAGCAGAAATGCTTAAGAATAACCGCGCACAAATTGCATCCATGCCAACACAGGCGCCCTCTGTAAATCACATGGGCGAATCCTCTGTCGCAAATAATAAACTCGATATGAATGTCCAGGTTGAGCGCACTGATCCAACTATTTTGGATGCCCTCAAGAGTAACCCGTATGTTATAGATTTCACAAAGTTCAAATAAACAATCATAAGCTGCCAATGCAACGTATGATTAACAATTGCTTCCATTGTCATTCCCCATTGTCACGTTAAGATAGTATAGGTGATCAGAAGTACTCGTGCAATGAATAGGAGAACATGAGTTTGAGCAAGAATTATCTTCTCCATTTTCGTCATTGCAAATGGTATATCTCGAATTTTCTTCGTTATACCATATTTCATTGGCAACGTGTCGATAACCAAGTATTTCTTCTGGCACATGTGGAACAATGTCATAATAGTGCGTGACTCGATAATTGCGAATATTGTATGTATTGAAGCGCTTTGCAAATGCCGGATTGCCTACTCGCGGCGACCCAAAATTAACTAAATAAGAGATCGTATATTCTGGATACTCATTAATTACGTCATATGCCATAAGCGTTGATATAGCCGCTCCCATGCTATGTCCCGTAAGCAATAAACGCGTTGTGTCGTATTTGGCAGACAATGTTTGAATATTTTCAAAGATTTCATGCTTTACATAGGAATATGCTTTGTAAAACCCTTTCTCGACAGTAATGGTGCTGTCATTGTAAGGCGCGACACGCGTCACTTGTATGTTTTCAATCCAGTTATGGATATTCGATGATCCTCTGAATGCAGTGAATATAGACTGGGTATTTCGATCGAATCCCTGTATTGCTTTGGTATCTTCAATGTTAATTATATAGTCAAGATCAGCCATGCTATCGCACGTTAAACAATCCCATTTATCTGTTACACAATATGCCGATTGGCATAAATCAACCGAGACCTTTGCAACGTTCTTGTCGTATGCATAACATACCGCAAAAAATAATATTAATAACATATTATATTTGCATGCTATTTTTGTATTTTATAACTTCTTGTTGCGGATCATCTGCATTGTATATAGCTCGTCCAATCACGAATACATCTGCGAACGTTCTATCCTTCGGCAAACTATATGTTTGTCCCTCACTATCCTCAACCGCATCTAATGAAATTCCCGGAACAATATGCAGAATATTATTGCTCAGTTTACTCTGCGCAACAATACCGATTACATTGTTCAGATTCTCCGCAATACAAACCGCTTGCTTTGTGTATTCGTCATCAATTAAATTGCCATCTGACGACAATTCGCCTATGAGAATAATTCCAACATTACCCAATTGCTCAATACTCTTTTTCCCCACAATGGGATGCACCGAAATTACATCGGCCCATTCCGAAATGCGATTGTCGTACTGACGTTTCATAACGTGACCTATATCAGCAAACTTACGATCTTCCCATACGAGGAAATTATAATGTCGTTTCAATTTATTTAATGTGTCTCTGGAAAACGCGTAGTTGGAATGGAAATTTGTTATCATATCACTATGAATTTTCAACATGCAAATATGTTCGCCTATCATGTGTATAAGCGCAAAGACATCCTCTATGGTACTTAAGTCTGCCGCGACACATATTCTACTGTCTTTCTCTATGAGAGCATATGACAACTTGTTGTGACATACCGCATCATTAACATGACATACCGCATCATTAACATGACATAGGTAATCAATGGGGATATTATTATATCTTGGATGTATCGTGTCTGCTCGAGACACCACTGTGATGATTTGAGAAACAATTAGTCCTTCTGCCTCGAGTTTTTCCGCGGCCCATTTCACACTATTTCCTGTAGTAGTAACATCCTCAATTAGAACGACTTTTTTCCCCGGCGAATAAATCCCTTCTATTAACTTCTTGCTTCCATAATCTTTTGACTCTTTCCGAAGAAACACCATGGGTATTCGTTTTTCTATAGATATGTAACTTGCAAATGACACCGCACCATACGGAATCCCGCAAATAAGATCAATGTCCATATGAATACGACGAATGATGTCATGACATATCTCCTTGTGGAAGGTAGGATAACTGATAATATTCTTTAAATTTACATACATGTTTGAAATCTTTCCAGATTTCAGTGTAAATTCCCCATACTCGATAAGACCATGCTTCACAAATTCTTCAAACATATAAAACAATGTGATATATGTTATCATTCATCTAAATGAGTTTTTATTCATGATATAAGAGCGATATTCTGAAATACCTGAACAAGTATTTTTATTTATTTTTCTCATTACCATACATTTATCAACGTTAAAAAACTTCTTATTGTCTTCCTTGAGACGTATCATTAACGAATAATCGCCACGTATCGCCTCCTCCCAATACGCATCTTCGATTTTAATAAGATAACTACTAATAATGATAGGATTATATTTATAAAAATTAAAGTTCGATACGTCACCCACAGGGATATTCGAATTGCCTGTTATGTCTCCAAAATATCTACATTTCGTACCAATAATATCATATGCATGCATATAAGGGAGTTGGCACGAGAGTTTTCCTGGGAGCCAATAATCTGTAACGCGCAGTACCGCAACCCAATCATGTTTTGCATACATTATCATTCGGTTCAACGTAGGCGTCTTTCCTTTTATATGACCTAAATCCAATATCTGTATGTCCGTAACATCTTTACAAATACGCTCACTTATTTCAACAACGTCTTTATATACCTTCGAATCGGGAATGTGACCGTTTACGCCAACAATTATTTGAAATCCATCATAATCCTGTGTAATAACCGATGTTATACACGTTTCATAATCTTCAACGCCGTGATATATAGGTATTAGTATTGTAATCATAGGTAAGCATGACATCGTTAAGATACATTATACGAACATAGGATTATAGTCTGACTTCGAGTGTGTAAAAAGAATGAATTGGTGCAAAGATGGAGTCAGAAGAATGATCATATACAGTACGTCCTACGGCATATTTTTATACTGCCACGTCATCACTTAATAGTTTACACATATTTTCGGCCTCTATGTTTTCTTGCTGTTTTCGAAACAGTCTTTCGTATATTGTATCATCTCGGAATCTCACTGAATACATATGTTGAATATGTCCGCGCCCAATTCTCCCGAGCGACTGAATCGTCTTTTGTTGTGTCATATCGCAAAGGTCCTTTCCAATAACCCCGTGACAAAACTGGTAATTCGTGCCGTATATATAATCACTTGATGCAACAATGATAAACAGACATTGCTTGCTCGCCAGTCGCTTCATAATTTCCTCATAGTGACGATAGCTCTTTTCTCTTTGTCGTAATACGCCAATGCCCAACAAGAGCAGAATCTTAAGATAATTATCGACACCAAGAGACATAATCTCGGTCGCAGAGTCTTCATCAATTGAGGGCGAGAATGATTGTTTGTTATACTCACCAATGCCAACCCATACACTCTGATGCTCCTTTGTATTTGGGACATACCTTCGATCCAGGGTTACTGACATTACCTGTTTTCTCAAACGGTTAATTTCAGCCATATGTCGTTTGGTTTCGTTACTAATCTTAGATTTGACTTTTCCCTTTCCTTTACTGTCAGGATCATCATGCTTCTCAAATTCCTGCTCAACCAGTTGCTCGGCATGGTTCATCTTTTTATATACCGAATTGTTTGTCTCTATTGTTTTTGTCAGCTGGTCAAGAACAGAAGATGGAATTCTTGACTGTTGTAAATAAAAGTTCCCGATCTTCTCCGTGTCTTCACAAAGGTATATCGTAGGACCATCTGTGAGTGTATGTGCATCTTGTGTAGTTAACAAAACCCCGCTATCGCTTGCGTCGGGATACTTTGGTTTGTCCTTCTTTAATAATTTATCTCGTGCATGTATCCACTGGTCCTCAGTAAGAGACAACAAGGTATTAATATACGCAAACTTAATTGTGTCCATTGTAATTTCTTCGATTTTTGTAAAATACTGCGCTATGTTTACAACATCATCTTTGTGCACCTGATATAGGAAATCGGCAACCCCTCCAAGATCAAAATACCTCAACAACGTTGGGTGGTCATGACAATATTGCACCGTACGTTTCATATCTTCATATGAATCACAAAGGTTATGGACCAAGATACATTTTCCGCCGCGATTCACAAGAGGTATGGATTTTGTATAGTCATTGCTTCGAATGTCATGGATCTGCGCGGAAGGAAATCGCTTGATAAAATTATCCTTAACCGGCTGTATCTCATTATTGTCCGGAAGAGTTGCGCATGATAATACCATGTTTGGGATTTTGTTGCTGTGCCAATTTTTTGAGATTGTCTCGTGTAACTCATGTTTTTCGTGTTCGAGCGTAATCGTGGGCTCATCCCAAAACACGATGAGTCCCTCTGCCGGTCCGAACCGCAGCATGTATTCCATGCTTATCAAATACGATTTCACGTCGCAGATAAGGATCTCCACATTGTCACCCACACTATTGTCCACGCGGTATATGCCGCCGCTCTTCCAGTTACGTTCGTAGTCCTTGGCAGCAAAGTAGTGCAGACGAATATCCTCATCGGTCTTACACCCAAAGGCAAATGCCACTTTGCGGCCCACGGATATAGCTGATTTTGCGAGTGACATGCCTATATGACGGGCCACGCAAACAAATATCACTCGAAACCCACATGCCAACCCAATGGGCGTGAGTGTTTTTCCAGTACCTGTAGGCGCACAATAAGTAACAAGGTTTCCTGTATGTTCTGTGTCATTGGAGAATATTCGATAAATGTCTTTTTGGTGTGTGTATAATTGTTGATCTTTGTACTTTGTTACATATTCATTTTGTTCTATAAATCTTGATGCATTCTTAATAATATGGGATGGTTTTACCTCATCGTAATACTTGTTAATCACTGCATTTGAAAATGCCAACACCCCGCGATTTATATCTTGTATAGACACACGGAGCACCTGAACCAACGAATAGAGATAAGATACATAACACTCCCTACCTTTCTTGTGATTACGTGCAGTTTGATAGCAGAGCTCAATCAACGTAAATTCAAATATTTTTTCTTTGTTTGCATCAATGTTTTTGTCCAAGTTTTGCAGACGCGCAAGATCGATACTGTTTAGTTTTTTCAAATCGGCAGTAGGAAGCGAATATGTCACATCGGGGCAGTATTTGCGAACAATTGTCTGGATGCGTTCGTGAAAATGCTTCTGATAAAGATGGAGATGATAGACATCCCCTTCCATTTTGAGGAATTGAAGAAGTGATTTATGATCGTTATGACGAGCATCAGGATTGTCATAACCTCGCACAAGCATGTCAAGGACATTTTTTTCTGATTCGGATACCGGAACCTCCAGGCTCTCCCATTCTTGTTTGGTGATCTTCGATTGCGTTAAGTCCATTGTTTGTATACACATTTCATGAGACTCCCTTCAAATCAATTTTCGAAAGAATTCACATAAAACTTTCCCCATGACTATACTATGTTCTTTTTCTTTTCATCAAAGGTTACCCAGATAGGGTATCCAGACATCCAAAATAGTAAAAATCGAAGCGATGTCCTTATCATAAATACCCTACCCACAAACGAACAACACTGTCTTATAAGCGGCACGCTCGCATGTCAAGATGAATCAACCGCAATCAATCAACTAATAACAAGAATGGCATACAATACAAACGAGATTATCGTATATGGACGCAACACATGCGACGATAGTTGCCAAAAAAAAGCAGAACAACTTGTTAAGCTCGGATTTCGCAAGGTATACGTGTACAGCGGAGGGCTCTTTGAGTGGTTGCTTCTTCAAGATGTATATGGTTGTGAATGGTTCCCAACAACATCGTATGTTACTGACATTTTAAAGTATAAACCTGGCATCACACTGAGATGACAGCATAGTACATGAATTCATAAAATTGACTGTACACGTTAAAAATGATGAATTAAAATCATCATCTTTAGTATTATGTTTACGCAGATTGTCTCTATCGAAGGAAACATCGGGGCCGGTAAATCGACCATACTTGACTACCTCCGAACTCTCTACGGGGGGAATAACAGCAAAGTTTGCTTTGTCGACGAACCCGTGGATATGTGGAAAGAGATTCGCGACGAGGAGGGCGATGTTTTGTCGAAGTTCTATGCAGACCCGTCGAAGTATGCATTTGCATTTCAAGTGATGGCATTTGCCACACGGGTGCAAAAGCTGAAGGCGGCCATGCGCGAGAATCCCGATGCAAGAGTGTTCGTTTGTGAACGATCCCTGGAAGCAGACTACAATATCTTTGCGAAAATGCTAAGCGACGACGGGAAAATCGAGTCCATTGAGTACCAGATATACCAGCAGTTTTATGAGGCATATACTTCGGATTTTATGCACGCAGGAATCATCTACGTCGAAGTCCCTCCTGAGACGTGCGAGGATCGCATCAAGATGCGCGGAAGACCCGGCGAAGAACACATCGAACTTAGCTATCTCCAACGATGCCATAACTACCACTCGGACTGGCTTGACGCAGACACCAGAGATAGAAACATGCTGCGCATAGATAATAGTAAGAAAAATGTAAACATCATTAATACCTACGGAGAAGCCGTTCGGAAATTCATCGAAAACGTGCCCGGATTCTAATCAAATG
>Ga0315315_10004996_pt1 | contig 12230 bp, 18 predicted proteins | sample M140m3416metaG_FD_203699 | JGI IMG/M metagenome (GOLD analysis project Ga0315315, IMG submission 203699) | Ammonia-oxidizing marine archaeal communities from Monterey Bay, California, United States - M1 40m 3416 | ecosystem: Environmental > Aquatic > Marine > Intertidal zone | place: USA...
GATACTGATAAATCAGAAAGTTAAAATTTATGGCAAAAGAATCAATGAAAGCTCGTGAGGTAAAAAGAGCAAGAACTGTAGCAAAATATGCTAAAAAAAGGGCCGCATTAAAAGAAGCCGGTGATTTTGAAGGATTACAAAAGCTTCCCAAGGATGCTTCCCCGATAAGGATGCATAATAGATGTAAACTTACAGGAAGACCAAAAGGTTATATAAGACAGTTTGGAATTTCAAGGGTGAAGTTTAGAGAAATGGCTAATTTTGGATTGATTCCAGGCGTTAAAAAAGCAAGTTGGTAATAAAAAAGAATAAAAGAAATGTTTACAGATCCAATAGCAGATTATTTAACAAGAGTGAGAAATGCACAAATGGCAGGCCATAAGGTGGTTGATGTTCCATCTTCAAAAATGAAAAGAGCCATTACTGAGATTCTTCATGATAAAGGATATATATTAGATTATAAATTTGAAGACACATCTAATAATCAAGGAAATATTAAGATTGCTTTAAAGTATGATAGTCAAACTAAGCTTCCTACAATAAAGAAGTTAATTAGGATATCAAAGCCTGGATTACGAAAATATACTGATTCATCTGCATTGCCAAGAGTTATTAATGGCTTAGGTATCGCTATAGTCTCTACTTCAAAGGGTGTAATTACAGATAAGGAAGCTAGGGATTTTAATGTTGGTGGGGAGGTTATTTGTCACGTGTATTAATAAATATAGTAATAATGTCAAGAATAGGAAATAATCCAATTACAATACCTGAAGGAGTTACTTTAACTCAACAAGGAAATATTGTAATAGTAAAAGGAAAATTAGGGGAGCTTTCTCAAGATATTGATTCTTCAGTAAGTATTTCAATAGATGATAATATAGTTTCGTTAACTAGAAATAGTAATGGTAAAGAGATTAGATCCAAGCATGGGTTATATAGAGCATTAATTTCAAATATGGTTGAAGGTGTTTCTAAAGGTCATTCAAAGAAATTAGAATTTAGAGGTGTAGGTTATAGAGCTGCTACTTCAGGTCAGACCTTAGATATATCAGTGGGGTATTCACATAATATAGTTTTTGAGATACCCAAAGAAATTAAAGTAGTGGCTGAAACAGAGAAAGGAAAGGCTCCAATTGTCACAATATCTGGATGTGATAAACAACTAGTTGGAGCTGTTGCGGCACGTATAAGGTCAGAAAGAAAGCCTGAGCCATATAAAGGAAAGGGTATAAGATATGTCGATGAATATGTTAGAAAGAAAGCAGGTAAAACAGCAGCAGCTTAAAATTAGAAGAATATGATTAAATCAAAAAAAGACGCGAGAAGAAGAGTAAGATACGCTATTAGAAAGAAGGTATCTGGCACATCAGAAAGACCAAGGCTAGCTGTTTTTAGATCAAATAGTGAGATTTATGCACAAGTTATTGACGATGTTGCAGGTAATACACTTGCTTCTGCTTCTTCTGCTGGTGCTAAAGGAACTAAAATAGAACAGGCTAATGTGGTTGGTCAGTTAATTGCTGAGAATGCTAAGAAGGTGGGTGTTGCCACTGTTGTTTTTGATAGAGGAGGTTTTTTATATCATGGTAGAATAAAGGCTTTAGCGGAATCAGCGCGTGAGGCCGGATTAAAATTTTAATTAAAATATATGTTTAAAATAGCACAAAACAAAAGAGTAAATGTTTCTGGAGATATTGAATTGAAGGATAGATTGGTTGGGGTTCAGAGAGTCGTAAAAGTTACTAAAGGAGGAAGAGCTTTTCGGTTCTCTGCTATTGTAGTAGTTGGAGATGAGAAAAGTATAGTGGGTATTGGTTTAGGCAAATCAAAAGATGTTGCTACTGCTATACAGAAAGGAATAGAATCTGCTAAGAAGAATTTGGTTAGAGTACCTATCTATAAAGGAACAATTCCTCATGAACAAATAGCAAAATTCAAGGGAGCTTCAGTATTAATGAAGCCAGCATCAAATGGTACAGGAGTTAAGGCTGGTGGGGCAATGCGTGCTGTGTTAGAGAGTGCTGGAGTGAAAGATGTTCTTGCAAAATCTAAAGGTTCTGCAAATCCTCATAATTTAGTGAAAGCTACTCTAAAAGCCTTGCTAGAGTTAAGAGATCCAATAACAGTTGCAATGCATAGAGGAATCAAAATGGAAAAAGTATTTAATGGATAATATAATAATCATATGAGTAAAATTAGGATTAAACAGGTGAGAAGTAGAATTGGCAGGCCCAAAGATCAGAGACGTACTTTAGATGCTTTAGGTCTAAGAAAGATGAATAATGTGGTTGAACATAATGCTACTCCACAGATTTTAGGTATGGTTAAGAAAGTGTCACATTTAGTAACCGTAATAGAATAAACAGATATGGAACTACATAATTTAAAGCCTGCAAAAGGGTCCGTAAAGAGTAAGAAGAGAACTATTGGTAGAGGAGAAGGGTCAAAAAAAGGGGGCACTTCAACTAGAGGACATAAGGGGGCTAAGTCTCGTTCAGGATATTCAAAGAAGATAGGTTTCGAAGGAGGACAACAACCATTACAAAGGAGGGTTCCTAAGTTTGGTTTTACTTCTCCAAATAGGGTCGAGTATAATGGTGTTAATATTGATACTATTCAAGATTTAGTAAGTTCTAAGAAACTTAAAGATGTTATTGTAAAGAAGGATTTGATTGATAATGGGCTTGTTCAGAAGAATGATTTGGTTAAGATTCTTGGTAGAGGAAAGCTTAATGCAAAATTAAATATTACGGCTAATGCCTTTTCTTCCTCTGCAAAGGAAGCAATTGAGAAGGCTGGAGGAACTGCAACTATTATAGAGAAGTAAGATGAAGAAAATAATAGAGACAATAAAGAATATTTGGGCAATTGAGGATTTAAGAAGTAGAATTCTGGTTACTCTAGGAATATTAGCTATTTATAGGCTAGGTTCTTTTGTTGTAATACCTGGTGTCGACCCTTCTCAACTTTCTGCATTACAAGATCAGACGTCAGATGGGTTATTAGGATTATTAAATATGTTTACTGGAGGGGCATTTTCACAGGCCTCTATTTTTGCATTAGGAATCATGCCTTATATTTCTGCATCTATTGTGATTCAGTTGTTAGGAATGGCTATTCCTTATTTCCAGAAATTACAGAGAGAAGGAGAAAGTGGTAGAAGAAAAATTAATAATATTACAAGGTATCTAACTATTCTAATTACTGGTGGTCAGGCTCCTGGTTATATTGCAAATTTAAAAGCAACACTACCTGATTCAGCTTTCTTGTTGCCAGCAGGAGGTTTCTGGGCGTCATCAATTATTATTCTTGTTACAGGAACTATGTTTGTGATGTGGTTAGGAGAGAAGATTACAGATAGAGGGATTGGTAATGGAATATCATTACTAATTATGATTGGTATAATTGCTGCATTGCCACAATCATTAATGCAAGAATTTGTTGCTGCATTAGGCTCTACAGGTGGAGGTTTAGTTATTTTTATGGTAGAGATGCTTGCATTACTAATTGTGATTATGATTTCAATATTATTAGTCCAAGGAACAAGGAGAATACCTGTGCAGTACGCAAAGAGAGTAGTTGGCAATAAACAATATGGAGGTGTTCGTCAGTTTATTCCTTTAAAAGTAAATGCAGCAGGTGTTATGCCAATAATTTTTGCTCAGGCAATTATGTTTGTTCCTATTACATTGGTTGGGTTCTCTGATAGCGAAGCATTACAGGGTATAGCAGCATTGCTTACGGACTTTGGAGGTTTTTGGTATAATTTGATGTTCTTTATAATGATTGTATTATTTACCTATTTCTATACAGCAATTACTGTTAATCCTAATCAGATGGCTGATGATATGAAGAAGAATGGAGGCTTTATCCCTGGGATTAAGCCAGGAAGAGCTACGTCTGAATATTTAGATACTGTAATGTCAAGAATTACTTTGCCAGGCTCATTATTTTTAGGATTTGTAGCGATCTTGCCAGCATTTGCCATGGCAGGAGGAGTTAATATGCAGTTTGCACAGTTTTATGGTGGTACGTCATTATTAATTCTAGTAGGAGTAGTATTAGATACATTACAACAGATTGAGAGTCATTTATTAATGCGTCATTATGATGGATTAATGGACTCAGGTAGAATTAAAGGAAAGTCTTCTGGACGTATGATGTAGTTTTATGATGTATTGTTGTAAGTCGAAAGAAGAGATTGATTTGATAAGAGAGAGTTCTTTACTTGTTGCTAAAACCCATGCTGAGATAGCAGGATTAATAAAGCCAGGCATAACTACTTTGTCGTTAGACAAGATTGCTGAGGAATTTATTAGAGATAATGGGGGAGTTCCAGCTTTTAAAGGATATAGTGGGTTCCCTAATACATTGTGTATGTCTCCTAACGATCAAGTTGTACATGGTATTCCAAATGACCGAGTTCTTGAGGATTCCGAAATATTATCAGTTGATTGTGGAGTACTGATGAATGGTTATTATGGTGATTCTGCTTTTACCTATGAAGTTGGTGAAGTTAATCTTGAAATGAAAAAGTTACTTAAAGTAACGAAAGAATCTTTATATAAAGGTATTGAGATGGCTGTAGTAGATAATAGAATTGGGGATATTGGTTATGCTATCCAGAATTATGCTGAGAGTTTTGGATATGGTGTAGTTAGAGAATTAGTTGGTCATGGAATTGGACAGAATCTTCATGAATCGCCGGAAGTTCCTAATTATGGTAAAAAAGGGGAAGGGATAATATTGAAGGAAGGATTAGTTCTTGCAATAGAACCAATGATTAATATGGGTAGGAAAGAAATTATGCAACATAATGATGGATGGACAATAACAACTATTGATAATAAACCATCTGCACATTTTGAACATACTATTGTGGTTCAGAAAGGAAAAGCAGAGATATTATCAAGTTTTGAAGAGATAGAAAGAAATATAGATGGCTAAACAGGGAAATATAGAGATGGATGGTACGATAACCAAAGCATTGTCCAATGCTATGTTTCGTGTTGAGTTAGAAAATGGGCATGAGGTTGTTGCACATATTTCTGGGAAGATGAGGAAGTTCTATATCAAATTATTGACAGGAGACAAGGTAAAATTAGAGATGTCTCCTTATGATTTAACAAAAGGAAGAATAACTTATAGGTACTAATAAAATATAAAAAATGAAAGTACGAGCATCAGTAAAGAAAAGAAGTGAAAATTGCATTATCGTGAAAAGAAAGGGTCGCGTTTATGTGATTAATAAAAAGAATCCAAGGTATAAACAAAGACAAGGTTAAGCATGGCAAGAATTCAAGGTATTGATTTACCAAAAAATAAACGAGGAGTAATCGGGCTAACTTATATTTATGGAATTGGCTCATCTTTTGCAAAGGCAATTTTAGATGAGGCAGGAATTTCATATGACAAGAAGGTTCAGGATTGGTCAGACGAGGAATCAAATAGAATTAGATCAATAGTAGGTGATAAATATACTGTAGAGGGGGAATTGAGAGCTGAAACTAAGATGAGTATTAAGCGCTTAATGGATATAGGTTCCTATAGAGGTATTCGTCATAGAATGGGACTTCCTCTAAGAGGGCAAAAGACAAAAAATAATTCTAGAACTAGAAAAGGTAAAAGAAAAACGGTTGCTAACAAAAAGATAGCGACTAAATAATTATTCATTATGGCTAAAACAACAAAAAAGAAAAAGGTAAGGGTTGAAGCAGAAGGAGAGGCTCATATTCAGGCAAGTTTCAACAATATTATTATATCTCTTACAAATAAGAATGGACAAGTTATTTCATGGTCTTCTGCAGGTAAGATGGGTTTCAGAGGGTCAAAGAAGAATACACCTTACGCTGCACAGATGGCTGCTGAAGATTGTTCAAAAGTTGCTATTGAGAAAGGTCTAAAAAGAGTCAAGGTTTATGTTAAAGGACCAGGTCAAGGTAGAGAGTCTGCTATTAGATCAATTCATAATGCAGGTATTATTGTAACTGAGATTATAGATGTTACTCCATTGCCACATAATGGATGTCGTCCACCTAAAAAGAGGAGAGTTTAATTAATTATATTAAAAATAGATATGGCAAGATATACAGGACCAAAATCAAGAATTGCAAGAAGATTTGGAGAACCAATTTTTGGGCCCGACAAGTCATTAGCTAAGAAAGCTTATGGCCCAGGACAGCATGGCAACCAGAGAAGAAGAGGTAAGCAATCAGAATATGGAGTGCAGTTGATGGAAAAACAGAAAGCAAAATTTACGTATGGTATTTTAGAAAAGCAATTTTCTAATCTATTTAAGGAGGCACTTAGAAGAAAAGGTGTAACCGGAGAAAATTTACTTCAGATGTGTGAGATGCGTCTGGATAATATAGTTTTCCGATTAGGAATTGCTCCTACAAGGAGAGCTGCGCGTCAGTTAGTAACGCATAACCATATTACTGTCAATGGTAAAAATATTAGTATTCCTTCATATGCTTTGTCAGAAGGAGATCTTGTTTCTGTTCGTGAACGCTCTAAGTCATTAGAGGTTATTTCAAATTCAATATCAAATCATCGTAATCAGATGGATTGGTTAGAATTTAATTCTGAGACAAAAATAGGAAAGGTTGTTGCTATACCAGAAAGAATCCAGATTCCTGAGAACATTAAAGAACAAGTAATTGTAGAGTTGTATTCTAAATAAAAAATAATTTAAAAAATAAAAGATATGCCAATTTTAGATTTCCAAAAGCCAGATGAGGTAGTAATGATTAATGAAGAGACAAACCAGGGGAACTTTGAGTTTCGTCCATTAGAACCTGGTTATGGATTAACTGTCGGTAATGCTTTAAGAAGAGTATTGTTGTCTTCTTTAGAAGGATATGCTATTACATCAATTAAGATTACAGGAGTTGAACATGAGTTCTCTACTATAGAAGGAATTGTTCAGGATGTTGCTGAAATTATATTAAATCTTAAACAAGTAAGATTTAAGCAGCAAATTGATTCAGTAGAGTCAGAGACTGCCACATTAAAAGTTAGTAAGTCGGGTATTGTAACTGCTGCGGATATAGCAAGTAGCCTATCTAATTTTCAAGTATTGAATACTGAGCAATTAATTTGTGAAATAGATAAGAAGGTGACATTTGAGATGGAGTTTACAGTAAATAAAGGAAGAGGATATGTTCCAGCAGAAGATAATATAGTGGAAGACTCTATAATGGGGACTATTTCAATTGATTCTATTTTTACACCTATTCAGAATGTGAATTATAATATTGAAGATTACAGGGTTGGGCAGAAAACAGATTTTGAGAAATTAAATATAAATATTACAACAGATGGTTCAATAGAGCCTAAGCAGGCGCTTACTGAAGCGTCTAAGATTCTGATACAGCATTTTATGTTGTTCTCAGATGAAAAGATAAATTTAGAAGAAGAGGTGGCAGATGACTTTGATGAAGATACATTGCATATGCGACAGTTATTAAAGACTGAATTAACAGAGTTTGGATTGTCAGTTAGAGCATTAAACTGTTTAAAGACTGCAGAGGTTTTTACTTTAGGAGAGTTGGTTTCATTTAAAAAATCAGATATGTTAAAGTTTAGGAATTTCGGTAAGAAATCACTGACAGAACTTGAAGATTTAGTAGAAGCTAAAGGATTAACATTTGGATATGATACTGCAAAGTATAATTAGGAGAATAAAAGAATAGAAGAAAATGAGACACGGTAAGAAATTTAATCACTTAGGAAGGAAATCTGCACATAGAAAAGCTATGTTAGCAAATATGGCCTGTTCATTGATTGAGCATAAACGAATTAAGACTACTTTAGCCAAAGCAAAGGCGTTAAGAGTATACATTGAGCCTCTGATTACAAAATCAAAGAATGATACTACTCATTCAAGGAGAATTGTTTTCTCCTATCTAAAGCAAAAGCAGGCTATCACTGAATTATTTGGTGATATTGCTCAAAAGGTTACCGAGAGAGATGGAGGATATATTAGGATTCTAAAATTGAGTAATAGACTAGGAGATAATGCACAAATGGCTTATGTTGAATTAGTTGATTATAATGAGGATTATACTAATGATAGGCCTAAACGTAAGAGAGCAAGAAGAACTAGGAAAAAGAGTGTTGATTCCACAAGTACTGCTGTAGATGTAAGTATGAATAAAGAGAATCTTGAAGAGTCTCCAGTTGAGGAGGTAAAGGAAGAGTCTCCAGTTGAGGAGGTAAAGGAAGAGTCTCCAGTTGAGGAGGTAAAGGAAGAGTCTCCAGTTGAGGAGGTAAAGGAAGAGTCTCCAATTGAGGAGGTAAAGGAAGAGTCTCCTGTTGAGGAAGATGAGGGAGAGACTGCCAAAAGGCCTGAGAATAAAGAATAAAGGAGCGTAGTTAAAATAACTTCTTTTAATATTTATTATAAGGGTATGGTTTGTGCTGTATCCTTTTTTTATATAATAATTGAAAATGAAATATATTATTAAAAGACCTGCGGTACTATTGCTGCAAGATGGTACAATATTTTATGGTAAATCAGATGGAATTGAAGGTTTTGCTACTGGTGAGCTATGTTTTAATACAGGAATGACTGGTTATCAAGAGGTATTTACAGACCCTTCTTATTATGGTCAATTGATGATTACAACTAATGCTCATATTGGTAATTATGGGATAAAGTATGATGAGATAGAATCTAATGACATTAAGATTTCAGGTTTAATATGTAAGAATATTAATAATGGTTTTTCAAGATCTGGAGGAGATGGTGATTTGAAATCTTACTTTGTTAAGGAGAAAAAAATAGTTATCTCTGATGTAGATACAAGAGCCGTAGTTCGTCATATTCGCGATAAAGGAGCAATGAATGCCATAATATCCACAAAGATTCTTGATATTAATAAGTTGACTAAAATTTTAGATGATGTTCCATCAATGGAAGGATTGGAGCTTTCTTCTTTTGTTTCTACTGATAAGTCTTATTATTTAGGCAATAAGAATGCCGAAATAAAAGTTGCGGTGCTAGATTTAGGGGTTAAAAGAAATATCTTGAAGTGCATGACAGATCGAGGTTGTTATCTAAAAGTTTTTCCTATGAATAGTACTTATGAAGAAATGAAAGAATGGAATCCTGATGGGTTCTTTTTATCCAATGGTCCTGGAGATCCTGCTGCGATGCCTCAGGTTATCGAACAGGTTAAGAGAATTACTACTGATGGAAAACCAGTCTTTGGTATCTGTTTAGGACATCAGGCCCTGGCACTTTCTGAGGGTATATCAACATATAAGATGCATAATGGGCATAGAGGAATAAATCACCCTGTTAAAAATATTGCAACAGGAAAAGCAGAAGTTACCTCTCAGAATCATGGTTTTGGTATTTCAGAAGATGATATTAAGAGTAATAAAAATGTCGAGATAACTCATGTTAATTTAAATGATAACACGATTGAAGGAATTAAATTGCTAAATAAGAATTGTTTTTCTGTACAGTATCATCCAGAGTCTTCACCAGGACCACATGATTCAAGGTATTTATTTGATGATTTCATAAGAAAAATAAGAAAGAAATAGTGTCAAGGATTGTAAATATACATGCAAGGCAGATTCTTGATTCTAGAGGAAATCCTACTGTTGAGGCTGAAGTTACCACAGAAAAGGGTGTAATGGGAAGGGCAGCAGTTCCTTCAGGTGCCTCTACAGGAAAGCATGAGGCTGTTGAGCTTAGAGATGAGGACAGAGAGACTTATTTAGGAAAGGGAGTCCTGAAGGCAGTTAATAATATTAAGGAAATTATAAATAAGGAGATAAGGGGTGTTGATGTAAATGATCAGTCTTTTATTGATGATAAGATGATTTCCTTAGATGGTACTGTAAACAAGAAAAATTTAGGTGCTAATTCTACGCTTGCTGTTTCATTAGCTTGTGCAAAAGCAGCTGCCAAAGAATCAGGTAAATGGCTTTACAGTCATATTGGAGGAACAAATGCTAAAGAGCTTCCTATTCCTATGATGAATATTCTGAATGGAGGTTCTCATGCAGATAACAGTATTGATTTTCAGGAATTTATGGTTATGCCAGTTAGTGCTACCTCTTTTGCGGAGGCTCTCCAAATGGGGACAGAAGTATTTCACCATTTAAAATCTGAGTTACAGAGGAAAGGATATTCTACCAATGTGGGTGATGAAGGAGGATTTGCTCCAAATTTAGCTTCAAACAAACAGGCTATCGATATAGTATTAAAATCTATTGAATCTGCTGGATATAGGCCAGGAGAGGATATGTATATTGCTATTGATGCAGCAGCTTCAGAATTTTATGATAAAGATGATAATATATATCATTTTCATCAATCAACAGGAGATAAGTTAAGTCCCTCTGATATGGTTGCCTATTGGAAGGATTGGGTTAATAAATATCCAGTTTTATCAATTGAAGATGGTTTAGATGAAGACGACTGGAAATCCTGGAAAGATTTAACAAATGTCATTGGAGATAAAGTTCAACTTGTAGGTGATGATCTATTTGTCACGAATGTTGATCGATTGCAGAGAGGAATTAGTAATAATGTTGCTAACTCGATTTTAATAAAGGTTAATCAAATTGGAACATTGACAGAAACAATTAATGCTGTGCATCTAGCACAGCAGAACTCTTACACTTCTGTAATGAGTCATAGGTCAGGAGAAACAGAAGATACTACTATTGCAGATTTAGCAGTGGCACTTAATTGCGGTCAAATTAAGACAGGGTCAGCTTCTCGTTCTGATAGAATGGCAAAGTATAATCAACTTCTAAGGATTGAAGAAGCTCTTGGAGAACAGGCTGTTTATAGTGGAAAGTCTCTTAAATTTATTAAGAAATAATTATATTAGCCATTAAATAATCAATGATATAAGATGAATAAAAACGCAATATTACAATATGACGGAACTTCTTATGAGCTTCCAGTTGTAGAAGGGTCAGAGAATGAGAGAGCATTAGACATTAGTAAACTTAGAGGTCAATCAGGTTTGATAACTCTGGATAGAGGTTTTAAGAATACAGGTTCATGTGAGAGTTCAATAACATTTTTAAATGGAGAAGAAGGGCTGTTAAAGTATAGAGGCTATACGATTGAGGAATTGGCAGAAAAGTCTACTTTCTTAGAAGTTTCATTTTTATTGATTTATGGAGAATTACCAACAAAGCAGGAGTTAGATGTTTTTGTTCAGGATATCACTGAACATTCATTAGTTCATGAAGATGTGCGAGCAATATTAGATGGATTCCCTTCAAAAGCCCACCCTATGGGAGTTTTATCTTCTTTAGTTTCATCTTTAACCGCTTTCTATCCTAGGTCTTTAGATCCAAATCGTTCATCTCAACAAATTAATGGGACTATTATTCGTGCGATTGCTAAATTACCCACCCTTGCTGCTTGGAGTTTCAAAAATAGAGTACGACAGCCAATCGTTTATCCTAAGAATAATCTGAGTTATACTGCAAACTTTATGCAGATGATGTTTGCTCTGCCAACTACAGAATACACTGTTAGTCCTGTAATTACTAAAGCACTTGACAAACTCCTTATACTACATGCTGATCATGAACAGAATTGCTCAACATCAACAGTAAGAATTGTTGGCTCATCGCATGCTAGTTTATATGCATCTGTTTCAGCAGGAATTGCAGCCCTTTGGGGTCCTCTTCATGGTGGTGCTAATCAGGCAGTTATTGAAATGCTTGAAGCTATCAAAGAGGATGGTGGAGATATAGATAAATATGTTGCCAAGGCAAAGGATAAAGAGGATTCTTTCCGTTTAATGGGTTTTGGTCATAGAGTTTATAAGAGTTTTGATCCTAGAGCTACAATTATTAAGAAAGCAGCTGATGATGTTTTGAAAGAACTTAACATTAAAGATCCTGTGTTAGATATTGCAAAGCGATTAGAAGCAGTAGCATTAGAAGATGATTATTTTATAGCTAGGAATTTATATCCTAATGTTGATTTTTATTCAGGAATTATTTATAGAGCTCTTGGTATTCCAACAGATATGTTTACTGTTATGTTTGCTCTTGGAAGATTACCTGGGTGGATTGCTCAATGGAAAGAGATGAGAGAGAATCATGAGCCAATTGGTAGGCCAAGACAGGTTTATGTTGGCCCTAAATCTAGAAAGTATATTCCTATAGAAGATAGATAGTAATAATATATTTATACATACAATAGGGAGTCATTTTGTCTCCCTTTTTTTATTTTTGCAGTA
>Ga0315315_10004997_pt1 | contig 12230 bp, 7 predicted proteins | sample M140m3416metaG_FD_203699 | JGI IMG/M metagenome (GOLD analysis project Ga0315315, IMG submission 203699) | Ammonia-oxidizing marine archaeal communities from Monterey Bay, California, United States - M1 40m 3416 | ecosystem: Environmental > Aquatic > Marine > Intertidal zone | place: USA...
CAAATGCATATAAATGGAATGGTTGGAAACTTTATATTGATGATAATATTGCCAATCTTGATAAATTAAAACCAAGATATAATGATGTCGAGGACTTGGTTAATGCACGAGTGCTCCCGAGAACTGTTGATAATGTAATTAAATTAATAGTAAATCAAAATACACAGGAGGTTGAAATATATATCGATGATACACTTGTATATACGTTTGCTGATAAAGTAACAGCAGATGATTATCCCCTTGCTGGTGTAGTTGCTTGTTGGAATTATGGTTTTAAAGATTTAGAAATCATTAAATATAAAAGAGATAATGAAGTAAATCTTAAACCAATTGATAAAAATCCCCAAGCATTTGATCCAGTGTTTGACCCGCCTTATACACATCATTCCAGTCCTAATGTAAGAGGTGGGACACCCGGCAGCAATTATATTGAAGCAAATGGAAGATTATCCTCTTGGAGTGCATGGGTCTTATGGACAGGTACAACTTGGGGAAATTCTTCTACTTATGTGAGTGCAAATAATACACAATATTATTATCAAATAGATTATAGCGCGGATGGTGCTGATAAAACATTGGTTGCTGGTGTTGTAACCTATGGTAGGAGCAACTCTGAACAAAGGGTCACAAAATGGAAATTTCAATATTCAACGGATGGTACCACTTGGGAATGGGTAGATAACGGTTATGAATTTGATGGAAATACTGTTAACAATGATGATTATATATATGATCAAAGAAATATGGTATATTTTGATTCGCCTGTGAATACAACTGGTATACGGTTTTTTCCTACTGGATATAATAGTTATCCATCGGCAAGAATGGCCCTATTATTACATAAACCCAATGCCCCATTATACGCTATAGTAGATGGTCATCACGCCGTCATAAATTCAGGTCCCTCGTGGAAGCTAACCGTTGGTTGGGAAAATGATACTTGGGTATTTAATGGTAGAAATTATTTAAATTTGGATGAACTTTTAGCCAATGACGTTTTAAATAACCGATCTTTTGTTGGAAATACAAGTATTTCTTTTTCTTGTTGGTTTTACAAAATAAATCAGGGCCATACCACTGACACCTCTGATGTTCTTTATGCTTGTTCTCACGTCAACGGCACGCCGCCGTCTAGGTATGTTCATAAAATTAATTCAGATGGAAGCTTTCATTTTTGTTATTCTGATGTGGATCGATGGAAAACTACACAAGGTTTTATTGAAGATAATAAATGGTATCATTATGCTTTTACGAGAAATGTTAGTACTTTTACATTTTATATTAATGGTAAAAAAGTTATCGATATTAAAATGTATCACACCCCCGGACCGAATCCAATTACAGGAGAAACAAGTTATGTATATTCGACTGATACCAAATTTTCTATTGGTGGGGGAGGCGGCGAAGGCGATAGTAAATTTCGTGGTATGATGAAAAATATTTATTTTTGGGATCGCGAATTAACCGAAGATGAAGTTTATAGTGTTTATCATAATTTTGGTATATCTATGAAAAATTTTAAAAGAAAAATATTGAGTGATTACACTATTGTACCAGAAACAAATATAAGTATTAACACTCATTTTAAAGATAAAAAATTTATGGGAACATCTTTATATGAGTTTTTATCGCATACTTTTACTAATTGTGGTGCTACTGGACGAGAGGGTCCTACATTAGCAAACTGTACATCAGCATATTCTAGTGCATCGTGGACAAGCAATACTGATTTTTTTAATATGACGACACCAGGTATACAAGAATGGACTGTACCTGTAAGTGGGATTTATACAATAACAGCAAAGGGAGCAAAAGGTGGTGGTAAAGGGATCGGCTGGACCGAGCCACAGTGGAGCGGAGGGTTGGGAGCTCATCTTGAAGGTACTTTTAATTTAGGAAGAGGTGAAATAATAAAAATATTAATAGGACAAAAAGGACTAGAATATGGAGATGGGATATCCGATTCCACCACAAATGGTGGCGCGGGTGGAGGAGGAGGAGGTACATTTGTTTTGAAATCGCCGTATAATAGTCCCCAATCGGTATTAATTATAGCTGGTGGTGGAGGTGGTTCAAATTTTCACGGTAATAACAATATTAATGACGAAGACTTAAATGCGCGGACTCAAAATGATCCAAATACTGGTGGTGGCGGTAACGTGGGCACTATTTATTATCCTGGTGGTGGAGGTGGTCTTATTGGGGATGGTCAGGGTGGTGGCGACTCAGGTGGAAAAAGTTTTCAGACGGGGGGACAGGGCGGCTACGGCGCATGGTCCAACAACAACGTCGTATACCGAAACTACGGTGGATTTGGTGGTGGTGGTGGTAATGGGGCACATGAAGGTGGAGGTGGTGGTGGTATAAATGGTGGAGATGGGCGAGACAACAATAACACAAAGGGAGCAGAAGGTGGTGCTTCTTATAATACAGGTACAAGTCAATCAACAGCAACACATCACACAAACGATCACGGTGAAGTAACCATAACACTTGGCGGAAGATGGCAGTTACCATTATATGATTTTTCATCGCATACTTTTACTAATTGTGATGCTACTGGACGAGAGGGTCCTACATTAGCAAACTGTACATCAGCATATTCTAGTGCATCGTGGACAAGCAATACTGATTTTTTTAATATGACAACACCTGGTATACAAGAATGGACTGTACCTGTAAGTGGTACCTATAGAGTAGAATGCTATGGTGCTTCTGGCGGTTCCGCCACAAATGGTCTTCAACGTGGTTTTGGTGCAAAAATTATCGGAACATTTAATTTAATTAAAGGAGATAAATATATGATATTAGTAGGACAAGAAGGATTACAAGGATTGTTTTTTTGTGGTTCTGGTGGTGGTGGTTCTTTTGTTGTTAAAGGAACTAATCATACTTCAGTTGTAATAGATGATATATTAATTATTGCAGGCGGTGGTGGTGGGGCAGGGTTTTCAGAAGATTCAGAAGAAATAAATGGTAGAACTGGTAATGACGGAGGATATTCCTATAATGAAAGTGATGACAAGATTGAGGGTGGCACAAATGGCAGTGGTGGAGGGGCGGACACAGGAATTGATGGTTCTGCAGGAGGTGGGGGTTTTCTACAAGATGGTGACAAGAGTTTTGAACAGGTGTACGGAGTGGGCCAGGTCGAGGGAGGAAAATCATTTAAAAATGGTGGTCATGGCGGCATTGGGGTGGATAACGGTTCGGGTGGATTTGGTGGTGGGGGCGGGATACACGGGAATTTTACTGGTGGAGGTGGTGGTGGTGGATTTTCTGGTGGTGCTGGTGGTTCTAATTACTCGCCCTTCACCCCTACATGGTCTGGTGGTGGCGGAGGGTCATATAATAGTGGTGCATCACAAGAAAATGTAGCTGGTTCATCCCACGGCGATGGAAAAGTAATAATCACATTATTTTGAATTTAATAATACTATATTATTTACTCATTATAATATTTTAAATTTAGAAATAATTAAAAATAAAATATTATCATTTATCATATATAATGGCCTTTACTAGATTTCATTATGATAAATGTAGAACACAAAAAAATTTACAGCAAGCTACTGGAGCAGGTAGATATATGTTAAACGTACCTGGTAATGCAGGCGATAAACCACCAGTTTTTAATGATCCTCAATTACGTATGCAAAAATGGGGTGGTAATTTACAGGGTGTTTACAATGGACACCCAATTGATATTGAAAGTGATTTGAAAAATGTAGGAAGAAAATTATCAAAATATTGCCAAAAAGATCAATATCCTAACAAAAAAGCAAAAACATTCAATAATCATTATCCAGTTAGTGATACTTGTTTAACAGATCAAACTAGAGCTACACATCCTTCATGGTTATATAGAGATTTAGAACAAAATCATATGTATCCATTATTATTGAATCCACAAGAAAATGTATGCAAACATTTTCATAATAATTTAAATACAAGGCTTCTTGAAAGAGACACCTATATTCCAGAATATCCATGTAGTTTATTAACCAAATGAAATATCAAATAAAATATCAAATAAAATATCAAATAAAATATCAAATAAAATATCAAATAAAATATCAAATAATTTAATTATTTTTCTTGTAAAATAATTAAAATAAAAAAAGATATATATATAATATGGAATTAGCAATACCTTTAGTAGCAATGGGTGGATTATTTATTTTATCTAAACAAAATAAAGAAAACAAACATGCTGAAGCTTTTACACAAATGCACAGGAATTATCTACCTAATACAAATAGACCTGTGAAAAATTTTCCTATTACTGATCGTGAAGAATTAGAGAATACATTAAACAAATATGATGGAAAAAAAAATACTACAGATAATTATTATAACCCAGGTAATTATGAAACACTTCAAAGTACCGACGAAGAAACAAATAAAAAATTTCAAAATATGGCAGGTGAATCTATGCGCATGGGTGAAATGACACATAATAATATGGTTCCCTATTTTGGATCATCTGTAACACAATCCACCAGTGGTACCAACGAATCTTTATTGGATAGATATACAGGCACTGGAAGTCAACGTATTCGTAAAGAAGGTCAAGCACCTTTATTTAAACCCGAGAAAAATATGAATTGGACTCATGGTATGCCTTCTACAACCGATTTCATGGAAAAACGAATGAAAAGTAATTTAACTATGAAAATGAATAATACAAAACCCTTTGAAAGTATTAGAGTTGGACCTGGATTAAATCAAAAAAATGGTGTAAACGGTAGTGGTGGTTTTAATTCAGGAATGGAATATAGAGATATTTGGCGCCCCAAAACAGTGGATGAATTACGAACTACGAATAATCCAAAAGTAACATACGAAGGACAAGTTTTAGGAGCTTATAAACCCAACCAATCTATTACAAAAGAACATATAGGTAAAGTGGAAAAAAATCGCCCTGATACTTATTATGTTAATGGTGAAGAAAGATGGTTTACAACAACAGGTATTGAAAAAGCACAAAAAGCTCGTGGTGCTATTGCATTGAAACCCGAACATCGTGCTTATCAAACTAGAGAATATTTTGGTCAAAGTGCACCAGACGCCAATGGTACTTATTCAACGCCAAACATTCAACGATCCGAAAAACCTCATTTTAAACCTCTTAATTTAGGCGTTGCTACAGATAAAGATGGATGGTTTGTTAGTGGTCAAGATAAAGATATGCGCGAAATAAAAAAAGATGGTTATATACCACTTTCTAATAATAGAAATGTTACTAAGCAACAACTTGAATTAGGACCTGTTAGCAGAGGATTTAGAGCCATGGTCACACCAGTACTTGATGTACTTAGACCATCAAGAAAGCAAAACGTTATCGGTAATATGCGACCAATGGGTAATGCTAAGGGTACTTATGGTATTACAAATAATGTTATATGGAATCCTGCCAATAGAGCTAAAACAACCATTAAAGAACAAACAATCAAAAATGAATATATTACTCAGGGTGGTACAAATAATAATGATGGTTATAAAACAAACAAACACACACCTGTTTCACAACATCGTGATACAACAACACAATCATACATTGGTAACAATTCTGCTAGTGTCACAAATTCTAGGGTATATAATGCAGAATATAATGCTAGACTCAATCCTAATAAACAAGAACTTACGCGCGTGGATAGAATTAGAACAGGTAATCAAAAGATGTTTACTGGTACACAAAACGTTTGTAATCTTAAAAATAGAGCAACTTGTCCATCACAAATTCAACCCAATTTCACAAAAAGACCTGCTAATCTTAGCAATGTTGGTGAAATATCGGGACGCAATCTCAGAGAAAAGGTTGTCCAATGTGGTCGTAATACCGGCGATATATTAAATGCGTTTAATGAAAATCCTTATTCACAATCACTTACCAGTATAGCTTAATTGATATTACAATATTTAAATTTAAAAGTAAATAATTTCATTTTACTATATGAATGAAATTATTAAAAAACATGATAATAAATTAAAAAAACATGATATACATGACATATTAATTTCTAAATTAGATTATTTTATTGATGAACATAAAATTCCACATATTATATTTTATGGAGATACTGGATCTGGGAAAAAATATATTTTAAATTATTTTATAAAAAAAATTTACAAACACGATAAAGAACAAATTAAAAAAAATGTTATGTATGTTAATTGTGCACATAGTAAAGGTATACGTTTTATTCGCGATGAACTTAAATTTTTTGCAAAAATTAATATTCAAAATTTAAATGGCAAATATTTTAAAAGTATTATTTTATTCAATGCTGAAAAATTAACTATGGATGCTCAATCAGCATTAAGAAGATGTATAGAACAATTTAGCCATAATACTCGTTTTTTCATTGTTGTTGAAAATATTAATTCATTATTAAAACCTATTTTGTCTAGATTTTGCAATATTTATATACCAAAACCATTGGTCAATAACAAATTAAAAAATTTACACATAACAGAAAACACAAATTATAATAATTATAAAAATAAACGTGAAACATGGTTGAAAAATAAATTAACTGGCCAATTTAAAAAGAAGAATAATGATATCAAAGAATTAACAACATTTATTAATACTATTTATAATAAAGGTTATTCTGCTTTAGATATTTTCAATATTATTAAGCAAACAAATAAACCTAATAAATATGATTTTTTATTTTATTTTGATAAAATTAGATTAGAATTTAGAAATGAAAAAGTTTTAATGTTCATTTATTGTTATTTTTTTTATATGCGGAAAAATATAAATTTAGAAAATATATTAACAATGTAAAACACATGGATGATTACAATGTTAATGTTTTATCTGAAGCGAAAAATGAATATTCTTCAAGGCTAATTAATATTTTAACACCACTTATTATTTTAGGAATAAAATCTATTTTTAGCGAAGCTGTTGATTTATGTATTGAAAATGAAGAAAATGATAAATATCTAATGACATTTCAAAATTTTTTATCTCGTGTACCAAAATGGAATGCTACTATTATAAAAAAAGAAACAACAAGAATTGTTGAAGATAGTAAATGTCCTTATTTAGAAGATTTATTAACTTGTGTTCATATTACTCAAGTAAAAATACTCACTAGTATCAGAGTATCAAATCAACAAAAAAAAATAGAAATTGATATTCCAAAATTAGAAGATTTTATCCACAATGTTTATATTGATTTTGCTAGAAAACTCTATTCAAATATATATTTGTTTGAAAAAGATATTATGCCATTGAATTATCAGAAAAATATGCGCGAAGCTGAAATTATCTGTCGCGAATGTATTTTAAAAGTTATCCGCGATTCTATGCCCATTGAACAAATTTTACGATCTTACATGGACGAAACATTTCACGATGAAGTTGTTGAAGAAACTTTAGAAAAACAAATTACCGAAGATGAAGCAATTGATATGATTGAAGAAGCTAAAAAGAATAATGAAAATAGTGAAAAGAATATTGAAGTAAATAAAGTCGGTACTGTTGATAAAGATCACGAAGTTGCTGTTGAAAAACCTAAATTATTAACCAATAATGAAATTGCCAATGAAGCTATAAAAGAAGCTACTGAATCAGTAGATTCAACAAACACACAAGAAGATATTGCAAAAGTTGTTGCACAAGTAAAAACAGTAGCAGAAGAAGCAAAAGCTGTCGCAGAAGAAGCGAAAGATGTTGCCGCTATTGCCGTTGAAACAACTTCACCCAAGCCTGATATAAAAAAAGATATACTTAAAATAGAAACACCCAGAAGTAGCAATATATCATTTAGCGATAATGATCAAGTTTTGGATATGGGTACAAATGAAAAATCTGTTATACATGCACCAAAAACGGAAGAAAGACTAGAAAAATTAAGTCAAATAGCAGCTGTTAAAAGAAAGGAAGATGAAGCCGACGATGAAGACGAAGATTTTGATGATGATGATTTTGACGATGGTCCATTGAAAATTGGCGGAGAAAATATTACTTTAGATATTATGGATATTCAAGATATTTCAAAAGATATGAAAATAAATAAAAATCCCATTTTAGACGATATTGAAGTTTTAGCATAAATTTGCGTATAATTAGTAATTTTATAACAATTTACTAATTATATATGAATAAAACTGTATTGATAAATGGTTTGATTATTAGTGTACTATTTCTAATTGCTAAATTTATTGAAATGCGTTTTATTACAAAAAAGAATGTTGCGCCTAAGATTTTAGTTCGCGATGCTTTATTAGTATATGCTTCGGTAATTGTTGCTCATTATATAATGCAACAACTTAATCATAAGACAACAAAAGAATTTGTTGAAGTTTTTACTGATACACCCTCGTTTTAATTTTATATTTCATAAAATACAAAATTAAAATACAAAATTAAAATACAAAATTAAAATACAAAATTAAAAATAAGTGGGCATATTATCAATATTTACAATTGGAGCCTTCTTTCCTATTTTCTTTTTACTTGATATAAATTGTTTAAATATTTGTTTTTCTAATTGTAATGCAGGTGTATTTTTTGTGCATTTTCTAGAAATCATTTTATATAACTTAAAATCTGGATATCTTTCATCACCATTTGATTTGTATAATATATTTTTTCCATTATCATCTGTAACCCAATCATTGATTAAATCTGCAATAGGATTTTTTATTTTTTCATGAATATCGGGAATAAAATAATCATATAATGAACATGCCAATCTCGTTAAATCAAACGCATTATTTGGTAATATTTGCGGTTTACTTTTGTTTTGAAATAAAGAAAAATTATATTGACCAGCCGCGTCACCTGTTTTAAAGAAACTATCACTAATTATTTGTTTTCCCTGAAATGTATAAATAGACCTACCATAATCAATAATTTTATATAACTTTCCATATGTTGGAATTTTCCAATATTTTCCATCATAAAAATAATTGAGATACTTTTTTTCAGTATAATTGAACATAATATTATTTGTATGTAAATCATTGTGTGTAAATTGATATACTTTTTGATATGTTATTAATATCATAATAATTTGGAATAAACAAGATAACCATTCTTTTTTGGATAGTTTTAATTCAGGATCTTCCACGCAATCATCTAATGTTAATTCCATTTTTTCTAGGCAAATCATTTGACATGGAAAATCAAAAATATAAGCGTTAACTGAATCACTAATACTACTATAATCTGATTCTTCATCACTATCATAATCACTATCATCATCTTCATCGTCTTCTTCATCGTCTTCTTCATCGTCTTCTTCTTCCTCTTCATCTTCATCATCTGTATTAGAAATTCTTGAAGAACATTCACTATTTGTTTTATCATCTTCCGAGTTTGGCTTAATAGAACTATTGCGCGTATAATCTATATTTTCATTTAATGAATCAAGATCATTTATATTCTTTATTTCGTTCATTTTTTGTAGATTTTCAACAGTGAGTTCCTGAAAAACATCATCAAAAATTTCATTATCTAATTCTTCAATATCTAATTTTTTATTTCCATTAATTTTAATTTTTATTCTATTTTTTCTTGTATCATCATCTAACATTCCTTCATCAATATTATCTGTTTCAAATAAAACATTTTGATTGTCATGGAAAAATTCATAATCATATAAATATTCCAAATCATCTGTTATATCTACTTTAAATTTTTCCTGAATACCTAAAAAAGATCCATAAAAATCTAAGCCATGAGGAAATTTATGATGATGTAAAAGCTGACTTGATAAATAAGAGAAAAAAGAATCTGTATAAGCACAATTATTACAGCATTCTATTTTTTTTAATACATCTGGATCCTTTTCTAATTTAGGAAGATTTCTCAACAAATTATCTGAAATGTCTTTATATTTTCCTGCCATAAATTTAGTGACATCCAATAATGGTGAAAATTTAAAGAAGGATTTTTTTGATAATTTATTTTGACTATGATCAAATAATGTAACATTAAAAGTATTTCTCTCGTCTTCTTCTTTACTTTTAATGTTTTGAATATTATATTTATGATTTAAGTTAATTGTATTATAATTATTTTCAGTTAATGAGAAAAATCTTGAATAAATTGGTACAAAATTCTTAATGTTTTTTATCTTATTTTCAGATTTTTCAGACAAATAGCTAAATAATGTTGAATTATCGTTTTTTTTATAGTAAATATCAAATTTTGACATTATGACTTATTGAATCAATATTTTTTTTTATTTTTAACTTAATTTTTTCTTTATCCTTTTTTGATGCGTTTTTTAAAATGAATATTTTACTCTTTCTTAAATATACATGAATCTTGAATTAAAAAAATTTGATATGCGAAAAATTAGTTTTGATCCCAATTCAGCACAAGGACCTGTTATCGTACTTATTGGAAGACGTGACACAGGTAAGAGTTTCTTAGTAAGGGATTTACTTTATTACCATCAAGATATACCAATTGGAACTGTTATATCAGGCACAGAAGCCGGAAATGGATTCTATGGTAAATTAGTACCAAAATTATTTATTCATGATGAATATAATAGTGCGATAGTAGAAAACATATTGAAAAGACAAAAAATTGTTTTACGACAAATAAAAAAGGAGAAATTGGCTTATGGAAAATCAAATATTGATGCGAGGGCATTTGTTATTTTGGATGATTGTTTATATGATAATTCTTGGTCGCGAGAGAAAGTTATGCGATTATTATTCATGAATGGTAGGCATTGGAAAATAATGCTCGTCATTACTATGCAATATCCATTGGGTGTACCTCCAAATTTGAGAACAAATATTGATTATACTTTTATTCTAAGAGAACCTTATATTGCAAATAGAAAGCGTATTTACGAGAATTATGCTGGTATGTTTACTACATTTGAATCATTTTGTCAGGTAATGGATCAATGTACAGAGAATTACGAATGTTTAGTGATTTCTAACAATGCAAAATCTAATAAATTATCTGAACAAATATTTTGGTATAAAGCATCAGCACATAATGATTTTAGATTAGGATCAAAGGAATTTTGGGAAATGTCTAAGGATCTCAATTCTGATGATGACGAAATGGATGATTATGATCCAAAAATGGGACATAAGGGACCTAGGATTAATGTGAAAAAGAACAAATGGTAATTTTTTTAATATTTTTCTTATGGAAAATATTAAAAAAATTAAGTAAATTAGATAGTTAAAAATTTATTAGATTTATATCTAATTAATATATATTATATATTATGCCTGAAGGACGACCAAAAAAAAAACAAAAACTAGCAGTACAATCATCATCATCGTCACCATTCGCACAACAACAACAACAACAACAACAAGCAAGGGCAGCACCTTTGCAAGCATGGGCAGCACCTTTGCAATCATCGGCAGCACCTTTGCAATCATCGGCAGCACCTTTGCAATCATCGGCAGCACCTTTGCAATCATCGGCAGCACCTTTGCAATCATCAGCACAACCATTATCATTTGCAGCACAATCATCAGCAGCACCTGGGCAATCATCAGTAGCACCATTCGCACAACAACAACAACAAGCATGGGCAGCACCTTTGAAATCACTATCGTCACCATTGGCACAACAACAATCATCATTTTCAGCAAATCCAGATGAGGTTATAGAACTAGCGGATTCGATGGCTGCTGAAATAATACAAGAAATGATGCCTATTGTTGACTTTAAATGTCCCCCCATAGAGCCCGATAAAAATACAATTGCACATATACCAAAAAATGAGACAACATGGAATGATGATATGTTAGTAAAATTAAAATTTATGTATGATGTTTCAGAATTAATTGATGGAGGTCATGATTTCACACGTTTAAATCCTAATGCTTTTGATATATTAAAATTAAAAGATTATTATAACGGCAAAATTGATATTTTAAAAGATTTAGTTGAAGAATGTAAAATTTTTGACAACACTTCCGAAGAAGGAGAATTAAAATTATCATTTTTATCACCTGATGGGAGATTTAAAGTTTTACGTGGTCATGAAATAATGTCTTCTATGACGTTAAAAGTAATGGAATTATATTCTACAATGGGTAAAGGATTGGGTATTGATTGGGTTAATATTATAATCGGTGATCGCGATGGTAATAATCGTGAAGAGATTCATTTTGGTGGTGAAAAAAGAGAAGAAGTGAAAAAAATTTTTACAAAAGCAATTACGTCATTAAATACAAAAGCAATTCCGTCATTAAATAAAAAAATTAAAAAAAAAGTAGTA
>Ga0315315_10004998_pt1 | contig 12229 bp, 9 predicted proteins | sample M140m3416metaG_FD_203699 | JGI IMG/M metagenome (GOLD analysis project Ga0315315, IMG submission 203699) | Ammonia-oxidizing marine archaeal communities from Monterey Bay, California, United States - M1 40m 3416 | ecosystem: Environmental > Aquatic > Marine > Intertidal zone | place: USA...
GACCCCACAGGAGACAGTCTGCACATCGGTCACTTGCTGCCGGTGATGATCATGGCCCACCTTCAGGCAGCCGGGCACAAGCCCATCGTGGTCCTCGGTGGAGGTACTGCGATGGTCGGTGACCCATCGGGTAAGGACAAGACGCGAGAGATTCTCACCCCAGATAAGATCAAGAGCAACCTGGAGGCGATGCGGCTTCAGTTCGCCCGCTTCTTGGACATCGACAATGCTGAGGTTGTAGACAACGCCGAGTGGCTGATGGGCCTGGGCTACATCAACTTTCTGCGCGATGTGGGCAAGCACTTCTCAGTCAACAAGATGATGAGCGCCGAGGGCATCAAGCAGCGACTGGATAGAAATCAGGGCCTGAGCTTCATTGAGTTCAACTACCACTTGCTTCAGAGCTACGACTTCCTGGTGCTGCACGACAAGTACGGCTGCACCTTGCAGGTGGGTGGTGACGACCAGTGGTTCAACATCCTCGGTGGCATCGAGCTGATTCGACGAGAGCGCTCCAAGCCGGCTCACGCCCTCACCAACCCGCTGCTTCAGACGGCAGACGGCAAGAAGATGGGCAAGACCGAGAAGGGCGCGACCTGGCTTGATCCGGCCCAGTGCTCGGTCTACGACTACTTTCAGTACTGGGTCAATGTGCACGATGACGATGTCATCCGCTTCTTGAAGTTCTATACCTTTGTGTCTCTGGACGAGATTGCTGCTCTTGAGGCGCTGAAGGGAGCAGAGGTCCGACAAGCCAAGGCTGTGCTCGCATTTGAGGCGACCAAGCTCGCCCATGGTGAGGAAGCAGCGGTGAAGGCACGAGACGCTGCTGCTGCGGCCTTCTCTGGTGGCGTCAGTGCGGACATGCCGACAGTTACGGCGAACTTGCCGGCCGGAATCCTCGATCTCCTGGTGGAGGCGGGCTTGTGCAAGTCCAAGGGTGATGCCCGGCGTCAAGTACAGCAGGGTGCAGTCAAGATCGGTGCCGACCGGGAGACACGTGTCGACGATGTCGGCCACATGGTCACGGACGAGACAGTCTTGTGGCGAGGAAAGAAGAGTTGCGCTCGTGTGGTGTCCGCTTGAGACCCGCGCTCTCACTGCTGGCCCTTGTCAGCTTCACATCCGGCTGCGCACTCTCTCGAGGGGTTCGGCCTGTTGGGGAGAAGAATGTAGCGATTGATGCGAGCCTGGGTGGACCTGTCGCGGACTACATGGGTGGAATGAAGCCCTTCCCGCTCAGTACGGTCGGGCTCACCTATGGCCTGACGGACAAGACAAATATCCACGGTGGCTTCCATCCATCGAGCTTGGCCATGTTTGGCCTGGTCGGTCTGGAGCTTGGTGCGAGCCATCTCGTGGTCGAGCCTGACGGCGCCATTCCGGCGGTCATGGTTGACGGCACCATCATCACGCTGGCTGGCAATCTCGCCGAGGGGCCGCCCGATGGTGGCTTTCGGGCCTTCTTGGAGACGTCGGTCATGGCGTCGTGGGCCTACGGGAAGAGAGAACACCTCATCTACACAGGGCCTGAGTTCATCACTCAGCCGAGTCCCTTGATGTCGATTCCAGGCTGGACCGTCGGGCATCGCTTCAATGCTGGCCGCTGGGGAATCGGTGCAGAGCTTGGGTGGCTGGCACCCTTCTGGGACAACCTGCCTCCTGTTGTCGAGTATGCCGGCATCGGTGGGCGTGGTGCTGTGTCCATCAACCTGGGTGTCTCAGTCAAGCTCGGAGGTGAACAGTGAACAGTCGTGTAATTATTCTGTCCGTCGCAGTACTTCCGGGCTGCATGTCTCTGGACTCTTTCTTCTTCAATCCGCTGGCTGTGGATGAGTATGCCTTTGATGGCTCCATTCCGGCCGAGCACATCGAAGAGGTGTCGTTCGAGAGCGGCAACAGTACGCTCGCAGGTGTCTGGGTCACACCGCCAGATGCTGAGGGGACGCTCATCTATTTTCACGGAAATAAAGAGAACATCGATGCCTACTGGGACCGCGTAGAGGCCTACTATGAGATGGGCTTTCGGGTCTTCACCTTCGACTACAGGGGCTACGGCAAGTCGGAGGGTGAGCCCACCTTTGATGGTGTGCTCATCGACGGGCAGGTCGCCATCGATCACGTCGAGTCGTACACCGAGCAAGACATCAGCGACTTTCCGCTGTTGGGCTTCTCTCTTGGCGGCTGCGTGGCATCGCATACAGCGATTGACCGCACTCCTCAGGTCTTGATCACTGAGGCGATGTTCGCAAATCCTGACTTGCTCGCGAGCGAGGCTGCGGCAGGGATGTCGGTGCCTGGTGGCTGGCTGTATGAGAATCCGTTCGACAACGCGGGTGCGGTGCGCGCGCAGGATGCTCCGGTGCTCGTCATGCACGGGGCCATTGACGACTACATCAGTCCCGCTCATGCCCGTGCGGTCTATGACACCGCACAAGAGCCGAAGAAGCTGTGGCTCGTGCCAGGGGCCAACCACAGCGACATCATTCCGACGGCTACCACCGACGTCGAGACCCAGATCAAGGACTGGATCTCAGCGCACGGTGGCTAAGGTCGACCGACGGTTGTTTAGCTGAGACCCTGAAGCTGCTCTTCAATCGCCTTGCTGGCGTCCTTGAGCTCACCTTGGTTCGCGGCAGCGAGTGCAGCGTTCAGCTCATGACGAGCCACCTCGGTGTCACCACGCTTACCGGCGATGAGTCCGAGCTGCTGGTGTGCGCTCGCGAGCTTGCGGAAGTCATTGGTGGCCTCGGCCGCACCCACGGCAGCCTTGAAGGCACCCTCAGCGGCAGCCACATCATTTTCCTTCATGAGGGCCGTTGCCAGGTTGTACAGCAGCTCCTTCTGGAAGGCAGGGTTTGAGCTGTCTGCTCCCTTGCGGCTCTCTTGGAAGAGCTTGACGGCCTCTTTGGAGCGGCCGAGCATCAGGTTGAAGAAGCCCAGGTTGTACAGATCGACGGGCTCGATCTGCGTCATCTTGAGGTTCCGTGTGAGCTGGAGGGCGCGCTCTCCGTATTGAACAGCGGCCTCGAAGTTCTTCAGGGTTGCCTGAGCTTGGCCCAGCAGGGCTGCGGCGGCGCGCTCCTTGATTGGGTCCTGGAGTGCCTGGGCAATCTGACCGACGCGACCGAGAACCTCGACTGCGTTCTCAGTCTTACCTGAGATCAACAGACTCTCGCCAAGCTGCATGCCTGCCTCGAGTGCCAGCGGTCCTTGACCGACTGAGCCTGCCAGCTCGTTGGCCTTCTTGAAGTGCTCGATGGCCTGGGGAAGGGTGCCCCGGTCACGCTTGGCGACGAGTCCGCGTACGTACTCTGCGTTGGCCTTGACCACGGCGACATCTGCGGCAGCCTCAGCCTCGTCAGCAGACTTGAGTGCGTCCTCGGGCTTTCCGTCGGCCAGTGAAATCATGGCCATGTGGTTGTGGAGCTCAGCGAGCTTGAGGGTCTCGTTCTCAGCGGTAAAGAGCTTCATTGCATCGTTGGCCCGGTCGCGTGCCCGGTAGAGATCTTGGCGACGGAAGTCCATGCGAGAGCCGCTGAAGAGCAGCCAGCCTTGCAGGCGACGGTCACCCTTCTCGTTGGCCCAAGCCATGGCATCATTCCAGACCTTCTCGGCTGGGCCCATCTGGTTGGCAGAGACCATGCGCTCGATCAGGTTCATGTAGATGGTCCGACGCATGGTGTCGGGCCACTCGAGCTCGTCGAAGTACATGAGCAGGTCTTGTGCCATGGCCCAGAGGGTCGGCTGATCATTGGCGATGGCCATACCGCGGAGGATGGCTGCGCGCTGGGGTGCGCCGTTCTGGGCGTAGAGACGAAGGGTCTTTACGACGTAGCCGTGGCCACGCGGGGCCAGGAAGCGCTCGATGAAGGTGGCCACCCGGCGGGCAGTCTCTTGGTCTTCATCACTCTGGTGACGCGCGAGGACGCTCTCCCGAAAGAGGGCGTGCTTGAATTGGTAGATCCAGGTGCCGAGTGGCTCGGAGAACTGGAGCTCCTTGTAGGCCTGCTCAGAGGCATCGAGGAGATCGTCGACCGAGTCGCGGACGTAGCCGCCCATATCGGCGATGAGGCCGGAGGGGAATGAGACACCCAGGAGTGCTGCGAGGTGGGCTACACGCTCCGCATCATCGGCTGTAGCGTACTTCCGCTCACCTTCTGCTGGGGGTGTGTCTGGCACATCGAGCTCACTGGCGTCGGCTGTGAGATCAACAATGCTCGCCATGGTCATGCCGCTGAGGTCTTCTCCGAGTCGGCCAGAGGCGTTCAAGAAGTCGCAGATCTCAGCGATGAAGCCTGGACGGCCGCTGGCGATCTCGGCGATTCGTGCAGCGTCACTGCTCAGGTTGTGGCTCTCGAGGTACTGGCTGACTTCCGTCTCGGTCCAGGGCTGCAGTGCCACTGGCTTGATCAGGTCAGAGTGGCGTTCGATGAGCTCCATGAGTGGCGGGCTCATCCAGGCCTTGGCCGCATCATCGATGGGCTCCATCGAGAGCAAGGTGAGCATCCGGCAGCCCTGCTGTGACTCGGTAATGAGTGCCTCAAGGAAGGCCATGAGACCAACAGAGTGGCTGTTGTGGAGCCCTTGGACATCGAGGATGACCGGGAACTTCCGCGCGATGCCTGTGGCGATCTCGACCAGGCCGACCAAGGGGTTGTCCTTGGGCAGGTTGACCTGCACCTGACCGCCCTCGGCGGGCTTGGCCTTGCGCATGCCGTCAACAAAGGACTGGTACCAGCCTTGAACGCGCTTGGGCTGGTTCGGGAGCTGTGAGTTCAGCGCCATCTCGACCTTGCCTCTGAAGGCCTGGGAGCGACTGACTGCCTGGAAGAGTGCGGCGTATGCGCGGAGCACCACTGCCATGCCTTCGTCTTCTTCACGGACGTTGATGCGCCAGAGCAGGACATCGTCCTCGGTGTCTGCGATTGCACCCCGGCAGAGCTCGCCGACGATGGCGCGCTTGCCGCCGCCCAGCGGCGCTGAGAGGTGAACCGTTCTGCTCTCACCAGCATGGACCGCGGTCCACTCAGCTTTGAGGGTTTCAAGATCGGCCGGATGGGCAACGAAGGGTGTGGGGGCGTTTTCAGCCACGGCGCACTCCAAATCATGGGGGGTCGAAAGGCCAGTCTTCTATTGGGGAATGGCCTTGCCGTCCACCGTTTATGTGGCTCAAAATGTACTGCACAGTAACTTGACGTCTTGGTGGCCTTGTTGCTTGGTCTTCTCGGGCTACACTGTGGTCCCATAAGGAGGAGTCGTCATGCGTTGGCTTTTGTGTTGCGCGGTGTTGAGTGGCTGTGCAGGAACTGGAGATCCGGCTCCGGATGCCGAGTTCAAGGTGACGGTCACCAATCTGGCCGATGACTGTGCCCCGAATGATGATCTCGATGATGCGCTGAGTGCCATCTGGCCGCTCGAGGATGGGGACACGCCAGACTTCTGCGCCTGCAGCGACACGCCGCAGCTCGACGGCGGTCGTACCGACTGTAAGGTGACCGACAGCAGTGCTGATGGTGGTGCCCGAGAGCAGTTCAAGCGCAGCTCGGAGACCTTCACTTACGGCCTGTTTAGAGACGGAGACTCCGCCTCGCTTCGAATCGACGGTGAGGACTTTGCTTCGGGCACACTGCTCGGCTGTGATCTGGAGTACGAGAGCCCAGTCTGGCTGGACACGCGTGATGGTGGCGATGTGCAGTGGCAAGTGAGCAGCATCAACGTCCTTGTCGATCCCAACGGTGGATGCAAGGCTGACTTTCAGGGGTCTGCGTCCAACTTCGACTTCCTCGGCGTCGAGGAAATCGAAGTGGTGGGCAGCGACAACGACGACTACCCGCTGGGCCGCAAGGTCTGGAAGATAATCTCGGGCAAGCGGACCAGTGGCTGAGCCGTTGACCACGATGAGCTGTTCGCGGCCGCTCGGCGCAGTCTTGCGTGACACTGCCGCTTCGCATGGCGCGTCGCCGGCATTGCTCTCTGAGTCTGTGTGTCTCAGCTGGGCTGAGCTCGACAGCCAGGTCGATGCGCTCGCTGTACTGCTCCAGAGCCGAGGAGTCGGTCCTGGGGATGTGGTGGGTGCGCTCATCACCAAGCGTCCTGAGCTTGTTGTGGGCTTTCTGGCGCTAGCGCGACTCGGTGCGGTGTACGCCCCCATCAACTTCAAGCTGCATCCTGACCACATCCGAGACCAGTTTGAGACCGCCGGTATCAAGGCGGTGTTCACCGAGTCCCAATTTGATGGCATCCTCAAGAGCCTGCTGACTTACCTGCCAGATCCTGGACGCATCATCTACGTGGATGGTCCCGGCAAGCACGGCACGACAGACACCAGCATGGCGGGAAATGTGGGTGCGTCTGCTGCGCTGCCGGATGTCCATCCGGACACGCCCTGCTACTACAACTACACCTCCGGGACGACGGGCAAGCCCAAGGGCGCGATTACGACCCATCGGAACATCCTGGCGAATGCTGTGGCGACCATTGAGTCCATGGACTTTAAGTCTGACGATGTGTTCTTGGGGATGTTCTCCGTCTTTGCACATCCCCACGAACTCTTTCACCGCTCGCTGATGCTGGGGTCACCCTTTGTGATCTTAGACACCATGAGTCCGCGTGTGGTTGCAGCAGCGGTCGAGCGCTTCCAGGTCCGCTGGATGATGGCTGTGCCGAGCTTCTACGAGATGATGCTGGACTACGGTGGCCCCGGTGACAAGCTGGGTCGCCATGACTTGTCCAGTCTCCGCGTGCTCGAGGCTGGCGGTGCGTATGTGGGCGGTGAGGCGCTGGCGCGCATGGAGGCTCAGTTCTCTGCGCGCTTTATGCCTGTCTGGGGCTGTACCGAGGCCACAGGTGTAGCGCTGGTCAACGGACCAGGTGAGCGGCTCGAGGGTGCAACCGGCCGTGCGGTCCCTGGCTATGAGATTCAGGTGGTCGATGGTCGAGGTCGGGTGGTTGAGCCCGGCGAGATTGGTGAGATGGTGCTGCGCGGTCCATCGGTGGCTGAGGGCTACATCGGAAACCAAGAGGAGACCGACAAGCTGTACCAGGATGGCTGGTACCACACGCAAGACCTCGTACGCTGTGATGCGGATGGCTGGTTTCACTTTGTGGGGCGCAAGTCTGAGATGCTCAAGATCGGTGGCATCAGGGTCTACCCGCTCGAGATCGAGAAGGTGCTCAAGGATCATCCCGAGATTCGCGATGTCGTGGTTGTGCGGGCAGAAGAGCGTGTGCGCGGCGAGGTGGCGCGAGCAGTCGTCTCCACAGTGCCTGGCAGTCGCGTGGATGTTCGGACCCTCCAGACCTACTGCCGCGAGCGCTTGGCGGTCTACAAGGTTCCCAGGATATTGGAGTTCTGGGCTGAAGTGCCCAAGCTCCCCAACGGCAAGATCGACAAGGGCGCAGTCATCTCGGTGACACCCAGTGCTACACGGGATGAGCGGAATCGAGCGGATGGGGTCTGAGCTGAGGTTGGCCAAGGACTTGGCTGGCTGGCTGATGTACCACCCCGGTGCGTCTGTACTGGCGTCTACGCCCCGTCACTGGACCATGCCCTTCTCCACGCTCGGGGGAGACCTCGTCCGGCGGATGGCCTCGGATGGTGCAGAGATGCGAGTCGAGTTGAGCAGTCTGTTCTCTGAGGCCGCCTTACCGAGACCCGCAGATGACATCATCCGTGATGCGTACCGATCAGCCATGTTCAACGAGCTCGAGGTGCTCCGCTATTCATCGTGGCGGCCCGAGAGCATCGGTGATGTCTGCAGCCTTGAGGGCCGCGAGCACCTCGATGAGGGCCTGGAGGCGGGCAGGGGAGTCATCGTTCTGATCGCTCACTTTGGAGCCAACCAGATGATCATGCCGGCCCTGGGTCACCACGGCTACCCGATGAACCAGCTCTCTGCTCCGCCCCCGGTGTGGGCTGAGATTCTCCGAGACACACGCACCAACCCCGTGTGGGAGGCCAACTTGAATCGCCGCTGGGCGCTAGAGAAGCAGCTGCCGGTGAATCACATCAATGTCTTTCGTTTTCTGCGGCCTGCGTTTGATGCGCTCGAGGCCAATCAGGTCCTGGGGCTTGCCTTCGACGGCGGCGGCGGCCGGGGCTGGACTCAGGCGAGCATACTCGGGCGGCAGGCCAATTTGTCGACCCAGCCCATTCAGCTGTGGCGAAAGTCGGGTGCGGTGGTGCTGCCCACCTTTGTGGTGCGTAAACCGGGTGCAGTCAGGCATCGCATTGTGATCGAGCGTCCGCTCGAGTGGCAAGAGGCGGAGACACGCGAGGACGAAGATCGGCTGAATATGGCGGCCTTCATCCAGCGCTTTGAGCCTTGGCTTGAGCAGTCTCCAGAGCACTATCTTCAGTACATGCTGATGCGTCGCCGGGTGCGGGGAACGGACATTCGACCGCTGTTTGCCGACTATCCACCGGCTCCCGACCAGCTCAGCGAGGCTGCCGCTCAAGATCGACTCCAGCGGGCCGGTGAGTGGAGGGACAGCACATGAATCGCCAGACCATGTGGGGGGTGATGCTGCTGACTGGGGTGTCCCTGTATCTGTGGCGCTCGGGCGAGGCCCAGACGATCAAGTCGAGCCGTACTGAGGGTCCCAATGTGCTCTTGGTGACGCTGGATACCACCCGTGCTGATGCGATCAGCGCTCAGCAGACGCCTTGGATCTATCGGATGGCGTCGGATGGCACTCGCTTCACCGGTGCCGTATCGACGGCCCCCATCACGCAGCCAGCCCACCTGGGCATCCTGACCGGTGAGCCCCCCCATGTCTCGGGGGTGGTCACCAACGGGACCGACATCGGTGAGCGACCGAGCTTGCTATCTCATCAACTCAAGGACGCGGGCTGGGCCACAGCGGCCTTCATCTCAGCCGCTCCGCTGACCCGTAAATTCGGCTGGGAGCAGGGGTGGGACTACTTCGGTGACACGCTGCAGAGGGGCTTGCTTGGGTCGAGTCGCGAGCGGCGTGGATCGGAGACGGTCGATGAGGCGCTGGGCTGGCTCAAGCGGCACAAGTCGGAGCGATTTGCAGTGTGGCTGCACTTGTTCGACCCGCATGGGCCGTATACGGCGCCGGGGCGTCCGATTGATGGCCCAACCGACGGCGACCCACTGAAGCTTCCCGCCTACTGGCCAGATGCACACAAGGCCATCACAGACACGGACTGGTTTGTTGAGGGCTATAGAGCAGAGGTGGCGGAGGCCGACTTTCAGCTCGGTCGTGTGCTGAGGTCCCTCGATGAGTGGGGTGTTCTCGATGACACCCTCGTGGTGATCACAGCAGATCACGGCGAGAGCCTCACCGAGCACGACTATCTGTTTGACCACGGTGACCACCTGTACGATGCATCGCTCCGTGTGCCGCTTGTCTTTCGCTGGCCGGGCAAGGTTGCTGCGGGTGCAGAGCTGAGCTGTGCGACACCCACCACAGCCGTCTATGGCGCGATGCTGGGACTGCTGGGGCTTCGGTCAGATCCGCTGGCCAGCGTCCTCTCGGGCGCGGAATCCTGTGTAGATCAAGCCGTGGTGGCCACGACAGTGTCAGAGCGCTTCGCAGACCCGCCGCCGATTGACCACGCGTATCGAACGGCGACCGCCAAGCAGGTGACGCCAGCAAAGGGGGAGCCCTTCTGCTTTGACCTGTCGGCAGATCCAGGGGAGGAGAACCCGCTGAGTGGTTGCCCCGAGGAGGGGCGCGCCGCACTTGCAGAGGCCCTGTCTACTGGAGGGGTCGTCAAGCCGCCGGAGCAAGATGCAGAGACCGAGAAGCAGCTCAAGGAGCTCGGCTACCTGGAGTAGGCTCAGCTGGTCGGCATGTCGGAGTTGAAGTACCGCGCGTAGTACTGAGCCCGTACCCAGGTGTCATTGCTGTAGTCGCCGCCGGTGGTGTAGCCATCCATATTCGCCACAGAGTTGATGCGACCGGGGCCACAGTTGTAGGCGGCGAGCGAGGCCTTCAGTATCTGGGCATCGGTCCAGTCTGGGTGCTTATTACGCAGGTAGTCACCAAAGCTCGAGAGAATTCCTGCGGCTTGCTCGATGTGCTCGTAGCTCTCGGGACCTCCAGCGGGCGAGTGATGTCCGGCATCGACCTGCATCAGACCGAAGCCGTCGTTTCCGCCGTAGATGCTGTAGCCCTCGTCGTTGAGCTGTGAGCCACCGCGTGTCTCGCGACTACAGATGGCGGCGAGGACGGCGGCAGGGATGCCGTATCTGGCTGAGGCCGTCTCGAAGTGCTCCTTGAACTGCATGACCTTGGCTTCGTCGTTCTCCGCCATGGTCTGGGAACTGCCTTGTCCGCCCGAGAGTCGGTCTTGCCAGGCCGTACCGCTTGAGGCGCCGGTGCCCACCTGACGAAAGAGAATCGAGTTGATGTCGGTGCCCGACGCCATCACCTGAGAGAGGCGGGCGTAAGTCGGGAGGTCCAGGACCCCGCTCTCCACCATGTTGTATGCACCCTGGAAGAGCACCAACTGCTTGAGCGTCATGGGCCCGAACACGCCATCTGGCCTGTTGAAGCCGATCATCTCTTGGAGGGCTTCGACCTCTGGGCCTCGGTCTCCCATCTCCAGCTTGCCGCCAGTGATCATGTGATCGGTGAGCACTGAGGACTCACTAAAACTATTTGCCCACTCGAGGGTGCTCGTATCGGTCGAGCTGCTGCTCGATGAAGAGTCAGACTCGGTCGAGTTTCTGCGGGCGTAGTCAGACAAGGGTGTTGAGCTCCAAGAGCTATACCCTAGTACCCGATGGGACTCCTGCCAAGGGGCCGAATGGTGCAGCACTGGATACACCGCCGCGATGCCTGTGTTTCACCATACGGTTCCTGACGATCCCGAGATGCTCAGACTCGACGCTTATTGCGCGAAAGTGTTCGCGGTATTTCAGAGCAGAAACCAGGCGAGAAAGGCCATAAAGGCGGATCATGTGTTGGTCGACGGTGAGCATGCCCGGACCGACTGGTTCCCAAAACCTGGCTGGGAGATCACAGCCAAGGTGTCGGCGAATGCCGTGCTTCCAATCCTCAAGGTGGACCTCGATGTGCTCTATGAGGATGATCATCTGGCGGTGGTCTTCAAGCCGGCTGGCATCATGACGCGGGGTAATACCCGCCGGACAGTTCATCGTGCCCTGAGGCACAACATGGGTGTGAGCCCCCTGGAGGATGCACTGCCGATGCCGGATCCTTGCCATCGTCTGGACTACAAGACGGCGGGTCTGTTGATTGTGGCCCGGACGGTGTCTGCGCGGCTGGCGATACTCAAGATGTTCGCCGAGCGTGAGATTCACAAGGGCTATAGGGCGCTCATCGCTGGACGACTCGATGGCGATGGCACCATCGATACACCGCTTGATGGCAAAGACTGTCTGACGCACTGGCGGGCCGTCGAGCACACGCACAGCCTACATGTGGACTGGTTCACGACTGTCGAGCTTGAGCCGGTGACCGGACGAACGCACCAGCTTCGTCGCCACATGGCTGGACTGGGTCACCCGATACTGGGCGATGAGGTGTACACGGGCAGCGGCAAGCTGCTGCGTCGACAGGGGCTCTTCTTGGCCTCGCTCCATCTCGACTTTGTCCACCCGATGACGGGAGAGACTGTGGTCGTCGACGCACCCGAGCCCCGTAAGTTTATTGTGCTGCGCACACGCGAGGCGATGCGGTGGTCGCGGCACCATTCGGATAAGGTGGAGAGCCAAGCTGAAGGAGTAGCCAGTGAGTGACATCCCCTGGGCACAGGAGTCGATAGACCCGAGGTCATTCTTTGTCTCGGTCCTCCGGCGTGGCGCGGGGCTGGGCATGCTCGCTGGAGCGGGCGAGTTTGTTGCCATCGCTGTACAGAGCAAGCTCGATATGGCCTTTGATGAGGCGATGATCTTGGCGATAGCGAGCGTGGCACTCGGGGCCTTGCTGGCGCTTGTTCTGTCTGCGGGTGTGGCGGTCTTGATGTTGATCCGGCCGTCTGGAGAGCCTTCTCGTATCGAGGCGCGTGCCCTTGGCCTCACTGCAGGAGCCTTGGCCGCCTGGCACTTGTGGCCTGCGGGACTGGTCTTGCTGGATGACCAAGGACGTCTCCCGTCGGCAGTGGCTTTCTTTGCGATGCCCATTGGTGTGGCTGGGGTTGTGTCCTTGAACGCCAGATATTGGGTTCGTCGGACCCAGCAGCGCATCGCAGAAGAGATGCCGGTTGGCATGGGATGGCTACCGCTGGCGC
>Ga0315315_10004999_pt1 | contig 12227 bp, 8 predicted proteins | sample M140m3416metaG_FD_203699 | JGI IMG/M metagenome (GOLD analysis project Ga0315315, IMG submission 203699) | Ammonia-oxidizing marine archaeal communities from Monterey Bay, California, United States - M1 40m 3416 | ecosystem: Environmental > Aquatic > Marine > Intertidal zone | place: USA...
CGTACTTTGTCCCCAGCTTTCAGTGATAGCAGCAGGCGGCCGTCGACGACACAGGAGTAGCCGTTGTGAGGAGATGGTATCACTATGCTGTAGCTCCGAGATGCTGTGTCGATAACCGTGCGATGAGTGAGAGTGTGAGGATTCAGCGGAGTGAAGATAAAGGCTTCCAGGGATTTTCTGACAATTGGACCTCCGGCAGACATGTTGTATGCGGTGGACCCAACTGGAGTACTAATGATTAAGCCGTCGCCACGGTAAACAGTCGCCAATTCATCGTCCACGTGGAGTTCAACTTCAAAAAGTGAGAAAGGTGGGCCGGCAAGAAGTGAGGTCTCGTTGAGGCCAAGATCACTGGCGACAATTTCATTTTCTCGTACAACACATGTCTCGAACATCATGTGTTCGACCAGACGAAACCTCCCTGCAATGAGTTCACTGATGGCCGTTTCGACTTCATTTGGTGAAAAATCAGCAAGAAATCCAAGTCGGCCAAGATTGACTCCGAGCACGGGTGTCTGCTGGTAACCCATCCACCGGGCAGTTCGAAGAATCGAACCATCTCCACCTAAGACGATGACCAGGTCGGCATCATGAGCGATATTGGAAACTGATCCTTCTCTGGGAGATGGCTCCCACGCAGTTCTGGCTGCAAGCATGGTTTCGACATCGTGGCCAAGAGTAGTCAGAAGATTTTGGATTTCGTTGGCGAGTGGCTTCGTTTCGAGAACCTCTTCTGGGCCAACTACTGCTACACGAAGGCTTTCAGTCACTGGATTACCTGAGTAAAGTCGGCTTCCAGTCATGGGCTTAGTGGTATTGGCGTCCGTCGATGAAAGCTTGGTGTCATCAGCCATAAGGATTGAGCCTGGGGGCAAGATCACAAATTGTTCACTTGTGATCAGTCTTGAAGTGGAGTGGCGACGGCAGTTGTTGCAGTGTGCCCTGAAAGCTCTCTGCAAACATCAGCAATTCCGCTTGCATCGAGCGTGAGGCTTGAAAGTAGATCAGCTCGGTCTCCGTGCTCAATAAATTTATCAGGAATACCAAGCCGTCGTATCGGTCCCGTATGAAGAGCAGCGTCGTGAATGGCCTCGAGAATCGCCGAACCAAATCCAGCCTGGAGAGTGTTTTCTTCAACAGTGACAACCCAAGGGCTCATTTGTATTCGCTTGAGGAGCGTGTCTTTGTCCAATGGTTTGATAAAGCGTGCGTTGATCAAGCCGACATTGAGACCTTCTTTTTGGAGTTTTTCAACTGCTGCCAAACATGATCCAGTAAGACTGCCGCACCCGATAATCAGGCCATCTGGTCCATCAATAAGCGGTTCACACTGCCCCATGGTTACGGGCAGTCGGTCTTCTCCGAAGCGGTTACCGAGGCTCGGCTCGAGAACTGCTTTTGGATACCGAATGGCAACAGGTCCGTCATGCTTAAGTGCCCAGGCAACCATTGACTTGAGGTCATGTTCATCGGCGGGAGCGAGAACGGTCATGTTTGGGAAAAGTCGCATGTAACCTAGATCAAAGACGCCATGATGCGTAGGGCCATCTGGTCCAGTGAGTCCGGCGCGGTCTAGCATAAATACGACTGGTAAATTCTGTAAGCAGACCTCTTGAAAGATTTGGTCATAGGATCGCTGGAGAAATGTACTATAGATGTCAACGATAGGTCGGCATCCAGCTTTCGCTTGACCGGCAGCAAAAGCAACTGCATGTGATTCACAAATGCCGACATCAAAAAAGCGATCAGGAAATTCTTCTCGTACAGCCTCAAGTTTGTTTCCTTGACACATAGCAGCCGTCATGACGGTCACTCGATCATCATGCTTCATGCAATCGGCAATAGCAGCACTCGCAGCATCTGTGTAGCCCCGAACCGAGGATTTCTTGACCGCAACAATACAATCGTCATCATCGCATTCGAACGGAGCAGGTGTGTGGAAAAAGACAGGATCATCTTCTGCAGGTTTGAATCCATGACCTTTTTCCGTCAAAACATGTAACAGAATGGGACCTTCTTCATCTTTGACGAGTTCGAGGTATCGAATCAGGTTCGGGAGCGTGTGCCCTTCTACAGGGCCGAAATATCGAACCCCGAGAGCTTCGAATAACATGCCGCCGTGAAGTGTGGCTTTGAGTGAATCCTTCACATTGACAAGCATTCGCTCCATGGATTCCCCAACCATAGGCACGCCTTTAATAAGATTTCCTGCTTTGTCTCGTAGGCCTCGGTACCAAGGATTGGTTCGAACCACATCAAGGTACTCCGCCAGAGCGCCTACCCGTGGGCAGATCGACATCCGGTTGTCATTGAGGATGATGATGAGACGCTTTTTCAAAAACCCAGCGTTGTTGAGTGCTTCAAAAACAATTCCAGATGGGAGTGCCCCGTCTCCAATGACTGCAACACTGTGGCGATCGTCGTGGCCCCGCAATGAGTCTCCACTGGCGAGGCCGAGAGCTGCGGACACACTGCAGCCAGCATGGCCAGTCATGAACAAGTCGTAAGGGCTTTCAGAAGGATTTGGGAATCCCATAAGGCCACCACGAGTTCGGATTGTATCGAACTGTTTGTATCTCCCCGTAATGAGCTTATGGGGATAGATTTGGTGCCCAGTGTCCCAGATGAGCCGGTCTTTGCTGAAGTCAAAAACACGATGAAGGGCTAAGCAAAGCTCAACGACACCCAAATTAGATGCAAAGTGTGCAGTTCGGCTCGCAGCAACCTGGCACAATGCTTGCCGCATTTCTGTCGCAAGACTTTCAAGATCGTCGGGAGACAGTCCCTGAAGGTCGTGCGGTGACTCAATTGTTGGAAGGATAGTCGACATTATCTCCGAAAGCTCCTGCGTAATACCGTCTTCATCAAATTACCAGACTATTTCATCAACGGAGATCAAGAGTCTACCTCATATAGTTGTAGGCTGCCGACAGCCCTTTGCGGAGCTAGGAAGAGAGTGGAAAGCCTATGATTGACGGCTCACAATCCATCTGGCCAGTGCACTGAGTGATTTAGCAGCGTCGCCGTAACCAGAGATCGCAGCCGTCGCTTGCTCAGAGAGGGCATCAGCTCTTTTTCGGCTGAGTTCCTTCCCAATTACAGTGGGGAAGGTGATTTTCCCCCGCTCAGCATCTTTTCCGACACGTTTTCCCATACTCGATTCAGACCCCTCTGCATCGAGAAGATCGTCGGCTATTTGAAAGGCGAGGCCAAATGATTCACCGTAGTCTTTTAGGTCACGTCTGCATTGAGCATTACCACCTGCAGCCAAGCACCCAAGGTCAAGTGAAGCCAAGAACAAGCGGCCAGTTTTTCGTCGATGAATTCGCTCCATCCAATCCACTTGCTGTTCAGGCGTTTGGTTCGAGAGATTTGAAACCCAGCCTCGCTCTGCAGCGAGATCGTCCACTTGTCCACCAACGAGTGACTCTGCACCTGCTGCTTGTGCTAGTACTCGACAGGCTTCGGGAACAACATCTACGGGCATGCCACTGGCGAGTACCTGAAATGCGAGCGGCTGGAGAGCATCACCGCAAAGTATTGCTGTCGCTTCATCAAAAGCACGATGGCAGGTTGGACGACCTCGTCGTAAATCATCATCATCCATTGCAGGAAGATCATCATGAACGAGGGAGTACGCATGAATCATCTCAACCGCCAGAGCAGCCGGAGTTGCTTGCTCCCAGGTTCCCCCACACGTCCGCGATGCTTCCAATGCCAAGGCGGGGCGAAGCCTTTTTCCCGGCGCCAACAGAGCATGTCGCATCGACTCGACCAATCGAGGGGCTGCCTGATCAGAAAACGTCAGAGCAGATTCGAGTCGCGGGTTGATAAACTCCTGAACTTTCGTGAGTGTTTCTTGAACCAGATTTTGTATAGAGTCGGCAGACGTGTCCATAAAATCTCAAAAAAAGAATCAGAATCAGATTTTCACTCAGACCAGCATATCCAAAGGTACCCAGCCCCTCTTTAATCAGCGAGTTTCTACCCGTGTTTTACGTTCCAGCCGTGGGATCGTCCATTCCGGGCAGTTGATGTCGAGGCCCTTGCTGATCAGTGGAGGTCTTTTGTCGTTTTCGTGTGGTTTTCCGCGTCTTCCCATTTGTCGTTGTTCTTCTCGAAACGGTTTCGCTTTCAGCTGAACTGGTGGCGTTCTCAAAAACTGGTGTCCCATCTTCGTCAATTCGCACGAGAGTGACAACTCGCTGCTCTATATCACTGAGCTCTTCATGCAGGTGACGCAATAAGGAGACACCTTTTTCGTATGCGGCGAGAGATTCTGTGAGACCTAAATCTCGGGACTCCATCTTGTGGATGATCACGTCGAGTTCATCGAGTGATTCTTCGAAAGAAGGTTTTTTCTTATTTGTTTTTGAACTTTTTTCAGTCATACCCGCCTCGTCTTATTACGTGTCTTCGAAATTTCCACTTGCGTCGCGGTGTCTTGATTCCTCGCTTCGTTCAACACGACTGTACAGTTCACCTTCGGCAAGCCTTGTGATAATAGAGGTTCCAGAAGGAGCTTGACGCCACGAGTCGATGGACTCGTTTGTTGTTGCATTCGTTGTAACTGAGTAACCACGGGAAAGAATTCCAAGAGGGTTGTTGGCTTCAAGGAGAGCTGCAGCTGTGGACAATTGATCCTTCGCTTGTTGTGTTTTCTGGAATCCTTCGTGTTGTAGCCGCAGAGCCTTTTCGTTGAGAAGGCGTCGCGTCATATTGATTTCACGGTATGGTGATGCAAGAGGTTGTGCAGCAGCGAGTCGATTCAGGTTTTGGCGGGCTGATGTAACGCGCTGAACCAACTCTTGATACATTCTTTTTCCAGAAAGTCGTAGGTGATCTAGGACCTGTTGGCGCTCTGCCGCAATGTGGACGGCAGCATCAGTTGGGGTTAAGCCACGGACATCCGCAACGAGGTCAACAAGAGAGAGATCAATTTCATGGCCAATTCCGGAAATGATTGGAATTGTGGACGCAGCAACTGCCCGCACAAGAATCTCTTCATTGAATGACCAGAGGTCCTCAAGGCTTCCACCACCACGAACAATTGCGATGACGTCAAGCGGTGGTTGTATTTGTTCTGCCTTCACTAACTCCGAAGCCAACTCCTCAGCTGCACCAGCTCCCTGCACGCGAGATGGAAAAAGCACGACATCAGCAATCGGCCAGCGGTTGACAAGGGTTGTGAGAAAGTCTGAAACGGCAGCTCCGGATGCACTGGTAATGAGTCCAATACGACGAGGGTGCCGGGGCAGACTTCGTTTTCTGTCCGCAGAAAAGAGACCCTCTTCCTCAAGGCGTGCATGCAATTCACGTAGTTTTGCCTCGAGTGTGCCCATTCCTAAAGCATGACAACGGTCGATTGTCAGTTGGTAGCTCCCTCTGGGAGGGTAAACTTCAATCCGGCCGTGACAGACCACCTCCATGCCATCGGTAGGCTCTATGGCAAGTGAGCCTCGAGTGCCTCTCCAGATCACACTGCGAAGGAGTGCTTTTTCGTCTTTGAGTCCTAAGTAAATATGACCGGACCCGGCAGTCACTAAATTGGTGACTTCACCTGTAACCCATACATCAGTAAACCGTGATTCAAGGTGATCCTTGACGCGAGCGGTTACCTGCGACACGCTCAGGGCGTCCTCAGGAAGATCTGCAGGTTGTTTTTTGGTTCCACGCTTCATTCCACATATCATACCAATCTGCGACGAAGTCGCTCTACCCAGTTCACTAGTAACGAGTTCACCATGACATCACAGCCAGTCCCCGGGAAAACCCCCCCTCGGTTTGCTCTTCTCATTGTTTTTTTGACAGTTTTCATCGATCTCTTGGGATTCGGTATTGTTTTGCCAGTGATGCCAAGACAGGCGGAGCCGTATTTAAGTGAACTCGGTGTATCGCCAATAGTAGCCGGCGGAATCATAGGTATTTTGTTTTCGGTTTTCTCGCTGATGCAATTTATTTTCAGTCCAATATGGGGGCGACTGTCCGACAGATTTGGAAGAAAGCCACTCTTGATTTTGAGCCTGCTGGGTTCGGTAGTATTTTACGCGTTATATGGATATGCCGTGTCTTTGCCATTTGATCAATCGCAACTTGCATTGGGTCTGATGTTATTTTCACGGGTTGGAGCAGGAATTGCCGGGGCAAGTGTGGGGACCGCAGCTGCCGTGATTGCAGATTGCACTACGCCAGAACGGCGAGCACGGGGTATGGCATTAATAGGCATTGCATTTGGAGCAGGATTTACGCTTGGCCCGCTTATCGCTTACTTTGGCTTAATCATTTTCAATGAGCGACCATGGGGCGTTGGAGCGCTTGCGTCACTCCTCTCATTCGTAGCGCTCCTCTTAGCAGTTTTCGTTTTTCGTGAGACGAGGGTTCCAGGTCGAAATGCTGCAAAGGAATTCTTCAGTATCAGTCGAACCCTGTCAGTCCTCCGAATCCCGGCGGTTGGTGGTCTGATTCTTATTTATTTTCTGGCGATCTTTTCATTCGCCAATTTCGAGGCAACACTCGCCCGCTTTACTCGGGCCGCCTTTGGAATGGCGGACGACGATAATTTTTTGGTATTCGCCGCTATCGGTGCAGTTTTGGTTGTGGCAGGTGGCCTTTATCGTCCCCTCGCCAAACGGTATTCCGAAATATCGTTGATGACTGCCGGTCTCATTCAGATGATCGTAGGACTTGGTGGGTTGGCTATAGTTTCTTGGTTGTTGTTCCAAGGGGGGGGAGGTACTGATCTGACCACAGCCCCAAATGATCCGGGGGGTGGTCTGAAGACGGCTTTTTATATTGCCTCTGCATTCGCGGTGTGGGGATTTGCTTTTGTGAATCCTTCAGTTTCTGCGCTCGTTTCCCGATCCGCAGATTCGTCTGAGCAGGGAGAGGTGTTAGGGGTAAATCAGTCTTTTGCCTCGCTTGGTCGCATTCTTGGACCACTCGTCGGATCTCTTTTGTTTGCCGCGCATTCATCTCATGCGATGCCATTTGTTGTGGCGGTGCTTACACTCTTCTGTGTCGGTGCAATCTTGATGAATGTTGCACGGTCTATTCGTAAATTGAATGACTAGAAAAAGAAGAACCTAATTCGGTTTGGGTAGTTCGGTCTGTGTCACATTAGTTGAATCATCACGAATAAACGCCTCACGATTAAGATCGAGATGTTCTATTTTTCGATAGAGAGTGGCTCGACTGATCCCAAGCTCTTCTGCAGCCTCGGGTATTCTTCCTTCCGTTCTGCGTAAGGCCTCTGCAATCAATATCTTCTGCCAGTCATCTAGTCGCAGTGAGCCTCTGAGGTTTTCTGAAATTTTTTGAAAATCAGGAAAGGCCATCGTCTGTAATTCTTCAGGCGTCGCATCAACTGTATCAACCCCAGCGAGTGATGCTACGGGTTTTGGCTGACCTGATTTCGTAGCTCTTCTGTGCCCTGCGCATGCAGCTGAGGCAAGGCTGATAAGCGAGACAAAAAAACCAAAATCATTTTCCTGTAAGCGGTCATTTTCGGCAGTTGCGCACAGTGCTGCCCAAGGGTGTTCGCCATCAAGTACAGGAATAAACATGAGTCCATAGGTGTGATTGTTATCACTCTCGTTGTGACGATCTCGTCTTGCCCATACGGCATGCCCATCACGAATGAATTCATGACAGTGAGATTCTTCGAGACGCTCTGTGAGGTCGCTCGATGGTGGAACTATCAAAACAGACTCCAGAGCATTCATTTCATGAAGTTCAAACCAGCCAACTGCGTCGGCTCCGGTATGTTCGGCAGCAATTTCTACAGTCGCCGCAATAACGTCTTCGATTGATCGTGAGGCTAAAAGGTGAATGCTCGTCTGATAAAGCAGCATCGTGCGGCGGCCTTCATCAATAACCCCATCACGTGCACGCTGAAAGTTGTGTCCCTCGATTTCACCAACAGGCTCACACCGAAGAATAGTTTCAGATTGATCCTTTGATTTTTCTGGTGAGCGTCTCGAAGGGATTCGAAAAATAAATTCGGTTGTACCGATTCGAATCGACATTTCAGGCCGAAGCAACATTTCTGTGACACGTTGGCCGTCGACCCAGGTGCCATTACGGCTTTCGAGATCACGAATCTGCCACTCGCCGTTAGAAGCATCTCTTGATATCGCTGCGTGTCCGCGACTCGTGAGTCTGTCAGCTACAACAATGTCAGCTTCTGCTGCTCGGCCTATCGTATTATCTTGGTTTGTGCGAAGTAGGAAGCTAGGCCCATTCCGCTCCGCGATTTGAAGTACAAGTGTCGCTTCGAGTTGGGACATTGGATCTCCCAGGCAGCCTTCTGGTGGCATTGGCGTACTGGGAATTGAACTGCTCGACATGAAGTCAAGTTCCTAATCAAAGAAGGGGTCGAATTTCAAGAAGTTCTGGTATTTTCAAATCGAGCACGCAGACAATTTTCAAAATGACGGTACGATATCAGGTACGAGACACGATTCTACTAAACTAACAGTGATGAGTTTAAATGAACTGCTACGAACCGCAATCTCATCGTAGTGGCAAACTCTGGGAAATCTGTGAAGAACTTTTGGTGCCAGAAACAGGGGTAGTTGTTGTCGGACACGGGACAGCGAATCGTGTTGGGGCAGCCGAAACCAAAAGTGTTGTCGCACAAGTTGACGCAATTCTGCGGAATATTCCAGTTGAACTGGGTTATCTGGAAGTAATTGAGCCAACAATTGGAATGGCCGTAGAGCGTCTTGCTGCTTGTGGTTGTAAAAGAGTTGTTGCTCTTCCGATTCTGTTGTTTGCCGCTGGTCATGCAAAACAAGATGTCCCGCAAGCATTGCAGGAGGCAGTTGCTCGCTATGGGCTAAGTGTGATGCAGGCTGATCCACTTGGGCTGCACGAGCAGATTATAAGTCTTGCTCGCCATCGCTTCTATGAGGCAATCGAGGGCCTTGCTCCCATTGAAGGCGGCAGCGAGGCCCTTCTTGTAATCGGTCGAGGATCGAGTGATCCATCCGCCAGCAATCAACTTTGGAGTTTTGTGCGATCAACCTACAGTTCACTGGCGAGTGTTGCGAAATATCGGTTTGCAATTAGTTTTGTTGCAGCAGCGAAGCCGACTGTGAGCGAAGCAATTGAGCAATTAATGCTTGGTATAAAAGGGCGGCCGCCAGTGAAGCGAGTCGTGCTCCACCCGCACCTTCTTTTCCATGGGCATGTGGAGAACCAAGTCGAAAAGTATCTGGAAAAGATGCGAAGCCAATTTCCATCGGTGGAGTGGGTAAAAGTATCTCGACTTGGGGCTGCTCCAGAAGTTGCAGATGCGCTCGTTGAACGCGGTTTGAGATATCTTTACAGGACGAATTGATTTTTAGGCGAAATTTCACATTACCGTTACGTAAAAAAACATCTCGTCACAGGAGCAAAAAATCGTCACAATAGACTTATGTATTTTGGTGCGGTGGTTAGATCTCGCGTGAGAACGCCCGTCGCAAGAATTCGTATACACATGCTTACGTGTATTTTGGAAGGAGTTTGCTGCGTGGATCGCCACCTACCAGTAGCTATCAGGACCGTGCCATTACGTCCCAGCAGAGTGTCAGCTTTGAGCAGACTGTTTTGTGCAGTCCTTATTGGAATATTGCTGGTGCCCGCAGGTATATCGGCAGATGAACGTGAAGCTCCGACACCGGGCCCGAATGATCGACAGATTACTTTGGCAGTGAAAAGTTATCTTGAAAGAGAACATTTTCTTCGTAAGCCGATAGATGATGAGATTGCGTCTCGTTGGTTCGATACATTTTTAGCAGCGCTCGATCCACTCAAAATTTATTTCCTGCAATCTGATGTCGACAGCTTTGCCGAGAAAAAGACAAGCCTCGATGATCTCGTTCGCAGGGGTGACGTGAGCTTTGCGTATGAAGTTTATGATCGTTTTCTTGATCGGGTTGATGAAAGGATTCCGATTGTTGAGGAGTTGTTAAAGACGAAGCTTGATTTTAATCAGAAAGAGTCCATTGTTATCGACCGTGATATAGCTGTATGGGCAAAGACACAGAACGAAGTCCGCGATAAGTGGAGGCGGCGAATCAAGTACGACTTACTCGTTCAGAAGATGGAAAAGGTTGGGCCTGAAGAAGCGAGGAAGAAGTTGCTGCGTCGGTACACCAGTTTTGCAAAGCGAATGCATCAAATGAACGCAGATGAGCTGTTGGAGACCTATTTATCTTCACTCACAAGTTCGCTCGACCCACACACCAGTTTCATGTCACCAGGAACACTTGAGAATTTTGAAATTACAATGAGGCTTCAACTCGATGGTATAGGAGCTTCCCTGAAAGGTGAGGACGGCTTCACCACGGTGGCCGAAATTGTTCCCGGAGGTGCTGCTGACAAGGATAGTCGGCTCAAAAGAAAAGATCGTATTGTTGGTGTCGGCCAGGGCCGTGAAGGAGAATTGGTCGACGTTGTTGATATGAATCTCAATGACGTTGTGAAACTTATCCGAGGCAAGCGAGGGACAGTTGTTCGTCTCAAGGTTATTCCAGTCGGCCAGACAGTGCCGACGGTTTATGACATTGTTCGGGCTAAAATTGAACTCCAAGACAGTGCGGCCCGTGGTGAAATCATTGAAGAAGGAGTCAAGCCAGATGGTAGCCCTTGGCGTGTCGGCATAATCAACCTGCCAAGTTTTTATATGGATATGGCGGCTGCACGGCAGGGGCGGGCCGACTACAAGAGTAGCACTCGTGACTGCCGGAAGCTGCTTGAAGGGTTTCGTGAGCAAGGAGTCGACTGCGTTGTTTTAGATCTTCGCAGTAATGGCGGCGGCTCTTTGCCAGAATCAATTTCTCTAACGGGGCTTTTTATTGATACAGGTCCAGTCGTTCAAATTAAAGACGCGGATCAGCGCGTGCAGCAGTATGACGATTTGGAGCCCGGCGTGGTCTGGGATGGCCCGCTCGTTGTGCTTGTTAACAAGTTTAGTGCGAGTGCGAGCGAAATTGTCGCTGGAGCGATTCAAGATTATCGTCGCGGTCTTGTTATTGGTGATTCAGCCACGCACGGAAAGGGAACTGTGCAAAGCCTGCTTGATCTTGGTAGGCAGCTTTTCCAACGTTTGCCAAATGCTCCCTCACTTGGTGCATTGAAAATTACAATGCAACAGTTTTACCGTCCCGGTGGACTCAGCACCCAGATGGAGGGAGTGAAAAGTGACGTCGAATTACCGAGTATAACGGACCATCTCCCTGTTGGAGAAGCTGATCTTGATCATGCAATTCCATTTGATCGGGTTGATGCGGCCGAGTTTACGACAACCGATAACGTGACTGATCCAATGTTGAAGGTTTTGCGGGAACGGTCAGCTGAGCGTGTTGCAGGTGATGAAGAGTTTCTGGAGCTTGCAACAGATATCGCTCGCTATGAGGAAAGAAAAAATGAAAAAACGATCTCACTTTTAGAATCAGATTTTGTGAAAGAGTGGAATGAAGGGAAGGCCGCTGAAAAAGAAGAAGAGAAGAAACAGGAAGAAAATGCAGGGCCACGACGTCCGGTTGTGACACGTGACTTCTATTTTGATGAGGCAATGAGGGTGACAGCAGATTATCTTGCAATCTTATCTGGTGCGATGCCATTCATAGCAAAGTCTGGCAGTGATTAGCGACCTGCAAGTCAAGCATTGAGAAAGATGGGCTATGCGGAAATTTTTATTCCGCACCGACTGTTATGATGATTGCTGGAGAAGTGTTTTCATGGCATCAATTGCAATTGGATGATCGGGTTGTTTCTGTAGGTCATTCCAGACGCAACTTGCATTCACTCGTTTGTTTCCACCCCGCTGGCGAGTAGCTTCAGCGGCCCACCTTGGTGGTGGACTGTTCGTAAACTCTGCGAGGGACGAGTACCATTCTTTACGACGGATTGGGGTGGTGTCTGAGACGACATAGAGACTTTTCGGTGACGGAAGTGCACTGATGTTGCAGATAACAGAGACTGCATCATCAACATGGATCAAGTTAAGCCAACTGTCGGGATCGGCAGGGATCGGCTTGTTTTCTCGAATGTCACTCACTCGCGGCAGTCGGTCGGGTCCATAAATACCGGCGAGTCGAAGTACGACACCCGGTCCCTTAGGGTGCCTTCCAAGAGCAGTTTCTGCTTCCAGTAATACCTTCCCGGCTTCTCGTGTAGGGCAGGCGGGTGTGGACTCATCGACATCAACAGTTGTCTCATTTCCCCACACACCGGTCGAA
>Ga0315315_10005001_pt1 | contig 12226 bp, 11 predicted proteins | sample M140m3416metaG_FD_203699 | JGI IMG/M metagenome (GOLD analysis project Ga0315315, IMG submission 203699) | Ammonia-oxidizing marine archaeal communities from Monterey Bay, California, United States - M1 40m 3416 | ecosystem: Environmental > Aquatic > Marine > Intertidal zone | place: USA...
ACTGAATCCGGACCAAAACAAGCACAAACAGCACCAATGAATAGATCTTTTAAGGTTACGCTTGGAATAATGCCATCATATACTAGCTCTCAAGAAGGTCTTGAGGTGGACGGAATATCAAAACCTGAGGGGCCCGCTGCAAAAGCCGGTATAAAATCAGGCGATGTAATTAAATCTATAGATGGTAAACCGATAAAAAACATCTACGAATACATGGATAGATTGGGAGAACTAAAAGAGGGGATTACCGTACCACTTGTCATAGAAAGAGATGGTAGAACCATGATTATCGATGTGTCTTTTTAAAGACCCTTAGCTCTTAGACCCCACCCTTTTTCTTATTTCTTCTGTTAATTCTAAAACCGCCATTACATAATTGTCTGCATGATTGTAAGCATAAATAGCCTTATAAATGTCACCCTCCTTGCTATAGTTTTGACTATTTAATGAATAACCATTTAACCGGAGATAGTTTGCAATACTTCCTAAAACATCTGGCCAGCTGTATGGCTCTCGTATACCATTATCATTAAAATCCACAGAGTACATAGTAAAGCTTGATGGAATAAATTGGCCAAAACCAAATGCCCCAGCATAAGACCCTCCAATCTCTTGTGTGTCCAGCTTATCGCTAAAACAATATTTTAAGAACTCTGCAAGTTCTTTAGTTGCCCACTTTGACCTTCTCGGCATATCGTGTATTTGTGAATAGAGCGCATTAAAAACAGAAAACTGTGAATGATGAACACCATAGTTGCTCTCTACGCCAGCAATTGTTACTATGATAAAAGGGTCAACCCCATATTTTTTTGATACCGATGAAATCAGTTTAAGATTGCTTTTATAAAACTCTGCCCCGGCGGATATTCTTGATTCTTTTACAAATATCTTTCTGTAGTCTGACCATGCTTTTTTTTCATACGGCTTTGCAAAGCGCTCTGCAATCTCCTTGTGTATCTTAACGCCCTCATGAGAAAAAGCCTTTTTAACAAAACTTTTTGGTAAGGCGCCGTCAAGTTTTTCCAATACCTTTTGATACGCAAGGTCGTTATCTATTTCTTCAGAAAAAGAAAATGTAGTTAGAAAGATTATCTTAATTAAGTTTTTCATCTGTAATTCCACTCCGCGATAAATAGGTTTGTGTCTCCCTTTTTTGCCTGATTTCTATTAGAGGCAAAAACTATATATCTTCCATCTGGGCTAAACATTGGAAAACCATCAAAACCATTAAAAAAAGTTATTCTCTCTAAGTCTTTACCATCAACTCCGATTGAATAAAGATCAAAATCTCTGCCATTTGGATCATTTAAATTTGATGAAAAAATAATTCTATTACCATCAGGAAAAAAGTAAGGACCAAAGTTTGCAGCATCGTTGTTTGTGACCTGCTTTTTATTTGAACCATCCGCATTCATTATCCATAGCTGAAGAGCCATTGGTCGAATTGAATTATCAGACAACAGGGCCTTATAATCTTTTATCTCTTTTTCAGATGTTGGATGATAAACTCTCCACACTATTTTTGTAGCTGTTGAATTAAAAAAAGCACCTCCATCATACCCCAATCGGCTTGTTAATTGGGTCTTATTTGATCCATCAACATTCATAGACCAAATGTCAAGGTCGCCACTAACCACAGAAGTGTAGAGTACTCTACTACCATCAAAGGCAACGGTTGCTTCAGCATCGTACCCAAAAGAGTCTGTTAAGGGCGTTGGTTCTCTTCCATCTTTATGTGTTCGAAAAATATCATAATCAGGATATAATTTCCATACATACCCTCTACTGTAGTCTGGTTTTGGAGGACACGATGAGCCACCGAGGTGAGTTGAAGCATAAATTATATTATTACAATCAGGATATTCAAAATATGCGCAAGTTGTCACCCCCTTGCCAGTTGAAACCATTTTTACGTCTCCCGTTAAAAGGCTCATGGTGTATATTTGGTCACAAAGTGAGTCGCCCTCATGCGCTTGAAAAACCAGTTGGCTGCCATCGAAAGAAAAGTAGGCCTCAGCGTTTTCGCCAGAAAATGTTAGTTGTCTAATACTTTTAAACCTGCTTTCTCCTTTTAGCAACAACTTGGGTTCATCTCCTAAAATTATGGCGTTTGAAAAAAGAAAAAAGAACACCATTACTCTGCTTGTTTTTTTATTGTTTGTCATGTTGTGTCTATTATTTTTTGGATAATATAAATTATATTAAGAGTTCAATCGTTAGGTTTATGGTGTATTTATATTTTTGGTTTTGTATTAAACGGTTTGTACTTTCTCAAGTATATCAGCGACATACCAGCTATAAATATACGGTGGCTCTATGATTCTTCTATAAAACAGAATAAACAAAAAAGTAAAAGATTATAAATGGCAGACGATACAAACGAAAGAAACACTTCAATCCCTCGAGGGTTCAAACCTGAAGATTCATCCGCTCGATTGGAATGGGTAAAAAGCTTTAACGGCATTGAGATAGACGACACCCTAACAGACGATCCTGAAGACCTAAAGGGCATAATTGAAAACCATGTTGGTTTTATGAAAGTACCAATGGCTGTTGTGGGCCCCCTTCTTCTTGATGGCGTTTATGCAAAGGGAGAATATTCTGTTCCCCTTTGTACGCTTGAAGGAACGCTGGCAATGTCAATGAATAGAGGAATGTTAGCATCCTACCTTTCTGGTGGAACTACCGTTCGACATTTCAGGCAAGAACTGTCTAGGGCTCCCGTTTTTATTTTTGATAACTTTGATGAAAGTGCAAAGTTTCAATCTTGGGTAGAAAAGAACAAGGGCGCCATAATGGCTGCCGCAGAGAGCACAACGAACCACGGAAAAGTGTTAAGGATTGATCAATATACTGTTCAAAACTATGTTGTTTTAGATATTGTCCTAGACACTGGGAACGCTGCTGGTCAAAACATGGTAACGCTTGCCGCAAAGGTTGCTTGTGAATTAATTAGAGAGAAAACGGGACACAGCTACTTTCTTGAGTCCAATATAAATAGCGATAAAAAGCCATCTGTTAGAAACATGTTGCTTGGCAGAGGGCATGCCGTTGCTGCAGAAACAACAATTAAAAACAGTGTGATGAAAAAGGTGTTGAAAGTAGACCCAGACACGCTTGTTGAGGCTTGGCCATACTACCCAACGATTTCAAGCATGGCGGGTATTCACGGTAATGGAATCCATGAATCAAACGCCCTTACCGCTATTTATCTAGCAACAGGTCAAGACGCTGCCTGCGCCTCAGAGAACAGCATTGCCCATTTTTCAATAGAGAAACTGGACGATGCTCTCAAGTTTAAATTAACCCTCCCTTCTCTTACTGTTGGTACGGTTGGCGGAGGAACAAGACTTAAAATGCAGAGGAGGAACTTAGAGCTTTTGGGCTGCGCTGATGGTGAACATTCGGCTAGAAAGCTTGCAGAGATAATTGCGGGTGCTACTCTCGCCTTAGATATTTCTTTAGTCTGCGCTATTGGGTCTCATACATTTACTGACGCTCATATGAAATATGGTAGAAAATAAAACGCTTCATGGGTGTACTCCAAAACCCCAAATATTCATATCTGTTGGGGGATCAACCGTTTTTCTATAAAGTCTTTAAGGTCTTATTTTATTTTTACTCAAAATTAGTTTTTTCAACATACGCTCCTCTTTCTGTTTTTGGAAAAGAAAATATTCCTAAATCGTCATTTATTTTTTGTAGTAACCATAATAGTCATATGGACGTTGCGCTTCTTGCGGTTTCAACAAACAAAAGTTTTAATCACTTTGGTATGTTGGCAGCAAGAGATTATTGGTTTGAAGATTGGATTAAAAGAGTTGCTATAAACACTGTAATGAACTTAATTCCCGTTGACCGGGGCTCCAGTAAAAACAAAAAGTTAACCATTAAAGATTCAGAGGCCTTGTGCAATGCCTTTATGGGTTATAAACAACGTAATCTTATTCTATTTCCTGAAGGAACCCGTGGAAACCCGGGAGAACTACTACCATTTAAAAAAGGGGCTGCAAGATTTGCCTTTAACCTAAACAAACCAATACTTCCGGCAGTCATACATGGTTCACATAAAATTTGGCCACGAGGGAAGATTTTTTTTGGTCTCCCAACCAGAATAAATGTTTACATTCTTGAACCAATTTATCCCAAGTCTTTTTTGAGTGATAGCGACCCTACTGAAAAAGAAATTGATAAAGCTATAAAAGAGATGACCTTGGTGCTTGAAAAAAAAATAAAAGAAAAGGTTGAAACCGTATATGAGTAATAAAGAGAAGTTTTATGGTGTCAATGATTCTAATTGGGGACACAAGTGGGGATATAAAGACTCGGGTTTTATTATAAACGAAGATCTTTCTGTAACTTTTACTGGCAACAGGTATCCAATCTGTGGGAAGCGCTTACCAAACTTCATTCCTTTTGTTGAAGAGATACTTGGTGTGAAATTTGACACAAAACCAAAAATTCAGGAAGTTGAAAAAACTCATGTAACAGAATCGCGTGTCAATGAGCCCTTCTTAGAAGAACTAAGAAAATCTTTCAAAGAAAACAGGTTTACATTGGAGCACAATGAACGAGTTTTACATAGCCACGGACAACACTCAACCGATGAGGTCTACAAAGTTTTATACAATAAATTAGAAAAGTTTACTGACCTTGTATTTTATATAGAAAGTGAAGAAGAGACAAAAAAGCTTATTGGTCTTGCAAAAAAACACAACGTTTGCTTGATCCCGTATGGTGGTGGAACAAACGTAACAAACGCACTGAGACCTCCAAAAGAAGAAAGTCGAATGGTTGTTTCCGTTGACACCAGGAGAATGAATAAAATAGAATCCTTAGATGAAGAAAACCTGATGGTAGTAGTTCAGGCAGGAATAACAGGGAAAGCCTTAGAAGAGGGGCTAAATAAAAGGGGTTTTACGGTTGGGCATGAACCTGATAGCTATGAATTTTCAACTGTTGGAGGTTGGGTCTCCACAAATGCTGCAGGTATGAAAAAGCATAAATATGGAAACATAGAAGATATTGTTCAAAACATTACCATGGTCACACCTTCGGGTATAGTAAACCAAAAAGAACCTCTTACCAGGTCTTCTTTTGGCATAAAAGCTCAAAACATATTGTTTGGCTCAGAGGGGAACCTCGGTATCATTACAAGCGCAACACTAAAAGTTCATCGGCTACCAGAACAATCCGCTTATGAATCAATAATCTTTTACGATTGGGAAACCGGTGTTCGGTTTATGCATGACCTTTTTCATTCCAACATGGTTCCGGCAAGTGCAAGGCTTGCCGACAACCTACAGATAAGACTTGGTAACGCATTAAAAGAGAATAAAGAAGGCCTAAGTAGAGCTTTGGATGATTTTAAAAAGTATATTCTTTTTAATTTTAAAGGTCTCAACCCCGAAAAGTTCACTGCGGCAGTCTTTAAAATAGAGGGCTCAAACTCTGAGGTTCGAAACCAGATGGAAAACCTTAAATCTCTTGCTAAAAAGCATAAGGGGATTCTTGCGGGTGAAAGCACTGGAAGGAGCGGTTATCTTGCCACAATGGTAATAGCATACATACGGGAATTGATATTTACTCAAAACATCCTTGGGGAAACTATGGAAACCGCTGTCCCTTGGTCAAAGATAAACCAAGTCAAAGGTGAGGCTTTCAAGTTGATTAATGAGCTACACAAGGAAAACAACCTTCCTGGAAAACCTTTCTTTACATCAAGAATTTCAAAAATTTATCACACTGGTGTATGCATGTATAACACTATCGCCATGAGTTTTGAAGGGATAGAAAACCCTGAAGACGTATTCACGAAAATAGAACATAAAATGCGGGAAAACTTCATAAAAAACGGTGGTTCAATATCTCACCATCATGGCGTAGGTAAACTAAGAAAAGACTTTATGTCAGACACAATATCCGAAGGTAGTATAGAAATGGTTAAAGGTGTAAAAAAAGCTCAAGACCCCAATAATATTTTTGGTGTTAAAAATAATATCGTTTTAGACTAACGTTTTTGTAAGGTTTGAAATAATGAATTTAAAAGATAAGGTTTTTATTGTTACTGGTGCCTCTTCAGGAATTGGAGAAGAACTATGTAAGCAACTATCGAGCTCTGGGTCCCTTGTGGTTTGCGCAGCAAGAAGATTAAAGGAACTAGAAAGAGTTTGCTCTTTAATAAACGATTCTGGTGGAAAGTCTATACCAATCAAAACAGACATTACTGTTTTAAAAGAGTGTAAAGAGATGGTGGAGATTGTACTAGATACATTCGGGCGAATTGATGGATTGATCTTAAACGCTGGAATAAGTATGTGGGCTCGCTTTGAAGACATTACAGATATAGCTTTTTTTAAAGACCTCATGGATGTCAACTATATGGGCGCGGTTAATTGCGTACATGCTGCTCTTCCACATTTAAAGTCTTCAGAGGGTAAAATAATAAGTTGCTCTACGGGACAAGCCCTAATGGGGTTCCCTAGACATTCTGGATATGCAGCATCGAAACACGCATTGCATGGTTTTTTATCTACACTCGCAATTGAAAATAAGAACGAAATAACCGTTCTAGAGGCTATTTTAGGTTGGATAAGGGATACAAATCTCCGAGGGAATGCATTTGGCCCCGATGGAAAAACACAGAAAAGACCCCCTAAACAGCACAGCAAAGAATCAATAGGTCTTGATAAATGTGTAAATAAAATTATACACGCAATTGAAAAGGACTGGAGGACCACATATATACCTCTCAAGCTTAGACTTATCCCATTTTTCAAAGCCTTTTGGAGGTGGTATTTAGAGTTTAGAGCAAATCAGGTTGTAGAAAAACCCAAGTAAAAATGATACAAAAGATAATTGTCTGGTTTATAAGGTTTTCTCCGTCATCAAAAAAATGGTTCTGGAAATCCTGGTATAATCTTTTTGCTAAAAAATCTAAATTTCATGAATTTCATTTTATGAATTATGGTTATCATGAAATTGATTTCTATCCTAGACTATCAAAAAGAGATGAAAGTGAGAGATATCCAATTCAACTTTATCACCACACAGCAACCCAGGTCAATGTTTCAAATATGGATCTACTAGAAATTGGCTCTGGCCGAGGAGGTGGAGCCTCTTATATTCAGAAACATTTAAACACAAAAACTGTGACTGGACTGGACATATCTTCGAATGCAGTAGACCTAAGCAATTCATCTTTTGACACCCCTGGATTAACTTTTATTGAAGGTGACTCCGAAAATCTTCCCTTTGAAAACAATAGATTTGATGTTGTTCTAAATGTTGAATCCTCTCACTGTTATGGTAGTATAGAAAAATTTATTCATGAGGTAGGGCGCGTATTAAAAGAAGGAGGGGTCTTTTTGTGGTGCGATTTTAGAACGGAGAACAACATGAAAGATTTATTTGACCTTTTTTTAAACTCTGGCTTTGTTATTGAAAAGGAAAAAAACATTACAAAAAAGATAATGAGCGCGCTAGAACTATTAACCCCATCTAGAAAAGAGCAGATCAATGCACATGTTCCAAAAATAATTAAGCGTGTTTTTGAGTCTTATGCTGGTGTAACGGGGGGTGAAGTAAACAATGCTTTTGTAAGTGGAAACCTCATTTACAAAAGCGCTGCACTAAAAGTAGCTAAACATTAAAACCTTAGTTTTATTGGAGAAAAAAAGTGGATAGCGAGCAACTAAAAGAACAGGTCAATGCCTTTTGGGAAGAACACATTGTCCCTACTTTATTTGAGTATATAAAAATACCAAACAAGTCTCCATCGTTTGATAAGAACTGGAAAGAAAATGGCCACATGGATAGGGTTCTGCAGGTCGCAAAAAAATGGACCGAAGAACACCTTCCAAAAAATGCAGAACTAATTATTAAAGAGTCGCCAGGAAGAACTCCGTTGCTACTCGTAGATATCCCCGGAGCAAAGAGTGGAAACATCTTAATGTATGGGCATCTTGACAAGCAACCAGAGATGGAAGGCTGGGATGAGGGGCTTGGTCCATGGAGTCCTGTTATAAAAGATAATAAACTTTATGGTCGAGGTGGTGCAGATGATGGTTACGCTTTATTTGCATCGCTATGTGCAGTAAAAGGACTTCACACCCAAGGATTAGAAACACCTAGAATACTAGTTTTTATAGAATTTTGTGAAGAAAGTGGGTCGCCTGACCTACCCCACTATATGGAACTCTGTTCAGACATTGTTGGAAGCCCTGACCTTGTTGTCTGTCTAGACTCTGGTGCAGGAGACTATAAAAGGTTTTGGACAACAACATCTCTAAGGGGCCTTGTCGGTTGCTCATTAAACGTAAGTGTTTTGAATGAGGGGGTGCACTCTGGTGGTGCAAGCGGGCATGTGCCTTCCTCTTTTCGTATAGCAAGACACTTGTTATCCAGAATAGAGGATGAAGAAACAGGTGAAATAAAAGTAAAAGAGCTTCACACTAATATCCCAGAACATAGAAAATTAGAAACAGAGGACTTTGTTAATATCCTTGGAGAAGAAGTTGTGGATGAGTTTCCATGGAAAGGTAGTACAAAGCCCTCTACAAGTAGCCTGGTTGAAGGTGTATTGCGGAGAACGTGGCGCCCTGCCCTGTCTGTAGTTGGCGCTAATGGACTTCCGCCATCTGAAAATGCAGGGAATGTATTACGACCTTATACGGAACTACAGCTTTCACTAAGAATTCCCCCTATGGTGGATCCAATTTTAGCGCGTAATGCCGTTTTGAAAACCCTTTCAGAAAACACCCCCTACGATGCTGCTGTTGTAGTTAAGTGTGAAGAGGCTGCTGCGGGCTGGAGCGCACCAAAGACATCAAGATGGCTATCTAATGCAATTAAAAAAGCTTCTCTTGAGTTCTTCAAAGAGAGCGATTGTTCAATGAGTGAAGGTGGTACTATACCCTTTATGGCAATGCTAGGTGAAAAATATCCAAGGGCGCAGTTTATTATAACAGGCGTTTTAGGGCCAGGCTCTAATGCACATGGACCTAATGAGTTTTTGCATATACCATATGCAAAAAAACTCACTTGCTGCATAGCTTCTATTATTAACGACTTTAATTAAAAGTGCGAAAAAGAATCTATCTGGTTCTTTTTTTAGCGCTGGTTTCCGTTAGTTCTACTTCTTTGGTAATAAGGCATGTCACACTCGTTCCCGCACTTACCTTGGCCTTTTGGAGAATGTTAATCGCGAGTGTTTTATTGTGGGCTTATAGCGTAAAAAAACCCCAAAGTCTTATTCAGGCAGCAAACCATAAACGAATAGTTTTTGCTGGTTTTTTTCTTGGTTTGCATTTTGCGTTATTTTTTGTTGGCGTTAGAAATACATCGGTTGCAAGTGCAACCCTACTTGCAAATACAGGTCCAATATTCACAGCTGTTCTCTCGTGGTTTTGTGGTGTAAATATTTCAAGGTCTGTGCTTTTAGGTCTTACTGTCTCTGTTGTTGGTATCGTTTTGGTTCAGTGGTCAGAGCTGAGATTAGAGGGAAATTATTTTTTTGGAAATATTTTTTCATTAGTGAGTGGTTTTTGTATTGCTGCGACATATATGTTCGCGTCTCAAATTAGAAAGGATACTGACAACACGCTATATGGTAGGTCTGTTTTCTTAGTCGCTGCAATAACAATTGGGCTGATAGCCTTACTTAGCGGTGTTTCAATATTTGACTTTGAGAAGAGCGACCTTATTTGGTTTCTATTTTTGGGTATAGTCCCCTCTATCCTAGGTCACAACATGTTAAACTATTCAATCAAATATCTATCGCCTACAGCGGTGGCATCCATACCCTTAGGTGAACCGGTGCTGGCTTCTATTTTTGGTTATTTATTGTTTTTTGAGAGGGTCCCTGTGTCTGCATTTTATGGCGCTCCAATAGTTTTTATAGGGATAATTTTAATAATAAAAAACTCTGTTAATGGTTGAGCCTATTCAGGCGCTGGTTTGAAATAGCGATGGTCATCAGGGATTATTTTGTTTTGTTTCTGAAGTCGATTAATGATTTTTTTTTCATTTTTAAAATGACCTCTTTGATTTTCAGGTAGGAGAGATGCTATTCTACACATCATTTCGCGCCCTACTCTGTTTAAAATTTTCTCTTTTTCTTTTTTATTACCTGACAATTTATACGGACCAAAAGGTTTTCCTATATTAACACACACCCTAGACCTTATACCCCTAAGGGCTCCTTCCCATGCTCTTTCAGCGCCATATATAGACATTGGAACAATTGGTGCGCTTCCTAGATTAGATAGGAAAACCGCTCCGTTCTTTGGTTTGCTTAAAAGATTATAACTAACACCTCCATCTGGAAAAATTCCAAGAATGTTTCCGTTCTTCAAGACCGAGATTGACATTTTTATTGTCGAAGGAGACAATTTGGTTCTGTCTACGGGTATCCAACCATAGATAAATGGCGCCCAAGCAAAAACCAGGTCAATTTCTTGATCACTCGCCGCTATAAAGCTTACCGGTTGTCTAATGGCATAACTAAAAAATAGTGGGTCGTAATCGCTAAAATGATTGCAGGCAACTACAAATGGTCCTTTTTTTGGAAGGTTCTCTCTCCCCCGCACCTTTACCTTTGCGAGTGTAGACCCCATAAAAAGCGCAACATATGTCAGAATGTATCTCCAAAAATACGGCCGTGGAGTTAGCGACGCTAAAAAGTCAGGCCCAATCGTTTTCATTTATGAGCTTTTTTTATTTAAAATATTTTGAATCTCTAGAAGGGTAAGTCATCATCCTGGTCTTGGTCTTCTGCTTTTTGAGTGTTTGCCCCTGGGTTATATTGTGATGAGTCTGACCGCCTACCTAACATTGTAAAATTATCACATCTGATTTCAGTGGTTCTTCTTTTGACCTTGTTTTGATCTTCCCACTCGTTCGTTGCAAGCCTTCCTTCAACATATACCATTTGACCTTTTTTCATATACTCGTTAGCCGTTTCTGCCATTTTACCATACATAACAACTCGGTGCCACTCTGTTCTGTCTTGTAATTCGCCATTCTGGTTTTTCCAAGACTCATTTGTAGCAACGCTTAAATTTGTAACTGCGGTACCCTGAGGTGTAAACCGTCCTTCTGGGTCTTGTCCTAGGTTTCCCACTATTATAACTTTGTTAACACTGTTTTTTTGCATGAATAAACTCCGTGGTTTTAAAAAAGAAAATAAAGTTTGATTGTTTAATTTACCCTACTAATAGCTTTTATTTTGTAAAAGAACTTAGTCTTCTGCAAGTGTTTTGTGGGTAAAGTTTAGAATGTCTGGTTTAGGTCTGTCCGAAGAGCTTCTATTGAATCTTTTACCTTAGTGCTTTTTTGAATTTTATCAGATATGGTTTTTACCGCGTGCATAACTGTGGTATGGTCTCTTCCACCAAAAAAAAGCCCTATGCCGCTTAGAGATCCCCCCAGTATTTCACGACAAAGAAACATGGATACTTGCCTTGCTTCGGCTATTTCCATCTTTCTACTTTTACCAACGATATCTTGCTCGGATACACCGGATAATTCTGATACCTTTCGTACAATTTTTTCTATTGAAACTCCTGTTGTCAACACCCCTCCTGTTCGCTCTCTTACAACATCACGGACAAGAGTATGGTCAATCTCTTTATTTAACAGAGATGACTTTGCTAATACCCTGATAACAGCCCCTTCAAGGTCTCTAACGTTGTTTTTGATATGTTTGGCTATAAATTCTATAAATTCATACTCTAGAGAGACACCGTTTTGCTCGGCCTTTTCAAGAAGTATTGCAACCCTAACTTCAAAGTTTGGGGGTTGTATATCCACAGATAATCCAGATTCGAACCTTGACAGCAACCTGCTTTGAAGTCCTTTCATTTCTCCGGGATACTTATCTGCAGTCATAACAATTTGCTTCCCTGCCTGGTGTAAGACGTTGAATGTGTGAAAGAACTGTTCTTGTGTTTGTTCTTTTCCTCGAAAGAATTGAACATCATCAATTAACAACATATCTGCAGATCTATATTGCTGGGCAAATTCAATTGTTTTATTTTTCCTTAGACTGTTTACAAAGTCAAGTGTAAACCTTTCGCTAGTTACAACAACAACATTCAAGTGTGGGTTTTTCTTGACTGCTGCGTTACCTATGGCATGCATGAGATGAGTTTTTCCAAGACCGACACCACCATAAATTGTAAGAGGGTTAAAATTGTTTTCTCCTGGTTCTTCAGAGACAGATTTA
>Ga0315315_10005003_pt1 | contig 12224 bp, 16 predicted proteins | sample M140m3416metaG_FD_203699 | JGI IMG/M metagenome (GOLD analysis project Ga0315315, IMG submission 203699) | Ammonia-oxidizing marine archaeal communities from Monterey Bay, California, United States - M1 40m 3416 | ecosystem: Environmental > Aquatic > Marine > Intertidal zone | place: USA...
CGAAATATAATGTTATTATCATCATTATTATCATCATTATTATCATCATTATTATCATCATTATTATCATTTATAAAAGTATATCCTGTTAAAAGAACATTTCCTTCAATCCAATAAGCTTTTTTTTGTTCAACTAGCGGATGTATTTTAAGGGCCACAGAAGACCATCCACGATGCATATTTATACCAGCATCATCACCAGCATCATCACCAGCATCATCACCAGCATCATCACCAGCATCATCACCATGGCCATCACCAAAATATGGCACCAAGGTTATTTCTTTATCATCAATCCATAATTTTTCTTCATTCCATTTTGAAGTAAATTTATCACAGTAAAAACAATTATGGGTGAAACTATTTTTATCTAAGCAATGAAATGGTTTTTTGCAATGAAAGTTTAAGAATATGCGTTTCCATTTTGAAAAACTTACTATTTTATTATTGGTTTTATTATTATCTTTATTATCTTTATTGCTGTTATTTTCAACGGTATTATTTATATTCTGTTGAAATAAGTTTTCCATAAAGTTAAATAGTAAAAATATTTAAATAAATATTATCAATCAATTTATTAAAATTATGAAACTTATTACAATGGTTGGATTAAGTTTTTTTTTAAGATCATTGATAATGAAAAGGTCATTATCAGCATTTTTAGTTATTGTGAACGGTTTAATATATCATGGTTTAAGAAGTGATAGTAATTACAATAAAAGTTATATAAGAAAATTGAGATATTATGATATATTTACAAATATTGTTTTGATAACAATAAAAGTTGTGAATAATCCCACGTTAATACCTTACACGTCTCTTGCAATTGTCAATTTTTTATTCCATTTTACTATAGTAGATAAATTATTATTATTGAATATGAATATTGTGGATGAGAGAAAGAAAACAATATTTAAAGAATGTTTTCATGTATTTGGGGTTCAATTGCCATTAGCAATTGGATTGGAGAAAATATTGGGAATACAATAAAACTGCGTAAGAATAATTATTTCATCATTTCATTATCTAATCATTTTATATTTTATATTTTTTATCAAAATTATAATAAAATAATAATATATACAATGAAAAGTAAACGGGGTACAAAACGTAAATATAAACGTAGAAATAAAAAAACTAATAGAAATGCAAATAAATCAAATAAAAGAAACACAAATAAATCAAGTAAAAGGCAAACAAAAAGAATAAATAAAAACTTAAAATTAGGTAGAGGAATAACATCCAAACGAAAACCTCAACGACCCAAATGGCCAAGAAGACTACCACCATTGCCTCTTAAGATAAAAAATCTTAGAAGAAGCCGTGCAGGTCTACCCACACTATCTAAGATTAGAAAACTTCGCCCACGCAGCCGTCATGATGGATTTGGTATAAAAAAAAATGAAAATAATGTACGTCGTCGTTCAGCCAGATTAGGTATATCACCACAAACCACATTATCATATTTAAAAGCAGAAAAAAGAAAACATAAATCGCGTGAGAGAAGACTTGAAAAAGAAGAAAAGGTGCATAAAGAAGAATTAAAAGCACGACGTGAATTAGCTGAGAGAGAAGAAGAAAAAATAAAAAAATTACAAAGTCTTATGGCTAATTTTTATAAAAAGCAACAGACACCAAAATCAGCAGCAAAATCAGCAGCAAAATCAGCAGCAAAATCTAGAGCAGCAAGACCATCAAGACCAGCAAAAGCTAGATCATCAAGATCAGCAGCAAGACCATCAAGATCAGAAAGATCAGCAAAACCTAAGGGAACACATTTATTTAAAGCAAACCCAACTACAATAGAAGAAGAAGAAGAAGAAGAATCAAGCAATAGTTCATTTAGTTCAGAAGAATGAATTTTAAATATAATATATTATTATAATGCTTACAAGAAGAATGATAAGAAATATAATGGCAATGAAAATCCAGAGAGCATACAGAAGACATCGTATGCAATGGGTTTTAGCTAATGTATATATATAGAAGGTACATTCAAAAGTTATAATTATAAAAATCTAATAAAAATCTAATAAAAATCTAATAAAAATCTAATAAAATATCAAAAATTAAATTGATATTTTAACCTTAATAATTTAACAATATAAGATAAATATTAAAATAAAATGGCAGCCTTTACAAAAGAAACAGAATCACAATATGAAGGAGAGAAATATTTTTGTAAAAAGGACACATTGCGCGAAACACTAGATACACATGGTGTTGCAATTATACCTTCAGTATTAGATGGAAGAGAATGTGTAAATATGGTATCTGGGATGTGGGATTTCTTTGAACATATAACACAAAATTGGTCAAAAAATAAAGAACCAGCGGCAAGTCCAATTCGTCGCGATGATAAAACAACATGGCGAGAATTTTACAAATTATTCCCAATGCATTCAATGCTTATACAGCATCATTGCGTGGGACAAACGCAAGTATCGTGGGATCTTAGACAAAATGAAAAGATTGTAGATATATTTGCTACATTCTGGGAATGCGAAAAAGAGGAACTACTTGTATCTTTTGATGGTATGAGTTTTAATATGCCATTTGAAGTAACTAAGCGAGGATATAATCGCAATAATACATGGTATCATACAGATCAAAGTTATCTAAGACCTGAATTTGAATGCATGCAAACATGGATAACCGGGTTAGATGTAGAAAAGGATGATGCAACCTTGGCAATTTATGAAGGAAGTCATCAATATCATGAAGAGTTTGCAAATAAATTTAAAATAAAAGAAAAAAAAGGATCAAAAGCAGATTGGTATAAATTAAAGAAAGAAGAAGAACAATTTTACATTGAAAAGGGTTGTGAAAAAAAGAAAATAATGTGTCCAAAAGGCAGTCTAGTTTGCTGGGATAGTCGCACAATTCATTGTGGAGTAGAAGCAAATAGAACAAGAAAAAATGAAAAACATAGAGCTGTCATATATCTTTGTTATCAACCGAGGAGTTTGGCAACACATGCACATATAAAAAAGAAGCAAAAAGCATTTAATGAAATGCGTTCAACATCACATTGGCCAAGTAAAATAAAGCTGTTCCCAAAAAATCCAAGAACATATGGGGCAAATCTTTCGGAAACAACACCAATAGAACCACCTGTATTAACAGAACTAGGGAAAAAACTAGCAGGATTTTAAAAATAATTAATAAAAATAATTAATAAAAATAATTAATAAAAATAATTAATAAAAATAATTAATAAAAATAATTAATAAAAATAATTAATAAAATATTTATTGTTATTTTTTAAAAAATAATAATAAAATATTTATTGTTATTTTTTAAAAACATTTGTTGTTTTTAATGTGTAATTTTTTCAATTGATTTTGTAATCTAATACGATCTTTTCTCAATTTGCATAATTTTTTAGTAAGTTTCATCATTCTTTTTTTCCCTTTTAAACATTTATTTCTTACCAATTTTGCTTTACGAAGATCACAACTTCTACCAATTAAAACGCGTTTTGCTTTATTTCTTTTTTGCTCCAATTTAACTAAATAATTTTTTGTATTTTTGCGAGTTTTCCGAGTTTTCCTTTTAACGCGGCGTTTTCTACTCCTTCTGCTTGTTCTCCTTCTGCTTGTTCTCCTTCTGCTTGTTCTGCTTCTACTTTTTCTTCTTTTAACCATATAGGTATATATATATATACAAATTATTTTAATTATCATTTAAATTTTTTAATTTTCGCTGTGGATTTCAGTAATATATTTTGGTATTTTATATTCGTCAGGTCTATATTTTTTATCTACCCATTCCAATGTTAATGGACACAATGCAGCATATGGCGCGTTAGTTGTCCATTTTGTTTTATTTAAAAGTGTTTTTAATTTATTTATTCTATTTATTATTCCACCAGCGTTTCGTGGTTTAATATGTTTTAATGCCCATTCAAACTGCATTGATTCAATTTTTGTTGGGAAACCATGTATCAGACAAATATGTTTCCACCCTGGACCTTTACTAGTGGTATACTTAGCACCACCCTTAATTTCTCCATTGTGCGCCCTCAATCTTTTTTCAACATTATTTGATACACCTACATATGTATAACCTTTATTCTCAATTATATAACAAGACCAATCCATAAATTATATATATATATAGATATAACTATTAAAGTAAATAACTATTAAAGTAAATAACTATTAAAGTAAATAACTATTAAAGTAAATAACTATTAAAGTAAATAACTATTAAAGTAAATAACTATTAAAGTAAATAACTATTAAGTAAATAATTATAGAATTTATAAGAATTTAAAGATCTTTTAAATAAATTTAATTATATGGATGAACCATTGGTTGGTACGCGCGAACAAAATTATAGATTTTTTTATGTGGCATCGGGCGCTGCAGTGACAAGTTTAATGATTCTTCTTATAATTACTGGATATACAGCATATATATCAACATCTGCCGGACATCTAATTACAGATATGAATGAAGTCATAGGTGATTTTAAAATAATAATACCTGACATTAAATCATCACTCAAATTATTAGAAACAATTTGCGAACATGATAATTTCACAAAAACATATGGAAAACTTTGTTCATCCGAAATTGTAACACCTAGTTTTTCGCACTTTGAATTTGAGTTAGATTAATAAATGGTAATCGCAAATATGCTTTTTAAAAGATAAACTTAAAATATAAAAACTTAAAATATGAATTTGATATTGTATATGAATAATACATTATCAAAAATAAATAGAGAAGAATTGTTATGGGGATATGATTATATTTCAAATGAAATTTTTAAGAAAAATGGATGGGAAACGCTAATAAGTAAAAGTTTGTTTAAAACTGAAAAAAGAGCACCAAATTCCCCAAAAATGTTAATAATAATTGATTCAAATGATAATCTAAGTATTTTATTTAACGATATTTTAAAGGTATTAAATGAATATTAAGAAAATATTATTTCGTTTTAAAATAATATTTTCATTATAATTTATTAGTATAATGGTAATGATTAATATTAAAAGGGAATATGGTTATGTTTTATTTATAGGATTGTTATTATATTTAGCACAACAATTAGTATTGATAGTTCCAGTATTAAAAGAGAGATCAAAAACAAAAATAGAAGCACCAACAATATATCCAAGAGATAGTGAGATACAAAAATTAAATCTCTCAGAAGAACAAGTATTAAGATACAATAGAGCACAAAGAGCACATCAAAATAATGTAGAGGCAATGTCTGTATTTATGCCAATATTTTTAATAGCTGGTTTATTTGAACCAAAAAACGTAGCAATAGCGGGTTTAATTGTTTTAATATTTAGACTAGTTGGTGGTATAGGTTATTTATATGATAAAAGAGTATTTGGTGCACCATGGCATATAGGTGAACTATTTTTATTATATACAGTTGGTAAGATAGCGTATAAAATGCTATATAAAAAGACAACATCAACCGCAACATCAACCGCAACATCAACCGCAACATCAACCGCAACATCAACCGCAACAATTTAAAGTACAGTTGTTTTAAAAATGATACTAGTCACAGCATATGGATCCATATTAGATGCAGGTCTCCTATCTTCAAAATATCCTTTTCCATCTTTTATTGTTTCATTTCCAATTCTCACCGAAGCACCTCTATTCGCACGACCATAAGTAAATTTATCATAACTAGCAGTTTCATGCGCACCAGTCATTCTTTTATCATTATCTTCACCATAAACCAACATATGTTCATCATGTTTTTCTTCCAATTTTACCATAGCTTCTTCAATATATTCTAAACCAGTTTTATCTTTTGTACCCTCACGCATGTTCTTTGTACTATAATTTGTATGACACCCAGAGCCATTCCAATCACCCTTCATTGGTTTTGGGTGAAAGTCAACGATTAGATCATGTTTTTCCGCAATACAAATAAGCAAATAACGTGATATCCATACTTGATCTCCGGAATCAATACCAACGCATGGACCTATTTGATATTCCCATTGACCGGGTGCAACTTCAGCATTAATTCCCGAAATTTTTATACCAGCTTCAATACATGCTTGCAAATGTTCTTCAACAACATTTCTACCAAAAGCATTACCTGTTCCATTACTGCAATAATATTGCCCTTGTGGCGGCGCAACATATTGAACAACACCATCCTTAATATCACCTTTCCTAACTCCAAGAGGTAATCCAGTATTTTTATCTTTTAAAAAATATTCTTGTTCAATACCAAACCATGGTTCTTCATCTTTTTTTTTCTGAAAAAGATTAAATGCTGGAAAACGCGTATTCGTTTCATGTGGTTCCGTAACCAAATTCGGCTTCCATGTATCGCACATAACAATAATATTATTAGACATAGAGTTATTTTTTCTCAATGGATTGGCAAAAATAACTCTGGGTTTAATAATAACTTCGGAATCATGCCCTTCAGCTTGTCCAGTTGAACTGCCATCATAATTCCAATCAGGAATATCATCAACGGATTCAATTTTTTTTTCTATGACGCGTGTTTTTGAACGCAACTCATTTTTTCCGCCCAACCAAACATATTCAATAATATACATATTATTTTCAATAAAGTCAGATAACATATTATTATTAGTATTCATTGGCAAATTTCCCGACATCATTATTTTATTCATATCAAATGATGGAATATCAAAATCAGGTACAAGACCTTTATTAGATGGTATTTCTAGTCTAGGTAACATTATATTTCTATTATAAGTTAATTTCTTTAAATTTTTTAAAAACATATGTTTATAAACATATTTTATAAACATATTTTATAAACATATTTTATAAACATATTTTATAAACATATTTTATAAACATATTTTATAAACGTATATTATTACTTTTTAAGTAACGAGATATAATAGCACCAACATAAGAAGCCGGTAAACCAAAATGCCTGGCAACACCTCGTATACCTTTTGAATTTCGCATAAATTGTGCAATGATTTCTTTCTCGGTAACCATATTATTTAAAATACTATTTATTATTTTAAATAATTTTCAAATAAGTTTTAAAATAACATTCCACCTTTGTTTTCTTTTTCAATATAATATCCTGTGCGTGCACAATAGAACCAAAAAATAGATAAAGTTGCTAATACAAAAGAACATGTATAAGCGATGGTTTTGGGTGAAGAAATAATTGTAAATTGAGATCCAAACACCGTACCAACAATAATAGAAAACATTAAAATAATTGCCAATTTCACATTAACATATCCTTTTCTCCAATAATTTAAACAGGCAAAAACCGATAATGGTGGAATAATAGTTAATATAGTTGTCCCTATAGCTAATTTATATCCTTGAACAACAGACATTAACAATAAACCGGGAACTAAAATAGGTCCAGCACCTAATCCCAATGCCGAAGAAAAGAAACCGGCAATGACACCTATTGAAATAATAATTGGTAGATTCATCTTATATAATAGTTTTATTATAAATAAAGTAAAATTTAATAAAAATAAAAAATAAATAAAATATTATTAAAATTATTAAATAAAATTATTAAATAATATTTTAGAATCGCTTAAGGGTTCTCTTTTCAGCAGCAGCAGCAAGCAATTTTCTTTTTTCATGAATATCAGTTGGTTTGCAATTAATATAATTTTCACTTGTGTCATTTTCAACATCATTTATTTTCTCATTTTCACCAGAAGCAGAAAGATTACTTGCATCATTTTGACTTTTTATAATTTGATCAATTTTACTACAAGAGATATCAAAATTAGAGGTGATATCTGATGAAATATTTGATTGTGTTTTAATTATGTCTGTAATTATAGTTACAGCATATTGCCAAGTAATATTATTTTTATGTAACCAATCATTCATTTTTGATTGTATTATCATATTGAAATGATCAAGTGAAATAGAGGAATCGCGTCTTTCGTTAGCCCAACAAATAAAAGCATACATATTATCTTGTGTAATTTTTCTATATTCCGGAATATCATCATCGTCATCAATATCTTTTTTACTCTCCGCATCACTATTATCTTTACTCTCCGCACCACTATTCTCCGCATCACTATTATCTTTACTATTTGCATCATGGGAAAAACACAAATCACTCAAAGAATCATTACTCTTAGAATGATCAGTATAATTTTCATCAGAATAATAATAATACTCTTCATCAGACATATCAGAAGTTACAATTTTAAATCTTTTTTCACTATTAGACATATTTAAATAATATTCAATAACTATATTTAAATATTATCAATTTAATTAAGATAATAAATGGAATTTTTCATTTTTTCATGAATATCTTCCATTTTTTGATTAAAACTTAAACAAGAAATCATTCGTTTATTATTTTTATATACATTGAATGACCATGCTAATTTATTTTTAAAAACTTTTTTCTTTAAACAAGATAGTTCAATATTATGATCAAACTCAAAAAATTTTTCTTTTACTCTTTTTCTTCCTTTTTTTGTTTCTTTATTAGAACTCCAATATTCAAATACTTGATCGCTTATCACAAAAAATTTTTTTTTCCAACCTTGATTTCTTTTAATAAAAATAATACCTGCAATAAACGAATCTATTTTAACAATATCATTTTCACTCAATTCAATAATATTAGATCTACAATCAATACTTTGTTCTATTAATTTATTTTCGTATTGCATTTTTATATAAAATAATAACATTTTTTAATAAATAAATTGATCTGATTAATTTGATTAATAAAATTAATTAAAAATATATAAAAAAGACTTAAGAGTAAAATAAGAATGTCTACTATAAAGATGGATCCATTGTTTCATAATAATACAGTTAGTATCAATGATGTTTGGTTTGAGTCACATAAATCATTATTGCAAATGGTATGTGTAGAGCTAGGACATACTGATAAGATAGATGATATGGTTGAAAAGTTTCTTGGCAATAAGTTGAAGATGAAGGCGTATAAGGATCCTACAAAGCCGAAGCGCGCAAAGTCTGCATATTTCTTCTTTTGCGACGATGAACGCGGGAAGATTATTAAAAAGCATAGGAAAAAGAATAAAAAGATTAATATGGGCGATGTTGCTAAAGAACTCGCAGCATTGTGGAAGAAACTAGAAGATAAGAGCAAGTATAATAAGCTAGCAGAGACAGATAAACAAAGATATCAAGATGCTATGAGTGTTTGGAATGAAAAGAACGGCAATTAAAAATGAAATAAAATTAATGAAATAAAATTAATGAAATAGTATTATTCAAATAATATTCAAAATATTTTTTTTGTTTTTAAAATTTACAAAAAAAATAAAAATAAACAAAATTAAATAATAAAATAAAGAGTTAATTTATATTAATGTCAGATTTAGCTGATCTTGAACAAAAATTTCAATTTGGCCCCGTAGCAAAATTTGATTTTGACATAAGAAATTATGATGTAAATGACATGATGAATATATTAAATATTAGCGGTAATCCAAGTAAATTAAATCATTTTAATGTAAAAGAAAAAACAAATGCAATTATAGAAAAGGTAAATTCAGATGAAAATTTATCAAGTGAAATGAGAAATAAATTCGTAAGTTTTATACAAGCATTGGAATTTTTTTTAATTTATAAATACAATGTGAAGGCGGATAATTATGTAATGGGTAAAAAATTGTTAGATCCTAATAAATTGATAGCAGATGTAGCTGTTAGAAAAAATGACGGCAGTTATGGTGGCGGCGGCGGAGGAGGAGGGGGAAATGGCGGTGGAGATATGGTTTCAATTAATACATATAGAAGAAATATTATACCAAGATTATTGAGTTTTGATACAAAATTTAGACCAAATTATTTTTCAACATCATCCGCAAATTTCTCAATGGTATTGCCCACACCACTAAAAAACGTAATCAGCATGCGATTAATATCGTTTGAATTTCCAAATGTTGTCTATGATATTGATGCAACTTTGGGGACTAATATGTTAAATATTAAAGATCATAATGGCAATAATTGTAATTATGAATTACCATCAGGTAATTATCACTCAGATACAGTATGTAATGCTTTGAATGAAATTAGTGGAAATATTCTTAGTCATTTGGATAATTTAAGTTTTAATAATGCTGATGATGAAATATATAAAATAAAACTTACACCGAGCATTCAAAATTCATATCCAGCTGGAACAAAAGTAATGATATCACTCAGTTCCGACACCAACTCCAACTCCCCCTCCACCGAATTTGATTTACGAAAGGATGTAGAAAATGGTAATGAATTATTTATTACTGTTCCTCGTTTAGGGAGGGATACCGACATAATAAATGGATTAAATAGTCCTACCCAAATATATATTACTATCAATGAAGAAGAGTATACGCAAAACGGAATAGCAGATTCGCTTGGCGTGAATTATAAAGATGCGGATACTAAATTTGATAATTTTTTCTTTTGTATAGATACAAAAACGGGTCGTTGTATAATAACAAGTTCAAGTAAAAAAGCTTTTGAATTAGATTTTACAAATACTTTATCGCCGGGTATACCAATTACTAAAAATTTGGGGTGGAAATTAGGGTTTAGACAATTGAAATATCAGGGGTTGTTTAGTTATATTAGCGAAGCCCCCGTAGATCTGGGTGGTCAAAAAGTTATATTTTTTTGCGTAGATGATTATAGGACAAATGTTACAGAAAATGTTAGTATAGTGTATCAAAATTCGTTTATGAATCGCAATATATTGGCAAGAATACCATTAAGACAGGGTAAATTCGTAACATGTTATGATGATAATTCGGATATGATCAGAAAAAAGCGAGATTATTTTGGTCCAGTCACTATAGATAAATTACATTTCCGCTTATTGGATGAATATGGCATAGATGTGCGTTTGAATTATTCAGATTATTCATTTGGCTTAGAATTTGAGATCTTGTATGAAAAATAAAACTTTTTTAAAAAGTTTAGTTTAGTTTTGTAAAACTTTTTTAAAAAGTTTAATATTAAACATTAAAATTTTATTTATTTTAAAGAATGTATAAAATAAATAAAAATAATAGGATAGAATATCCATCTATTTATGATATAAACTATAAAAATAATTCAAATTTCAATGTAAATTTGTTTAAAAATAAATTACATCGCGATTTAAATAAGACAAAGATATTTCATGTAGAATCATTAAATATTTGCGATTTAAAAAGTTGGAATAAGTGTTTTAAATTGGCAAATATTGAATATGATAAAGACAAATATGATAATGTGAACGATTATTTGGAAAGTGATGAATTTTGTAATCTAACAAAAGATGAAAAGAAGGAAATTTTAAAGAATGGTAAAATTATGTTATATTATGAATATTTTGGAGAAATTTGTTGCGATATACAGAAAGTTTTTTCAGGTTCTTTTAATTATGTTGGCGAAAATTTTTCAAAAATCCCACTAATTGATGGTAATATACAAAATTATATTTATCAATACATTTCAGATAGTGTTTTTGGATTTCCGAATGTATTTGCTGCGATACAAAATATACCAGATATTAATAATATAGTAGAATCATTACCAAAAAAAATAATTAAAAATTTGAAAAACGATACTGTATTGCAGAGTTTATATTATGATTTTATGGAACAAAAAATAACTGAAAAAACGGAAATTAATCGTAAGTTTTTATTTAGGAAGAAAAATGTTATAGAATGTACGCTATTTTTAAAATCGCCAACAATTAAATTTGATTCATCAGATGCATTAAAAACATATTTATTGGATGAATTAGTTGAATTAAATATCCCAGATTCATTATGGAAGATATATTTTATTTTAAATTAATCTAATTAAACGGTAATAACATAATAAAAAACAAAAACGTAAACAAAAAGTACAAATAATTTAAATTTTAGTAAAAATAATAAATATTAAATAATTTTTTAACTTTAAAAAATAATATGTATAATACTTATAAAGATGGCTAATCTTGATATTACCAGCGCAGTTTTTTCAAACAACAACGCAACACTCACGATCACTTTTTCAAAAGAAATGGCAATGGACGATCAAGGAACTACTCCTTTGGAAGTGGAAAAGATGAGAGAAATTCTTAATGGTATTACTATAACCAACGTGGATGTTATATCAGAACTAACAATTGATGGTAGTGTTTTATCTGATCCTATTGTTAATGTATTTGACAATGCAACAATTACACTTGCAACTCTCACCACGAGAAACCAAATTCAAGTTACTGGTATATTTTCAGATGGTTCTCCT
>Ga0315315_10005005_pt1 | contig 12223 bp, 8 predicted proteins | sample M140m3416metaG_FD_203699 | JGI IMG/M metagenome (GOLD analysis project Ga0315315, IMG submission 203699) | Ammonia-oxidizing marine archaeal communities from Monterey Bay, California, United States - M1 40m 3416 | ecosystem: Environmental > Aquatic > Marine > Intertidal zone | place: USA...
TCTGTCGCTTCGCGTCACTCTTTACCTGGCAATCGGATTTGCGGCCATGTACTGGCACTGCTATTATCACTATTTGGACGGTATCGAACCCAGCATCGGAGGGGTGGCTGGGGGCGCTCATTCGGGTATAGCGAGCATAGAATCCAGCGACGGGGCTGAGGAGGGATGCCTCCTGCCGGAGGGGGGGGGGGGGGGCACCGACGACGGTGGGCTAGAGCTCCCGCAGGGTTACAGGGGTCTCAAGTCGTCCGAGGAGAGGTCGGCGGCATTGGACCACCTCAATGAAGTCCACCACCTGAGTGATGCTGGTGATGCTGATCATAATCATCTCAGAGGCGGCAACGCTGACTATGCAGACGAATGGAACGACGAATACGCGCAATGCGCCCATGACAGTTCTGATTCAATCACCAGTCCTCACCGACATGACGTCGACATTGCCACTCTCACACCCCTGCAGAGGCTCAGGCTCAGCGCCTCCTTCTGGCCATATATGGTGCCACTCTTCACAGTCTACGCGGCCGAGTACGCCCTCCAGAGCGGGACTTGGACGTCTATTGGCTTTCCAGTTGATTCCGCCGAGGCGAGGGACGAGTTCTACGAATACTCCAACTGGACGTACCAGCTCGGGGTCTTCGTTAGCCGATCATCAGGAACGTTCTACCAGGCCCCCATGTCGGTCCTTTGGATTATGCCCCTGATGCAATGCGTCAACTTGGTTCTGTTCAGCTACGTTGCCTCCACCCACTTCTGGTACGACTACACCCTCCTATTTCCGGCCTTCTTCGTCGGGCTCTTGGGTGGGGCGGTCTACGTCAACGGATACCTACGGATCAACGCTGACATGCCCAAACCGATTAGAGAGTTCGCACTCAGCACGGTTTCTGTTGCTGATACGTTCGGCGTCATCTGCGCCAACATTTTGGGATTGTACATCCAGAGCTGCCTCTATCATACCAATGGAATCCAGGGTGCTGTCGTTGCTTGTCCCGTAGAGTAGGTGCGGTACGACATCCATTAACATGAACGCATAGTGCCATACAACTCTTTATCTTGTTTATCTTTATGGTGCGGGGCGCTGGACATAACTAGCTACGCTGCACCGCCATTCACGCCGCCTTACAAAATGATAATTTATCATTTAGATATGGACCGATTTTGACCTGCTGCAAAGGAGGCAAACTCTAGATTGCTGTTCAGGTGGTTTGCGCAGTAAGAGATCCACGCGTCACACAATATGATGAGTGTTAAAGCGTCTCGAGATAAGTCGGCGCAAGTGCCGGATGGCCTGGATCATTATGGCGTGATGGAACATCTAGCGCAAGTTGAGAAACCGCGGGTTGAGAAAGCGGCGCTCTTTTGTTGAAACCAAATTCGGGCTCAGGCACCCCCTTTATTCCGAATGGCATTTTTACGCGGTAAAGTCCACCCCCGTCAGGGCCTCGACTAGTGATGAATAGTTCGTCAAGATCCTCGCCACCAAACGTGCACGAGGTGGGACATTTAATAGGCAGGTGCACCACATAATCAATAGCCCCAGTCGTAGGGTCGACTCGCACAACTCTTCCAGCACCGCTAATTGCCATCCATAGACATCCGTGGATATCGGTTTGCGCTCCATCTGGTCCCCCAGGTAGATTTGATGGCATTGTCCACACTAGTCGTCGATTGCTTACCGGACTATCACCAACAGGGTAGTCGAACGCATATACCTTCCTTGTGGGTGTGTCACAGAAGTAAACTGTTCTTCCATCCGGACTGAATGAGAGACAATTCGACACTCTGTAACGATAATCCAAGATGTTCTCCATCTCGAGGTTAGCGTTTAGCCGGTAAAGGCCAGCATTGTTCTCGCCCTCCGATGACCCCGCTCGATGGTAGTTGTTATACATTCCAAAAACGAGTCGTCCCTCCCGGTCTACTCGGCCATCGTTTGGCCGTGTGGTCTGAGTCTGCTCTGGCCTCTCGCACAATATTTCCGGCCCAGACGCAAAGTCTGTCATTCCAGGCGCCATCCGAGTCGAGAGGAATGCGCGTTCTCCACCGATAATTAGGCTACCCGCCGCCCCTTCGCTGAGAGCGATGCAGCCAATGGTTGTGCCATAGAGACGTCGGTAGGGCGCATCTCTTAGATTCCATGTCCAGACCTCCTCCTCAGGTGCTGATATCCAATACAGAGCCTGATCGCGTGCAGACCAAACCGGTGATTCCCCCAGCACGTTCTTGCATGCAACTACTTCCAGGGCTGTCAGCTCTCTTGGCCGAGTTGGCATAAAGGCTGGAGGGTGAGCCCCATCCACAATCCTTGAGAAGCTGTCAGCGGTCAATGATGCACCTCCGACTAAAGCTCCGTCCACATCGGGCATGGCCATCAAACTCTCAATCGACTCAGGAGTGACCGATCCACCATATTGGATTCGGACCGACTGGGCAACACCCTGCCCATAGATATTGCTCAGGGTTCTTCGGACAGCAAGATGGGCAGTCTGGGCTTGCTCCGGAGTGGCCACCTTGCCAGTGCCAATAGCCCAAACGGGCTCGTAAGCAATGACGATTCTATCCATATCCTCAAGTTTTACTCCCATCAGAGCCTTTTTTATCTGAACATCTACGACGCTCGTCAGTAGATCGTTCTCATACTCCTCCTCGGTCTCTCCGACGCATACTATGACACCTAGGCCAGGCTGCTCCAGTGATAGAATGACCTTAGCGTTGATCTTCTCGTCGCTCTCACCGAAGAGAGAACGTCGTTCAGAGTGGCCAAGCATAATGTAGTCGCAACCCAGGGAGCGGACCATCGACGGGGCTACCTCACCAGTAAATGCTCCTTCCGTCTGAAGGCCGACGTTTTGAGCGCCGACCTTGATACCGGTTCCCTCGAGCTCAGCTACGGCAATCGATAAATATGGGTACGGAGGAAAGACGACGACCTCAGGAGTTCCTGTTTTGTCTACCGAAGAGCGATGGTTGATAAAATTTGAGGCGAGGAGCCTTAGAAGATTTGACGCTTCCTGCGTCGTCGCTGGGTTGAGCTTCCAATTACCTGCCACAATAGGGGGCCGAACCGAGGACCCACCTCCAGCGGTGAATGAAACATCGTTTCCAATATAATCAGAATCAGTGCCAACACCACTGCTGCTTGAGAGTGTCACGAGGGAATAATGCAGAACAGGAGGAGATATAGGAGGCGAAGCCCGGTGAAATGCTTGGATTCGGGCCGTCGCCGGGAACGAGGCGTCGAGGGCGAAGGCAGACACAGAGGAAAGGAGAGCAGCCGATAAAGTGAGCGAACGCATAATCACCTGGGCAGCCGATACCAGCATCCTAATTTTTTGCCGCTCTTGCTGTCCAGATTCTTCTTGGGGAGCTATGAGCTCGCAGACAGTGCTGCAAAAGAATTGTGAATCTGTCAGCTGTCACACACACTCAACATCCGAGACGCAGAGCACTCAGGAGACAAAATTAAACGCTCGTAGCTACTCTAGCTAGTAGTAAAAAAGGAAAGACAAGCGACAAGAAGTACGTACGTACTAGAGTATGTATTTTACCTCTGTGGAAAAAAAAGACATGTGAAAATCTAGTGGCTGAGACATAATTAGAAGGGTGAAATAGTAGTTTAATCACAAGGTAACAGTGCGTCGAATAACATTGCAGACACAGAGACAGCTAAAGAGTTGTACCTTTGCATCGCAGTCCGCAACCATAAACGAAATGCCAAGCATCCATGTTTGTGAATACGACTCTGAACTACCCAAGGTACACGTTCGCGAGGGTTTCGTCTCTGGCTTCGAGTACTCCATCGACTCGTCGTCCGACTTCATCGCCTACTCCGCCTTGTGCAATCGAGCCCTTTACCATGACTTTTTCGCTGCCCCCAAACGACTTTTCATCGATCTCTTTCTACCGATAGGTTATCCCGCCAGTGTCGGGGACGGCTATCTTCGATACCAAATTTATGACAGTTTGCAGGGAATATGTTCCTACCTCCGTGGCGTTGTATCAACATCTGCAGTCCTCACTGCTGCGGGGGTTGGAGACGCCGAAGCCACCGCAATGAGCGCGGCGATGACATGGGCCATGCGCGATGGAATGGGAATGATGGGTGGGCTCCTCTTCTCGTACTTTGCCTCGTCGCACTTCGACTCCGCAGTGAAAGAATATCGCCTGTTCGCAGATGTTATCAACGATGTCGGTCTGACGCTAGATATGTTGGCCCCATTTGCAGGGGGGCGGGACCGTGCTCTGTTCGTAGCAAGTTTGGCCTCGGCGTTTAAGGTGATGTGCGGCGTTTCAGCAGGCGCAACCAAGGGGAGCATTACTCACCATTTTGCTATAAGGGGCAATATGGCAGATCTCACTGCCAAGGAATCAACTCAAGAAACCCTCGTGTCTCTCTTGGGGATGATCGGGGGTTTGCTTTTAGCAAGATACCTTCACCGACTTGAGAACCAAAGTTGCATTCAGAGCACTCCCCCAACGGTGGAATCATGCCAGACAAGTAAAACAGCAGCATATATTTCTTGGGCAATCTTTTTGTTTCTTACAATTGTGCACGTCTGGGCAAATTATCGGGGTGTCGAGCTGCTGCGCCTTCGGACCTTGAACAGAGAGCGAACCGAAGTGGCTTTTCGAGAGCTTATTGAAAAATGTATGATGTTGTGTATCAAATCTCTAGCGAAGGATAAAATTGCTGCCAGCATAAGTCAGAATGAGGTGCAGGAAATTGATTACAAGACGCTTATTAGCCAAATCCTTCCCCCTGAGCAGGTCTCTGAATCGCTTCACGCATCTGCGTGGAAGCTGTTCTTTCCTGGGATAGGACTTGGTGTTCAGCTTCGCGACGCCATTCAACACATGACTGCAGCGCAAGTGATTGATTGCCTCAAAATGAATGAGAAGTATGCAATCTTTATTTCTCCACGTGGAAAGGTGAATCTCACTCTGTCCGTCGGTGCGGCAGAAATTGACGAGCTCAGATCGCTTCTTCACGCGCTATTGATTATCCGGGTTTTGAAGCAGGGAAATTTCGATGACAAGGATGTTTTGTCCGTCACTAATAAATGCATGGATGCAGTCTTTGAACATCTTAGGCTAGAGACACTGAGTGATCTAAGGTGGGACTGTCGCAGGTTGCATCTCGGACATGGCTCTTGGAGGATTGAAGTCAATAATGGTAAACATATTAAGATGTCATGATAGTAAAGATTTCAATCGTATCTGAGAACATTCTTTTGCTGTGGGATTAGCTTATATGAGCAAAATTGTAAGGCTTCGAGAGAACTTGCTGTTTCCTCTTTAGAGAAAGTTCTAATTTTAGGGGAAATTCGTTGTTATTTTTCTTTTATATGTGTGTCGGTTGTTGTTCAATATGGGCATAGGGATTCGGCCCATGCCCGGGTTTCGGTGCTCATTTGTTCAGCGCCAGTGACGGAAAGATCACTTGACTACCACGTAGCTTGTACAATGGATTCATCGCCTGAATTGGGTGTTATTGCTTCCATATCTTCGTCAATGGTGTTGGCCAATACTACCGACATTTGAGCTTCTGCATTGCACTTCCAATTTTTGTCATCTTTGAAACTACACTCATCCTTCTACCTAAGTCAGCGGTTATCAGGCATGCCCGGCCAACATTTGCATCGCATATTCCCTGCTGGTGGCTCTGAATTTTCGTATACGTGTGAATCCTCAGGTTCAAATGTTACATCAGGTCTACAACTGAACTTGAGTTACTTCTATCGAGTGGAACTAGGGTTGGGCGAAATTCTTCATTTGGCCAACTTTGAAGCCTCCTTGGTCCACGAATTAGCAATTTACTTTCTCCATTGTTCTGAAAATGTGCGACAGGAGGTAGATTTAAGTTCCGTTGATAAAGCGTACACCGTCCTAGAGGTGACATCGGGGCGGTCAGATACTCTGTCAGAGCTTAGTGAGTGATTTCCACATGGGTCATGGCCTCGGTTCATTACTACGCTACGTCCTGTCATGAATAACTATATCTTGACTCATTGACATTTAATCAAATCTTGTTTATGCTTGTCCTCTTCTTCCTTCTAGATTTCTGCCCCTCGTCATACGGAAATGAAAGTAATCGTCTTTGCCACACCATCAATGGGTCGGTCACTATTTTATTAGATGGCAGGATAGACAAAGTGAAGTCTGATGCGATTTTGAAGATTGTAGATGTCCTCGGCGATGAAACTTTTCTCTCTCATACCCAACCAGCCATTTTGAGTGCGTCCTTAAATCTTCCTGTCACATCAAGTTTGTCCCGTAATCATTCTGCAACAATCGCCCAAGATGAAGCTCTGTTTTCGATACTGATTATTGCCTCATTTTTCGCAGGCCTTATTTTGACTGTTTTAATCTTGGTAGTCGTATCGCGCCGCCTTAGCCAAGATACCAAGCTTAGCAGAGGCAAAATCCGAACAAGGTCGCGAGGAGGCCTTCGTGTAGGAAATTGTGGTCGTAAGCAGCATAGGCAGTACGTCGAACTCGAAGATACGTCACCACAAAATATTTCTATTGGAGCAGGAAACAACAGCATCAAGCGCGGAACTTCCAGTCGGTATCCTTTTGGAGGAGCTGATCACGATCCTTCTCCAGATACGAGCTTCTTCGATAACTCAAACCATAACAGCGGTAGGTGCGCATTTCCTTTTAATTCGCCTTCTGACAAGCATCTCTATACTATTCCAGAGGGGCTTGCATGGGTTGAATCCATTGCATTTTAGGATTTTTAGATAGTACCAACTTATTTTATTCTCTCAAGAATCCTCAGTTAGTTATAATATGGAGGCATACTTTCTTACACCATGTTAAGTCTGCTCGTATGTAATTAAAATCCTCAGTCATGATAGTAAATTGAGGGAGGTTGCTTTGTACGAGCTGTACAAGATTATGTGCGAGCTCGTATTATACATACATATACATAATATAGTTTTGAAAAATGTTAACGTTTACAGATTTGCATGTTAGTGCACATGCCCGCCCAACCAACATCGAGGTCATAAGCCAACAGATTGTATGCAGAGTCGAATAGTAGATCCACCAGCTACTCGTTCACACTCCATCATTCCCTGCATCCTTACTCCACTCGTAGACGAGCGCATGATCAATAAGACTTTCGACTGTGCCCCAGACCTCTTTTGCATGCAATGCCGGGCTCTTCTGAGCAATTGCATCTTCGAGGATTCTTCTTGCGTGCTCAATTTCAGTTGGGCCGAATTCTGACCTGTGATTTGAAATTGGGGTGAATTGTCCAACACCAACTTTCATACTTGATTCACGAATGAAGCCAATGACCGCCTTCGATCTGTCGTAGCACGGAAAGCCTATTTTTTCTCCAGTCCTCAATGATTTGTACTGTTTAGCAAATATGTATTCAACGTCTTCCTTCGTTGCCTCCTTATGGGCGGCCTCTTTCACAGGTGGTGCCCGTGGTAGTACTGCTGCACTGGGAACTTGGCCCTGATGCATTTGCGGTTGCCGGCTAGGATGTGGTACCTGAGCTGGATATCCATTACCATGCTGAGGAGGATACCCATGATTATGTGTAGGGTATCCAAATGGGGTGTGCCCCTGGCCTGGCCAATGCCTGTTCGGCGATGCTCCTTCCTGCTCGAGCTCTGGCTGTGAGGGCCCTGGAAAAAATGGCGGATATGGACCAGGATTCTGTGGACCGTAGGGGAAAGTATGGGGTTGCATTACCTCATTTGATATTGCAGCTCCGGGCGCCGAGGCATCACCCTCGGTTGGTCGCGATGTCTTTGGGCGAGTGGAGCTTTCAACAGTCTCAAGCAATGTCCTTAGATGCTCCCTCGTCTCATCGGAATACATTGAAAGCACCTTCGAAATGCATTCGTTGGGATTGGGCATGCTGTGATAAGGTCGGCTATAATCCGGTGACCCGTCTGGAAATTGAGCATAACCAATAATTTCCCACTTGAGCGGATACAGGCCATTGACGACCTCCTCAGTCCAGCGAATCACCCCTCTCATGGCCGCTCGAAGAGCCATGAAGTCAGCTGCTCCTGATAAGAGAGGTTGTTGCCGCAAACTCAGTTGTTGGCCCATCGCATCTCTACTCAAGGGTTGCTGAGATTGATAAGTGGGGACGGATGCTGTCCCCAAACTTTGCTGGAAGGATTCAGACCCGTGAGAGCTCGACCTTCCGTGACCTGATTGGGATGGTCTCTGACGTTTGTTCCTTTTCGATCTAATCGAGACTTGGGGACTGAAGGCTGGTGCAATGTCGGCGGTCGCCTTAGATGTATCTGGTGAAAATTCTACCTTGAAACCCATTCCCTGATGATTTTTGGACACGTCCTCAATCCGGAATTGAGCAGTCATTGATCCAGTCTGGGGATTTACGTACTGCCGTGGAGGGCCAAATACCTTCAGGATCTCCTGTCTCATCACTCTGAGGGACTTGTCATTGTCGTAGAGAAGGGTGAATTTCAAAGGTATCCGGCGCCCCCGGATCACCTCTCCGTTCTTATCGACAAGGGACACCTCCACAGACATGCACTTCTCTCTCCCTCCTTCATCTTTGAAGAATACAGGCTCCCAGCCCGAAGCTTCCACTTTCAGTCTCGCCGATACGACTACAACTGGCCTCGTGAGGACCGGCGAAAGAGCCGCAAAGAGATTATCGCCATTCACCTCCTTTCGGGCTATGCGAACACAGTATTGAATCGGCTTGTCTGCGCCGACTGGTGATTGAATTCTTAGCATAGCCTTGGTAGTGCCCCGCGGTGGCTTTACTTGCTTCCACTTAGGGGCATTGGTATCTGTGCCGATTGTCCCCCGTGGATAAATCACTGGCACCTTGATCGTACTTGAGCCACCAACAGACAGCCGTATTGCACCTCCCGACGATACGGGCTCGGTGAGCTGGGAGGCTGAGTTGTAAACAACAAGATCTGCCACGAGCTCTACGACCTCATCTTCGACTTGTTTGCCTTGCGTCTCGAACACGTCCATCCCAATCTCGATCTCGAACCACTCGTCGGACACGACATGGCTGGGTGGTTCCTTCACAACGACGAGTTCAGGACAACCTCGTCCATTTCCGTTTCCACTGCTGCTGACGCTAACGCTCGGTGACGGAACCGAGCCTTGTCCAACGCCGGGAGCCGAAAGTCGCTGCTGCTTTAGGGGAGGGCCGCCACTGTCAGTTCTCCTTTCCATATTAATGGGGTCTTGATTATTCACTGGAGGCGGAGTGCACCCACGCTCACTCTGTCTCGATTCTTGAGCCTCCTCCCCTTGGCAGTGCAACCCAGACAATGAAGGTGGGTCTGTGGGGACGGGACTACCGGTCTGTGCTTTCGTACTGTATCGGTTGTCGCTGCGATTCGGCGTCAGAAGAGGATGCATTACGCTATGTCCCCTCAGCCAGTCCAGACGTTTCGCTCCGGGGGCTTCGGAACGGAACGCCTCGCCGTCCGGGAAGTGTAGAGCCTAGACACTGCTGAAGCGCTTGCTTCCTGCTTTCTGTAAACGCGGCGACCTGTTCTGTCGCCCTTTGCCCATTGCCTTTCACGTTCTTGCTTATTGCTCCGTTCCTTTGCTTTCTTTTTCACTCGCGCCAGCCAGCTTTCACAGGTACGGAAAATTGATGAAAAGACGACTGAACTTTCTACGTACGCAAGGGGGACAGATGTTACGATGACTGTGATTGAATTTTGGCTGCTTTTGCAGCGACACAGAGACGTTAAAATAAAACGGTTTTTGATTGAGAATATAATCATAGCTGTATACAGGTTTAGTAAAAAATACCTCCATAGGGTTGGGGTTAGGTTTTTAAATTTGACGGCTGTGGGTCTGGAAACACACATACTCTACAATGAATGCAATAAGAAGTAGTATGCATACTAGCTAGAGTACTAGGGTAGATCATAACATCATATTTTTCACCTGGCTGGGATGTATAATGATGTATGCACCTAACGAGCTCGTACATTAATTATTAATTAATTAATCTTCATGTTGTGTGCAAACATACTAGCTAGAGAGTATTATACATACCACTAGCAATATGCATATTATGCATACGATCGTACTGGATTAGTTCTTGTTGTGTAATCGGCCCATCGTACTAGCTAGTATACTACTAGCTAGTATGCATTAAATATATATTATGCTCTAGCTACTTTGCATACTAGCTAGTAGGAATTCCTATTCATACAGTAGCTACTACTAGAGTAGCAGATTCCATATCCGGAATCTGTTTTTATCAAGGTTCGGGGATTTTGAATCTAAAAGAAAGTCTACGATTAGATTCTAAGCTAACTCCGACCACCGAAGCGACAATCCACTTCTCAAGGTTAGTACCGTTAAATAATATGCCCCATTCCAATCGCCATTTCACGTCAATCACTATTCCAAACGATCGCGTTCAATATTTTGTTATAGTTCTCATTATCCGACGAGTTTTCGCCAGACCTTCGAGAAAGAGTCTCAAACACCAGATCTGAGAGGCGATCGCTGGTCGCACAGACTTCTCTCAGACGAGACAGCTGCGCTTCAAGTGCTTCCGTACTCTCCAATGACTGATCTGCCCCAACCACCTCTGCTGCGTCCGGTGATTCCATGCTTTGTAGAACTTCACCAGCAAGTATCCGAGGGACGTCCAAATAGGCCTTCAAAATGCCCTCGATGAGATATGTTATATAGGTCGAGGCGATAGGAAAATAGGCCTGACTTATGGCGCATAGAAGAGGCGAAGGCAGCGACTTGAGGGCAGGGGTGGCATCTGTTCCTTCAGTCAAATCCCTTAGGAAGGACTCGCACATTTCGCGGCAAAGATCAGACGAGCACGTCTCATCCATGGCATCGGTGAGAGCCGGAGTCGCCGCCGAATGCTTCCTGGTACTAGTACGATCGGTTCTTCTCGCTGGTTCCAACAGAAGCAAGGCACGGACCTCCGATATGCGATCGTTGCTCGAAGCTAGCGTTCTGAACTTCTCAAGAAGCCGCTGCTCCTCCTCGCCGATCTCGCCATGGCCGCGACCGGCGCCGCAAACGTCGCCGCAGCTTCCGTCCGGCTCGGACAGTCGATCGTACAAGGCGGACGCGTACGCCGTGGCGATCGCCGTTCGGGCCGAAAGAAAATAGGCCTCGGACCGATCCAGCGCTAGGAGCCGCAGCTCGTCCCCGGACGATTCGCTGCTCAGGGCGCGCTCCATCTCGCGGGCCGCGTCCGCGCTGCGACCGAAGGCACCCTCCAGCGCCGCACCGCAGAGCGCGCTAACCTCCGCCGTCGCCGCGCGAGCGGTCGCAATCTCGGCCAGATCCTGCCCCAGCCAATTCATGGCCGGTCCCGCCTTTCGTGCCCCCTCGGCACCAGCGGCGGCGGCATAGCCGGACAGAACCTCTCGCAGGGGCGGCCCTGGCCGGATCGGGCCTCCGCCGCCGTCTGAGGTTCCCCCCCTCGGCCGCTTGGACGGCCTGGGCTCGAAGATTCCGGGGCTCCTGAGCAGGGGCCGCAGTAGATCGACCGCCGACGGACCTTCCAGCCCGCCGCCGCCGCCGTCACTCCCTTCGAACCATAGCAGGGCGTTCCGAACGTCCGTTCCCGACCAGAGGTACGGGCCGTGCGACATGGCGTCGGAGATTAGGGAGGAGCGTGTTTTGGCCCGGAGGGAGGCGGCCTCCGCCGCCGTCATGTGCGTCCTCGGCCTCGCCGGGGCTCCTTCCGCCATGAGATGGCCGGCAGCGATCGCCGTCGGGCTCCTCTTCAGCCGCTATCAAGCAGGTACGCTGCAGCTCATTCTGCTGTTGGGGCTTCGGACTTCGGTCGGTCTCGGGTGATCTATGAACGACCGTAGCGCAGTAGCTAGCATGGTGCATAGTAAAGGCACAACATGAACGCGAGCTCGTACACGTGTAGTATCAGACTACTCTAGTACGAGCTCGTATATGCATACATACGAGAGCTCTTATGCATACTGTGCATACTGCTAGTATCCATACTACGAGTAGAGTAGAGCAGTAGGAAATTGGCGCTCGGGATGCGCGCGCGCACTTGACATGGTTTTGCCAAATAAAAATCAATGCCGTGAACGATTTATATGCCCACACGGCCGGAGCCACGGCCAAAACGCAAGTAAAAGTAACACCGCAACGGGAAACGCAAGTAACGCCGCAACGAGCACAACGGCCACAACGCCACAAGGCCCTAGGTAGCTCATTCAACCCCCAAAAGGTAGATATACCC
>Ga0315315_10005007_pt1 | contig 12221 bp, 9 predicted proteins | sample M140m3416metaG_FD_203699 | JGI IMG/M metagenome (GOLD analysis project Ga0315315, IMG submission 203699) | Ammonia-oxidizing marine archaeal communities from Monterey Bay, California, United States - M1 40m 3416 | ecosystem: Environmental > Aquatic > Marine > Intertidal zone | place: USA...
ACGATCTGCCAGCTCTCCAAGACGAATTATTTTTTCTGCTGCTAATGGCTCACCAGAAACCGCCTTCCCTGGGGCTGACCCAAACAGGACACTAAATTTATCATTACCGACTAACTCCCACCAATTCCCTTCTTCTGATTCCCTCGGTACACGACGACATTCGACAAGCCCAAATTTCGCTGCTTCGGGTGATAGTGTTTCAATTAAACTCACAGCCTCTTTCACTGCGACGTCTCCCCACGGAGAACCAACCGGCCCACGAGGACTCGTTAGCACGCCATCAATAACGGTGTACTGCATTGCTGAATTAGGGGTAAAATCGTCACTTGGCAAGAGAATGGCGTCTCGATCAACCGGAAGAAGACCGCCCTGAACTCGAACCATCGCAATAGGCTCACGGCATGTAAGTGTGACAACAGCAGCCGCAGGATGACTTGTTTCAACACGAATAACATGCTTGACCCACGGATGCATATCAAATGCCCGAGCGAGCCTTCTCTCAAGATCTGGTGCATCGAGGGGCAGCGGCATGTCGAGACTCGCATTACGAAGAGCCTGCCATTTGAGATCTGTTGTGACCCAGTCAGGAATACCATCGACTGTAATACGCTCAGCCGTTAACAATGAATCTGCATCACGAGAGACCTGTTTACCTTGCTGCTCCCAGATAAGGCGTCCACCGACAACAGCAGCCGCAACAATGACAGCTGCTCCAAGAATCGATCGCCACCGCCAAGCAAGGCCAACAATGCTGCCAGAGGGCTCGACGGCGCTGTTCGTATCATGCTCGCTCACTGCTTGCCTCACCAGACACATATTCTTGGAGCTAACTCAACACCCAGCTTTTCTCGCACCACACCACGCACCTTTTCGACAAGCTCCTGCACATCACTACTCGGACAACCAGCCTCAGCAACAACGTAATTCGTACAGCTCGGATAAATTGACGCACCACCTATGCACAGATCACGGCAACCAGCCTGTGCAATAAGTGACTCTGCCGTCGTGCCGACTGGATCCTTGAACATCATCGCTACCGAACGCGTACCACTAGGCTGTTCTGATCGTTCAACAATCCATTGCCGTTGCATTCGCTTCGTCAAGCGTTCTGGATCATCTTCATCAAGGTCAAATCTCGCAGCCAAAACAATGACCCCATCGAGGCTACTCCAGCCTGATGCAAAGGCAATATCATCACGCACTCGATTCTCTGTGCTGCCGTCTGGGAGCATCACTGTGACACTGTATACTCGTTGCCCCAGGTTACATCCATGTGCTGCTGCATTACCAACCAAGCCGCCACCAACAGTGCCGGGAACGCCCACAAGGTCTTCGAGGCCTGAAAGCCCAGCTTGAACAGCAGCCGAAACAAGATGCACAAGTTTTGCACCGGCACCTACGCTCACACTCTGGCCGTCGACTTCAACACCACAGAACGGTGACGCTGATAATCGAACCACCATCGATTCCACTCCTTCACTTGGAACAAGCACATTTGATCCCCCTCCAATAACCCGAAGCTTCACTCCGGTCTCATTGCATCTTGAAACAACTGTTGAGAGTGCATCAACGCTGCCAGGTTCACAAAAATATTGTGACACTCCTCCAACACCAAGCCACGTATGCTTAGCAATCGGCTCAGCCAACTGCACGGTTACCGGAAGATCATCAAAAGGACTGCCCGCAGGCGATGATGTTGGCTGATCTGTCATGGGTCTCTTGTTGTGTTGAAAAAATCTTCGCTCACGTGAATCCAACCGAATGATGTAAGAACGATTATATTGTGCCGCACGAAGCCTACCGCCGTCTACTCAGACCTCCTTAATGCATAACGCATCGAAAATCTGATCAGGCAGCCCGTCGATATCCTCCCCACTCTGCCATTGGTTCGTGTGCTAATTCCAGCCACCCATTCACCACAGCCTCCAATGGCATAAAATCGTACTCAGGATCAAATGGCCCGGAACCGATCTGCGGAACGGCACCAAGCACCAAGAGGCAGTCACCAGCATGTAACTGAGACAGCTCTTTATCAAGACGAGCATACGCCTGCAAATCTTCAACTGTCGCGTTTTCTGAAGCGATTCCAGGAGGCACAATCAGTGTTTGTTCACTCCACCTAGATGCTCGCGACGCAAACCGTTCCTTCCCGCCGAGCTGGTCAGCGAGCCCCTCCTCAACGAGCACAAGGAGGCGGCCATGACTCAGCCGCCCTAAACTTGACAGGGTGCTGGCAAGTGAGTGCCCATTTGATGGCCGGTCAATAAAAACTGTGAAATCTTGTCCACGATCACATCGTGTAATTCGTCCAGCAACACTACCTATTGACTCAAGCCCACGAGCGATTTTTTCAGCAGGCACTCGGTACCGTGTTGCAATCGCAGCAGCTAACACCGCATTCCGAGCAGTAGATGTTACCGGAACATCAAGACTAACAGGCATCATGACACCGTCACACCTCAGGAGTAGTGTCTGACCAGCAAGGGTTCGTTCGACAGCAGTTGCTGAAACCGTCGCTGTAGATTGCAGGCCAGAGGTAAACACGCTCCCTGTACATTCATCTTTGTATCGTTCGATAAGTCGTTGAGAGCGTGGGTCGTCACTATTGACAACAAGAGCGCCATCGTTTGATGCAGCCTGTAGAATTCGTTCCTTCACGGCATGATACGCAGTGGCTGTGCCGTGGAGATCAAGGTGGGCACGTCCCAGATTCGTTACAGCGACTGTGTCACAGGCGACGCCCGCGAGCGCATGCTTAGCAAGAAGTTTGCTTGACACTTCCACGACGGCGTGGGAACACCCACTTTTCTCGAGGCGTCGTAACCATGATGCGAGTTGCCTTGGGTCCGTAATCGAATCACGTTCGGGCAGCGACGACATGGCATCAACGCACCCAGCATCCGAAATAACGCCAACGCGAAGGCCAGCCTCTGCAAGTACCGATGCGGTAAGCCAAACTGTTGAAGTTTTTCCACTGGTGCCAGTAACAGCAATGACTCGTAACCCACGCCCACGAAGCCCTTCCATGGCGTGCGCAAGTCGTGCCCACGCCCAGGACGTATCAGAGACTACGCAAAGCGGGACACCATGTGTCGGCACCATGCGTTCGGCAACAATACCAGCCGCTCCCATCGCGACGGCTGTCGCAATATGTTCATGACCATCATCGCAGTCACTACAACGGGCAACAAAGACATCACCTGGGCGACACTCTTTGGCCTGGTCAGTAAAACCTCGACATTCAATATCCGAACAGGCGAAAAAAGAGGCATTCAGAAAGAGTTCCGACAACTTCTGCAGATTTTTCTCTGATGGAACTCCTGATACATTATCACGGGGTGGGGTCATCTATCTTTGGCCTCCTGCCAATTCGCCGTACCGACTTCGTCTGCCACTTCCTTGTAACAAACACTAAAAAGCCGAACCATGGATTTTGTTGCACAACTCATCATGAGTCGTGCAACGGGGTGGAATTGTCAGCAACTGGGAAAGACCGTCAAGGTGAATTTCTTAGAAACCTGAGGGACCTGTAAAACACGCAAAAAAACGATAGCGAGGTTTCTCCAAACTGCCAAATCCCTTTCCATAGATCCTGAAAATGGGCTTGAGGTTTTCATGTCGTCCTGATACGGGTTATTTTTGAAGTGGCTCATTCTTCTGATTCGAAAAGCAGGCTAACTGCAAAAGCCTCCATCAGGACTTTCATTACTGTTATGACCTCGGCAAAGCGGAAACTACTCTGGATAGGAGATCTGGAAAACACAGCCGAATTCTGTCATGTAGCAACTGTAATCCAGAAGAATATTGAATTGTGGCATCTACCAACTGTTGATGCTGCCCTTCATGCTGCCACGAGTAGCGATCCTGAGCCTCTCGTCATCTGCCTTTCGGAAACCCACCCCGGACAAATTCAGGACGCTGAGGTCCTTCATCTTACAAGACGCTGGCCACTCTCAAAAATAGTCGTTGTTGGATCGTGTTTAGCTGATGGTCAAAGGCGTAGCGGCCCCTCATTACGTGGCGTTCTCCAGGTTCCATGGCACGACCTTCCCTCTCGGATAATCACCTGGCTTCATCGATTAGAGTCCGGTCAGCCAAGCAGCCTTGCCGATGCACCAAGCTTTCGCCGTGATGAAAGATGGTTGTTTGATGCCACAACGAGAAAATCACCACAGACTGCTCTGAATCAGCCCACTCAGGTACGGGTAACTGTTGCAGCCTCAACAGACACAATTGCAGAAGCTGTCAGTGATCTCGTTACAGCAGCGGGCGGGATTGTTGAACAGGCCATCACTGGGAAACCACCAATTCAAGACACTGCAGATGTCGTCATTTGGGATCTCCATGACTCACCCGAGTTGCAGCTCGAGTGGATTCGACTCCTTACATGCCAGAATCCTCACCGCATCATCGCATTGCTCTGCTCATTTCCACGAAGTGAAAGTGCACAGGCCGCTATGGACGCCGGTGCGACCGTTGTCCTCGGTCGACCAACAGACGGTGAAGCTCTTTGCGGCGTGCTGCTACTAGCTGAAACCGCTCTGTCGGCTTCCCCTTGAAAACGCTACTGTCTTCGACAGTTTGGTGTTTTTTTCTGCCAGGACTCTCAATGACTCACTTTTCGCCGTGGTATTGCTTTGCCGCTTTCGCAAGCATCATTTTCGGAATTTCATACCTACCTGGCTGCGCGCACACAATGCTTGCAACAGGCTGGCCAGACGATTCCAGAATCAACGATATCTTCGACACAACTGAACGAATAGGTTTGGTGGCCGGCCTGTCAACGCTTTCTATGGCAGATGACCTACCAGATGACACTGAACGTTGTGTTGGTCAATTGCGAATCCATTCTGATTTTCCACTCGCTGGTCAACATCGTCTCATTCGTGAACTCGATACCATGCGGACAACTATTAGTCAGGAACTAGAAATACCCGTTTCCGACGAGCCAATACATCTTTACCTCTTCAATGATCCCACTGACTATCAGGATTTCGTACAGAAACATTTTCCCCGATTCCCAGGCCGCAGGGCATGTTTCATCGAGACAGACACTACACTTGCTATCTTTGCTCCGTGGCAAGGACGAATTGCAGAGGACCTTCGGCACGAAACGACACATGGATATCTTCACGCTGTACTTCCTGGAATTCCTCTCTGGCTTGATGAAGGACTCGCTGAATTTTTTGAAGTGCCACAGCCAGCAGATGGTTTCCACCAGGGGCACACCGATCACCTCACAGGCCGTCTTCTGGAAGGCACATGGCAGCCGCGTATAGAGCGACTTGAAGAGTTGGAAGACGCAGCAGCAATGTCACAAGACCACTACGCCGAAGCCTGGTGCTGGGTTCATTGGCTTCTACGTACAACCCCAGAGCGACGTCAATTAATCGAAGATTATCTTCACGATCTTCGCCGGGACACTGTCACACTGCCGCTCTCTGCGCGTCTCCGTGAACTTGAAGGGCCACCAGCGGCAACGACACGTGCGGTACGAGAACACCTCGAAAACATCTGAGTATTTCACCGCCGAACATTGACCTTCGCTGGTTTAACTGAGCGCTTTCTCAAAAAGTGTCCCCTGCCCAGATTGAGAAAAATCTAGTTTCTCGAAGAGCTTTGCGGCAGCGACATTCGCGTCCGTGGTGTGTGCCTCAATGAGTGCTACGCCCTCCTCAGACAGATCATGCATCGCTTCTGCTATGAGATATTGAGCGAGTCCCTGTCGCCTCCGTGGTCCCTCGATGTCGACATGCAAAAGGCCCGCTGCAACCACTCCCCAACCCTGTGAGAGTGGCTGCATATCCCAGAAGGTTGCACTCCCAAGGACATCATCTGTTTTATTACGAAGTTCATAGCGGCGGAGTGCTACACCAGTTGTTGTCGCCGCTTCCCACCATGTTCGCCGTTCAGGTTCATCGATCACGTGCATCACCGTTCGCCGTCTGATGGCAATATGAAGCCTATTGACTGGAACGCGAAAACCCTCAAGAGGCCGGCGATGAACGGTGATCCGCTGCTGCTGCCGATACCCTGCCCTTTCGAACACCTGCTGCATTTTTGGTGAAGAATCAAGAATTCCTGGTAGATCAGAGCCACCGTAAAGACCGAGATAGAAACCGCGGCACACATCATTTCCGCCACCAAGTAGACACGTAGCCCCGGATTCCAGAAGGTAGTTTTCACACCGCACCAACAACTGATCACTAATTTCGTTTTCAAGAGCGTGTGGTGGCACAACCGCAAGAAGTGTTGAGCCGACTCGAGTATCGATACCTTTCTGATCCGCCGTCGGTCCGAATCCAGCATGGGCGAAGCCAACGATCTGATTGTTTTCAGTTGCCACAATAAGACCACGTCGGTCGAAATAAGGCTTTGAAAAAACCCCTGCTTCGAGTTCAGCAGTGGTCATCGGCTGCATGGCAAGCGGACCGAGATCAGCAGTCCGCCAGACCTCAGCGAGACGAGGCGGGTCATCATTACGAAAGCAGCGATACGTGATCACTCTGAATGGCCTCCTTGCATCGCAGCATCGCTATTGTCTTTCCGCACAAACACACGGCCACTTTCAACTTTTACTTCATAGGTTTGCTGGCGCACATTTGCTGAATATCGGTGTTGTCCTGTGGTGACATCAAACTGCCAACCATGCCAAGGACAGGTAAGCACAATACCACAAAGAGCTCCTGTGCCGAGTGGCCCCCCCTGATGTGGACAGAGCCCGTCAATGGCGTAGAACTGCCCATCAACGTTAGCGAGTGCCACCATTGCATTCGCAGCAACCCGCTCAATACTTTTCCCGGGAGGACACTCGGTTGTAGCTGCAATATCAATCCAATCAGCCATGTAGACTCGCCTGCTTGTTTCTACGGGTTTTTCATTGGTTCTAACCAAAAGGCCATATCAACGTTGTACGCGAAGCGGCACCTCACGCCCTGTAATCTGGGAACGCCTCACAGTTTTCTTAAAAAGACCATCCGACGCAAGAATGGATCAGGCGACCGCTTGTTCCTCTGAATTCCTTGGTTTTTTCGGTGGTTGTCCAAAACACCGCCAGCGACGGTGCACCCACCAATACTGGTCAGGTCGCCGACGTACGGCTCCTTCAAGCAGAGTCGTATACCACTGTGAGAGATCTGTGAGACTCTCTACCTCCGGTCGGTCCTCACGAGGATCCAGAACGCCCTCAACTCGGAGGTCGAAACTAAAGAGTCCATCTCGACGGGTCGCGGTACACACCATGACTGGAGCCTCTGACGAAAGGGCAAACACCCCGATCGCCTTATGCACGCTGGCAGGTCGTCCAAAGAAATCAACCCGGCAGCCTTTCCTACCCGCAGCCTGATCACCCAGCAACCCGATTGCGCCATTCTCTTCGAGAACGGCTGCAACATCCGGCGCGCTTCCCTTTTTCGGAAGAATCTTCTGCCCTCTTGATTCTCTAAATTCCGTAACAAATTGATCGAGAAACGGATTGTCCAGTTCACGAGCAACTGAGAATAATTTGAGACCAAAAACACCAAAAAGAAATGCTGCGAGTTCAAAGTTTCCATAATGTCCTGAGAGAACAACCTTTGGGCGATCGAGCCAGAGCGTTCTGATCAGTAGCTCAAGCCCTTCGATCCGCAAGTATCGCCGCCAGGTTGTTTTTCTGATCACCCGTGGAGCGTGTGCTATTTCAATCACCATTAACAACAGATGTTCCCACATTGCACGGCCAGCCTCCTGGCATTCTTCTTCGGTCCAGTCAGGGAACGAACGCTCAATATTGTCGAGTACCACATCCCGGCGAATATTGACTTTATAGGCGAGAAAATAGGACCACTTCCGCGCTTGCCGCTCAAGAAAACGACGAGGTAATGCCTGCACAATACAAATAGCCACTCTGACAGCGACATACACAGCCCAGTCAACGACTGTGGTTTTCATACTTCTTTTCATGACATGCAGCAAAGCCTCTTTCACCATGAACCAACACGCCGATGTTTCAACGCACTTCAGATTGTCGTCGTTTTATGGCCTTTTCCACCAGATCGATTTTCTAAAAACAATCTCTGTGTGCTAATTCAAGTCGGACATCAACAAGAGCACCACACTGAGTCCATTGAAGAGGGCGTGCAGGACAATACTCGGCAGAATAGTCCCTCGACGGCGGACAAGATACCCAGCAGCCAGACCAAAGCCAATCAGTGGAATCCACCCCAGACCATGGCCCAAGTGTGCTACGCCGAAGCAGACTGCTGAGACCACAACTGCCCAGTCTCCTAATTTAACTTCAAGCCACCCTTGAAGAATTCGACGGAAAAAGAACTCTTCGGCGATTGGGGCCGCCACAACTGCCGTGACGATGACGAGTCCAATGGCCCATGCTGTGCGGTCCGCCTGAAGAAAATCAACAACCGGATGACTATATGGTTTGACAAAGCGATCAAGAAATGCGGCAAGTGCCAGGAGTGGTGGCACAATGATGACCCAAGTCAGGCCCGCCAGCCGAAGCCCAGTCAGTGGAGCCTCATCCTGAAACCCGAGACTTTTCCATGATGCTCCACGCACTCGCAGGATAAGTGAGGCAACACAGGTGAATACAAGCATTGCAATCGCGTTGGCCAGCAAGTGATATCCGAGCACATCAGAGCCTTTACTGCCAACAACGGTAACAACGGTCTCGGAGCTTGCATTGGAGAATACTTGAGTAGCACCATCACCAACAGGAAAAAAGTGCTGCACAACCGTGACACACAGCGCCTGACACACAATAAACAGGACAAATAAACTTGCAACGTCAAACCCATCCCACGATGCTGGATTTTCAGGCAGCGGAGAAAGCAGGGGGTCACCGCTACGATAGCGAACAAGAAGTTTCACGACACAGAACAGGCTCGTGAGGCACACAACTGTGGCAAGCAATCCGACCAGTACTGTCATGAATCCTGACTCAAAAGAGGGCGAGCAGCGAAAACATATTCCAGACCAGACCAGATTGTTGAGATCACTGCCAGCCAGACAACACCAATGGCTACCTGATGAATAGAAATAGCACCAATCGTGAGTTCGGGCCACGTTCGGCTGCCTAGTTCCAGGGCAATCGCAGCACACTGAAACAGCATTTTTAATTTTCCAGACCAGGCGGCAGAAAAGTCGAGCCCAGTTCGTTCCATCTCAGCTCTGATAGCCGTCACGACGAGTTCACGCACAACAATCACAAGTGCCATCCATGGCAGAATTGCTGATCCCGTTCGGTCTGCGAGCAGCACGAATGTGCCACAGACGATCACCTTATCGACAAGTGGGTCGAAGATACGCCCAAGCCGACTCACTGCACCGTATTTTCGTGCATACCACCCATCGACCCAATCAGTGGCTGCGGCAAACACAAACAGTACCAAAGCAGCAAGATCCTGTCGTCCGGCAACTCCTTCGAGCAACGCGAACAAAACGATCGCTAGTACCAACCGCGCAAGCGAAATAATGTTGGGGACAGTCCAGACACGATCGAGAGCAGAGTGTTGAGTCATAGCTGGAAAGCAAACCGGTGAGTAGTCCGTACACCACGAAAAGCCTCAGTACCCTACCTTACTTACGCCAATCCTGCATCTGCAAGATCATACGTAACATACGCTGGTGTCTTAGCTGCCAACCGAGAAAAACCTCAGGGGCTACTTTGGTTAATTTATTCCCCTTTCAAAAGGGTGCCGCGAGGGGCCAATTCGGTAAAACATAAATTCAATCGTGGGAAGAAAACCATCCTGCTTCCCACACTCTTGACTCGAACGCCCTGGAACTACTCCCGGCAGAAACATTCTGTCCTCTTCCCGGATTTATTCCAGAACCATCGAATTAAATAACAAGCAGTTCAAAACCCGCATACAGCGTAATTGAAAAAAGCGAGTCATCACCCACATAGAACTGGCCGTCAACCAAAACAAGCGATTCCTGGCCAACACCAGGTACAGTCCATCGAGACCTGAGTTGGCCATCTCGATCAATCACATTGAGCTGATCCATCGAGTCAAACATCGCCAACAGCAGCCCGCTTGATGAGTCATATGCAAGACCAGCAAGATCAGTCGAGCCACCTTCAATCGCCATCGATTGAACAAAGGTGACTGCAGTAGAAGATGAACTTGAAACAATCGGCAAGGCAAACTGATAGATGCGTCCATCACTTTGTAACCCCGCATAAAACAGCCCACCCTCTGGATGTGTCGCATCAGGCACAAAGGCAAGAGCCTCAAGACCACGGTTGTCTGCACCGGTCATCCAATCCGTGAGATCAAATGTGCGGGTCACCTGACCGGTGCTAACGTCAAACTCAAGAATGCTATCTGGGTTCTCAACGCCAATGTAAATCAAATCACTTGTGTGATCGGCAACAGTGAGTGCCTCGAGATCACCCGGCACATTCCAGTTCACAATATCTGAACCGTCAGCATTCATCATCGAGACAATGCCTTCGTCACTCACGGCAAAAAGTTTTTGCAGGCCGTCATGCCATGTTAGCCCACTCGTTTCATATTGATACGGAAGATTACCGATTGCTGTTCCGGGAAGCATTGATGCGGGGAACTCATACACCACATCACGAGCACTCGCGTCCATACTTTGATTCGTTTCATTCGTAAGCGAATCAAACATGCTGGAAATTCTCCAGACATCGTCTGTCAGCACTCGGCACCGTACAGGGTTTCCCTGCTGGTTGTCACGGCTTACGAGAAGGCTTTTCTGGGCTCCTGCATCATCTGCACCGAGCACCTGAAAACCACGAATGTTCACCGTCGCCGATTCAGTGCCTATAAAAACTGGTTCTTTATTGACGTACAGGTTTCCAGCCGCGTTTTGCGAGAGTGGCAGAGAGCCTTCATAGCTCAGCATCTCCAGTACTGTCACTTCAAACGTCTGGCTCACAATGGCATTGTCACCAGTCGTTTCAAGAACAATATCAAGCCCACCATCTTCGATTGTCACGGTGATCGTTGCAGTACCATGCTGATCTGCAACTGGCGTGAATTTCAATGTGCCTGTTGAGCTTTGGCCATCGAAGTCGACTACTGGGTCAGGAATCAGACCTGCGCTGTCACTGACGGCCGTGACAGACAGCACCTGAGTTTCACCACCACCTGTGCTCATGCCGATCAGATTGACGGCCTGCTCAGGATCGCCTTCGTTTAACATGACGTTGCTCAACGCATCAAGTGTCGGAGCATCGTTCACTGGTGCGACAGCAATACTGACTGTTCGACTCGTGGTACCATTGTCATCCGGTGTCGCAAGGTCATTATCAAATCCACCATCTACAACGGTTACTGTAATCGTGGCAGTGCCGTTTTGATTTGGAACCAGTCTATAGGCCAGAGTACCTGTCGATCCTGGTGATGAATACGTGACCGTTGGACCAGGGATGAGACCTGTGCTGTCACTGACTGCTGTTACCAAAAGCGGCTGAGCCTCTCCATCGCCTGCCGAAATACCCGTCAGGTTGACCGTCTGCTCACCATCATCCTCATTTGCACTGACGCCGCTCATTGCATCAAGAGTTGGTGCATCATTCACAGCGTCAACTGTCAGACTGATAACCTGAGTTTCGGTGTAGCCGTCGTCATCAGTGACCGTGACACTAAAAGAATCAGAGCCGTTGAAGGTGGCGTTTGGCGTGTACGACCATGCTCCTGTGGTGGCGTCGATAGATGCCGTACCGTTGCTCGACTCTGACGTGATTGTGTAGTTGGGTACAGAATCACCGTCGATGGCATCCGTGAAGATAAGCGTGCCTGTGATGGCAGAGTCATCTTCTGAGCCTGTGACTGAAGTATCTCCAGTGAAGGAGCCAGGATTATTTACAGATGCAACTACCAGACTGATGACTTGTGTTTCTGAGTGACTTTCGTCATCAGTAACAGTCACAGTAAAAGAATCTGAGCCGTTGAAGTTGGTACTTGGCGTGTAGAACCATGCTCCGGTGGTGGCGTCGATGGATGCGATACCATTGCTCGACTCTGACGTGATCGTGTAGTTGGGAGCGGAGTCGCCATCGATGGCATCAGTAAAGACAAGTGTGCCTGTAATCACAGAGTCATCTTCTGAAGCTGTCGCTGAGGTATCACCAGTAAAGGAACCAGGGTCATTCACAGATGTGACGGTGACCTCAAACGCCTGGCTCACGATCGCATTGTCACCAGTAGTTTCAAGATTGTTATCAAGCCCACCATCTTCAACGGTCACTG
>Ga0315315_10005009_pt1 | contig 12218 bp, 13 predicted proteins | sample M140m3416metaG_FD_203699 | JGI IMG/M metagenome (GOLD analysis project Ga0315315, IMG submission 203699) | Ammonia-oxidizing marine archaeal communities from Monterey Bay, California, United States - M1 40m 3416 | ecosystem: Environmental > Aquatic > Marine > Intertidal zone | place: USA...
CTAACAGTTTTAATCTGCCACATCTAGGAGCACCAAAAGTTACAATTTGCTCTGGTACTATTTCATCTCTTACCATTAAAGCTCCTACTATTAAAGCAACTGCTCCCCCAAGACTATGACCAGTTAGAATAATTGTATCTGGATCAATGTCTTCCTCCATACAGACTGATAAGCATTTAGGTAATAGTCTTCTAGCTGCTTTACCAAATCCTGCAGGAACCCACCCTAACTCTGGCATCCACCAGGGTAATATTCTTAGATCCCTTACTACATCCAGAGGTTCATCAGTACCTCTAAAAGCAAATACATTATCTCTAACAACAACTTCTATATTAAATTCTTCAAAGTCTACTGAGTTGTAACTCTCAGCACATATCTGACTTAATGATTGATGATCCATTAATTAACACTCAAACAGAGTAGCTAACAGAAGAAGACATACTATGCACTTCTATCTTTTTAGCTTGTTTACTATAAACATCTATTTGAATATCAGACATCTGCTTCAATGTTTCTCCTTTACCTCCTGTCTCAAGCCTTTGTTGCTTTTGTACAGCAACTTGCTTCCAGTTAATTTGCATAGGTGTATTAGCAACTTTCATTAGTTAAAACTATTATCAGTACCCATGAGTTTCAAACTTGTTGAAAGGCCGTATACCACGTTTAAAAGCAGTCACCCTGTCAGCAGTAAAAATGCTTTCAGAAACACAAGCTGTCATCACATCATCAAATCGTGTACTTTCAACATTGACTTCTGAATCTCTATTACTCATTAACAATGCCGTATCAGCAATGATTTGTGTGCTACTTCTAAATAATGCACACGCCTCTGTTTCTGTCAGCATGTTGAGAAAAACACTTGCAGGGAACTTTGTTATTCCTTGCTCTCCAGCGTCTACTGGCTTATATCTATTATTTTCTATCATTATAGTAACCCATACCAAACAGCTAATTCGTCCAAAAAAGCATGTGCGTCAGTGCGAGAAAAATTGTTTATACCTGATACATAACCAGCAGTTAGGGGATGAAAAAAATAAGACCCTAGCCACGAAACAGGTTTATTATCAGCGAGGCTCCACATATAAAAAGGACAATCATTACCATACGATACATTTTGATTGAGTTGCCCAGTATTCACGTTGCCAAGCATGCCGTAAACTCGCCCTGCCATATATTGGTAGGCCCCACCACTAGGGCCACCAATAATTCCATTGTCTGTTGGCCCCATAAAAGTAGTAATTTCACTCATGCTACTATTCCCAAGAAAAATATTGTTGGGAATAAGACCATCAGTTGTTTCAGATATAGTATTAGCTGCAATGCCGTTTACTTCACTACCAGACGTGTTTATTTCTAAACGCACCCCATCGTAAGGTTGTGTAGCATTATCGTTAGGCGTGTTTGCTCTATAAAGATCAAACCTAAAATTACCTGTGCCATCTACACCACCGACACGATAAAGTGGGGGCGTATTATCATACCGATGGTGCTTCCCATTTAAAGCAGTATTTGTAACTTGATAAGCGGCTGTTTCAAGAACAATATTGCCATCTTTATCAATAGACATCATGCGATAAGTATCAGGGTCAGTAGAGGTATCCATGAGTAAACAGTAAAGCTTGTTATCCACGCGATCCATATAAAAACCTGACCATGTATCAAAGTCGCCATCTCCGTCTGTCATATCAAAACTATTATTCCAATTTCCAGCAGTCTGTTGCACCCCCTGTCCGTTGTACATTTTTAGGGCAGTAGTAGAATTAGTAGAATTAATCATTATGCTACTGCCAACACTACCAAAATTTAAAAACCCTGGAAGCATTAAGTTAGAGGTATGTGTATACATATGACTGCCGTAGTAAGGCCAACTTTCACTAGGCATATAGCCTCTAGGCCAATTAGGAAAAGCTCTATTTTTGGTTGTTACGATATTTACAGAACGAGTTAAACCAGCCATTATTCATCATGCCCCATCATTACCATGTTTACACTTGCTAGTGAACTACGCCCAATTACATAGTCACTAGCCCCTGCTACAACTGGACTAAATGTTAGACTCTCATTTGGCCCTACTAGAGTAGATTCAAGAAGTTTCTGAGCGTTGGCAAAAGTAGCAGAACTATCACCTACGCCTAGTTGCACTAAGGCAGAGCCAGTTCCACGATTGAGTATGTGAACAGTATAAGTTCCTCCACTAGAACCAGCTTGTCCAATATTTGCAGTTGTATCTGCGCTAAGATCTACACCTGAAATTTTTACTGCCATTATAATTGTCCCATATAAAATGCTTTACTTGTTGACATGCCTGTACTATCAGCAAAACTTAATGCTCCACTTCCATCTGTTTGTAAAAACTGCCCACTATCACCATCACTACTAGGCAATGTGAGTGTTATATCTGCTGTAGAGGCAGGGCCAATAAGAGTTACTTTGTTTGTACCATTATCTGAATCTTCAAAGAACTCTATCTTACCTGCACTAGTTGAACCATTTTTAAGTGATAATGCTCCTGTATTAAGAGTCATACCATTGGCATCAACAGTTACTCGATTTGTATTATCAGCATACAGATGAATTTCATTCGCTGTTTCAAAATCAACTTTAGTTTGATCATCTTCACCAATTTTTATATCAGCAGCTAATAATGAAGTAATAGTTGTTTGTGCTGCTCCTAATGCAAAATCTAAAGTATTATCACCATCTTGATAAGTTACAGTAATTCCAGTTTCAGTATTAGAACCAACCATTGCTCCAACTGTATCTGAAATTGTTTCAGCAAGAGTTGTACCATTTACTGTAATAGCATCTGCTTCTAGTGTTCCATCTACATCTACATCACCAGATATATCTAGATCTACTGCTATTACATTTCCTGATACTGTTAGATTACCACCAGAACTTAGTGACATCTTTTCAGCAGCAGCCTCTGAAGCAGCAGTTTTAAAACTTAACTTAGTAGCATTAGCAGTAGCACTAAAATCACCTTCAGATACTGCTGATATACCTGCAGCTACTAAGACTGCATCTGTACCTGTTCCTTCATCAGGAGCCTGGAAGTCAAGAGTTCCTATTACATCGTTAGCTGCTATGTCTGTTTCACCTGTCTGTAGTGTTAATGAAACAGGTTTGTCATCTGCAGTAGCTGTATGTTTAAGTATTAATCCCTTATCTGCACTGTGTATAAGTTTTACTTCTTGATCATTACCAAAGAAAACGACACCTGCATCTGCAAGATATAGATCAGAAAACTCTGCAGAAGCAGAACCTAATGTGGCTCCATCTGCACTAGCAGGAACAAGAGATGTACCTACAGTTCCTGTATTTAAAACAGGACTTGTAAGAGTTTTATTAGTTAATGTATCTGTAGTTGCTTTACCTACTAATGTATCTGTAGCAGCAGGTAAAGTAAGAGTTATATTTCCACTATAAGCACTATGAGGTGCAGACTGTAATTGAGCATAGTGAGCATTAGATGATTCACAATAAAACTTAATGTTAGAAACAGAACCACCATTCTTTAGAACAATTTCACCTGTTTGTATATCGACATTTCCATCTATTCTTACTAAACCACTACCATTAGGCGTTAATGCAATATTGCCATTAGAAGTAGAAACTAAACCATTCCCATTTACATCAAGATCACCACCTAACTGAGGTGAAGTATCTTCAACTACATTAGAAATACCTGAAGAAGTTGCTAATCCTGATACTAAGGTACTTCTTGTTAATTTCTTTAAACCACCTCCAGAAGTATCTACTGCTAGTAAAACATCATCATTAGCAACTGTAGATATTTCAGATAAAGAGCCAACTGCCGTAGGATTAAAGTTAGTACCATCTGCAACTAATATATGTCCTGCTGTATTAGTTCCCATTACTAAATCATCACCTGAGATAGTAAGATCGCCAGTAACAGTAAGATTAGCTCCAACTACTGCATTTTGTGATGCATCTAATGTTAAAGCAGTTGTTCCTCCTGTTGCCATAGTAATGACATCAGAACCGCTAAAGGTAATAGAAGTATTAGTATCTGCATCTCCTGCAATACTATCTAACTGAATAGAACCTACATTAGTAATATTATTATCATTAAATGATGTAGCCCCTAATGAAGTAGTACCTGTAGTAGTTAAGTTAGAAGAACCTATATCAATAGCACCAAAGCCAGAAGTAATAGATCCTGCATTTAAAGCACCTACAGTAGTAATGTTAGTACCTGTATCTAAAGCAGATTCAAAGTAAGTTTCAAAGTCTGTAAGAGCTACCTGCTTCATTGTGCCATTGTCATTTACAACAAGACGATCAGCATCTGCTAAAGTTGTAGCACTAGCAGAAGTATCACCATCCATTATGTTTAATTCAGTGGCAGTTGAAGTTACTCCATCAAGGATATTGAGTTCAGCAGCCGTAGAGGTAACACCATCTAAAATGTTTAACTCTGCTGCAGTAGAAGAAATAGCAGTACCATTAAAGTTAATAGCATCTAAATAAGCAGTACCATCAATGTATATATCTTTGAACTCTAGTGAGCTTGTACCTAAATCAATATCATTATCTGTAACAGGTACAATAGCTCCATCTTGTATTCTTACTTGCTCTACAGCACTTGAAGATACCTGGACATAAAAGCCCCATCTATTATTAGTGCTGTCAGCTTCAATCTTATTTAAAAAATCAAGATCACCAATCTTAGCAATGCTACCGCCTTGTGCTGCAGAACCATCATGTCTGTGTCCTGTAGCCGAAGCATCACTAGATGAGTAAGCAAAAGAATTTAATAATTGGTTATATTCATTATTAAATAATGCTGCTGTAATCGTATCTCCATCAGAGATTGTACTTTGTCTTGTATATGAATAGGCCATTTATTTTATTTCCTACCTGCTGGCATATAATCGATGTAAAACCCATTTACTGAGTAAGGGGAGTTTTGATCATCACTTTTAATTCTAAGTGCTACAGTATTACCTGTTCCTTCTACTGCTTGCCTTACTAATGGATTCTCTGCTGCTCCAAATATTCCTGTTCCAAATACAGCACTACCAAAAGTAGCAGGTAAAGGTATGCTATCTAAAGTATAAACAGGAGGTTGTGGAGTAGTTGTACTTTCAAAATCATATTTTACATTTAACTCTGGTTGAATAGTTCCTTCAGGAGTTACTGATATTTTAATATATTTAATAGTTTTTCTTGTACCAATATCTCCAAAATCTAAATCAGGTGTGTAGTATTGTGCTTCTACATTAGATGCACTACCTGCAGGATTAAATACATTTCCTGTATCATGGTTATAAATATAACCTGAATTATCCCCATGATATAACTGTTCTACACCATCTTTATCTAGTCCTGTTGCAAATCCAGTAGCTTGTATTCCTTTAGTTTCAGACCACTCAAATCCATTAGGAGTAAGTGTTCCTATAATACCTTTTGATACTGAAGAACTTTGACTAACATTTGTATAGAACAAACGATATTGAGATTTACTGCGTAGTGTTCCACTAGTAATTACAAAATTATTTATACCATTAGCAATGATAGTTGTTAATTTTTGTATCTGTCTACTAACAGAGCTTAACTCTACGTCACCAATTCTTGCTGTACCTGCTACAGTACGAATACCATCAGGACTAAGGAATAAAAGATCACCTCCTATTTCTTGAATACTATTCCCATCTAAACAACCAACATTCTGAGTAATAGGTACGATTGCAATATTACTACTATCACTAATGTTAATTAGTTTGAAAATACTATTCTTACAAAAAATAATTAGATCGCTACGAAAGCTTGCTAACCCTACAATAGCATCTGTTAGTTGTATGCTTCCTGCTCCTGACCCACTAAAAGAATCTGGATCAAGAGTAGAACTAAAAAATATTTTGTTCTTAGCAGTAGGAGCACCACCAACAACAAAATGATTCTCATGTATTACACCTACAGTAGGAGCTGTAGTGCTGTCTACTGTTATTTCACTTGCAAAGAAAGTCCTATCTGCTAAAGCTCCTGTACCTGTCATTTTAAAAAAGAAAGGTTTATTAGCTCCATCACAGATTAACATTTCACCATAGTCAGATGTACCTTCAAACAATGCAAAGCTACATTGTCCTTGACTAGTTCGTGCATCATTAGAACGTCCACTAAACGTACTAAAGGTATCGCCACTTCCTGAAACACTTGCTTTATTTATCTGTAACCAACTAGTGCCATCCTGACTAAAAAATATACCTGTTCCTGAACAAGCAATTAATCCATCTGCATATACAGCTAGTCCAAGTATTCTATTACTAGAGTTAGGTCTTGCAGAAGAACCTCCACCAAATAAAGTAAAGCCACTAATACGCCTATACCCACCATCAGGATCTACTTCAAAGTTTAATAACTCTGTAGCTAATCCAGGCTGTCGCATAATTTCAAGTTGATTTAAATTAACATTCAAACCACCTCGACATGCTAGGGCAAAGGGTTGAGACATTAGAGGAACCTTATCCTGTCATCTTTAAAATATCCTGGTGAAGCCTCCATTAAGTTTAGCTTCATTAGTCGAAGACCTCGTTTATAGTCTTCTAATGCAAATGCTGCTGACTGAGGATTCTCTTTGAACTGATGAACATAGTATCTAGCTCTTGCTAACAATACTGTTTTGTAAGTTGTAGGAAATACTAACTGATCTCCATGAGCTGATAACTCTGTAGGTAAGTCATAAGCATAGAAAAATATACGATAGACTTTATCTGGAATAGGACTTAATCCAAACTTTCTATTATCAGGACTTTTAATAACTCTATCAGGAGTACCAAAATTCTGACTATCAGCATCATCTTGATTTTGAGCTATTCTAAAATAATCTTTCCATTCTTCAGTTGAAGTAAAACGTAAGTTACGAATTGTAAATGGAGCAGACTCTCCTGATACCCCTACTGTTGTAAGTAAAAAATTATCATAATCTATAGAACCATAATCAGTAGTTAAACTAGAGCTATCACTTTTAAGTAAATACCATCTTGTACCAGCTACAGTTTCTATAAAAGCATTGCCATACATAGGATCAGTAGATCCACTTAAACCTGTTGCAAGAAAAGGCCACTGAGGTTCTTCATTGACAATATCAAGATAAGCTCTATTAATAGCATCTTTAATATGTGCCTGAACTCCAATTGCTGACGTAAACGTAGAGCTAGTTAAAGTAACTTCATTTAACTCTCTAAGTAAGTCATTGCATAAATTAAGATAAGTTTCAGCCATAGTTACGCTTTATGTTTTTTCTGCACTGGAAAGTTAACTGCTAAACTAGCACCTTTATGTTTAACAAACTTTCCATCATGCTTCATTATTTTATAGCTACCATTCTTTTGCTTCATCCAATGATAGCCCTTGGGAGCAGGAACTTTCATATAGTTACCTTGATAGTAACTTTATCTCCATACCCTTTAGAAGAAGGCATTACATTGGTTTTTCTAGAGCAATCTCTTTCCATTTCATGGATAGAAGCATAACCACCAGTACCATACATAGCTCTACCACCACCCATCATCTTTTTCTTTTTAGCCATCCCACCATACATCATTTTCTTCATATCATATTTCATTTTTTAATCCTTTAAATTTAAATAGATATTCTGTAACCAACTATTTCTTCTTTAGCTTCAGAATCTTTTTCAGCTTTGGAATTAAAAATTTTGTCATAGTTTTCATCAAACTTTTGTTTATTAAATCCTTTTCTATAGCGACTTTCCTTAGAAACAATCGCTTTACGAAACATAACAGGTTTTTCATTTGAACCTATTTGAGACATAAAATACTCCAAAAAAGCATAGAGGGCCACATCGTGACCCCCTAAACTTAGGTTTACTAGTCAATACCATAAAAGGCAGAAACTAATGCTCCACCACGAAGGACTTTGGCTCCATATACGTGCAGACCACGTACAATGTCACCGAAGCTATCAGGATCACGCAATACTTCTGTATTGGTGATTGTCTGAGCAGTTGCCGTAGATGAAATATGTCCAGCAAGACACTTACCTGCTGCATTAGTTGTAGCAGCAATGTTATTGCTCTTGTACATATTAAATCCACGCAACAGCCCAGAAGATACTAGACCATTCCTAATAGATCCTTGTCCTGCGTTATAGTCAACAGAAAGCAGCTTGGAAGAACTTGAAGCCAGGACTTCATAGAAGTCAGGACTTGCAAGGAACCAGCGACCTTCTTCAGGTACATTCTGCTCATCAAGTAGACGAGCCATATGACCAAGGACATCAATAGGATCATGCTCACTTCCAGCAAATCCAATGTCCAAGTTACCAGTACCATCAAAAGTACCAGCAGCTAGGTCAGTAGCATTATCAGATCCCAATATATGATTAGGACTCGATGCAGAAACACCTGCAAACATAGTTGCGATTACACCTGAATCAAAAGCATCACGAAGAGCATAGGCAGCAGATGAAGTTGCTACGTCACGAAAGTTTACGTGAGACATATTTGTTTCTATGTCATCTACGATGAACTTAAATGCATTAGCAATATCAATAATTAACGTAACCTCTTGGTCAGTTAATTTAGTTGCTGTTATAGCCTGTCCTCTTTCGTACTGATCAACTGTGATTTCAGGTTCTTTAATTATTCTTACTGTGTCACCAAAAGCAGCGATTTCGCCAGCATAGTCTGTATTGGTAATTGCTTCCGCTACAGATGCTTTACGAAAAAAGTTTAAAACCTGCTTAGAATAAACCTTGGGTAAGAAAAACGAGTTTGTTTGCCCCGATACAGAATTACCAAAGTTAGCATTGGTATCTGTACTAGGTTCAAAAAACTGATCACTTGTGTTTGAAGCCATTTTATATTTCTCCTAAGAAAAGAATTTTAGATTTTCCTCACCCTTCCCTCAGAGATAGCATTGCGAATTTCTTCTTCATACTTATCAAACTGATCAAGGGACATTTTGGAAATTTCAGTTTCAGTCCAAACTTTTTCCTGACTAGGTTCTACATTGGTTGTTTTAGTAGAAACCATATCAGCAGCAGACTCTGGAGACTGCTTTCTTTTAGCTGGACTTCTTTTTGGAGAGCTTTGTCCTATACCAGATTCCATTTTATAAAGATCAATAGCTTTTGATGCTAAAGCAACATTATCAGGATTACGATAAATCCAATCTTGTATTTGTTCAGGTTGTTCTTTAGCCCAATCGTGAAAATTATCATTACCACGAATATCATCGTAGTCAGGATGGTTTTCTCTCATTGTCTGTTCAGCTTCACGCATTACAATTTCTCGTTCTCTTTGCTCAATAGCAGAAAGACGAGGTTGTAAATTGTTTACCTGTTCAGAAGCAATGTTATGTGCTACTGATTCAACTGTTTCATACAAGTCAGGATTAGACTCCCTAAACTCTTGAAGTTCTTCTTGAGATTTAGGAGCTTCATAACTAGGTTGAGATGCTTGCATTTGAGATTGAAAATCCATCTCTTTTTGCTTGAACTCACCTATTTTCTGATCATATCTACGCTTTAGATCATCGTATCTTTTTTTATAATTATGATTAGTAGAAGTTTCTTCAGGGGCCGACTTACGTTGTCGGGTAGCCTTTGTAGGTTTAGGGGCTTCATCTTCATAATATAATTCATCAGCTTGAGGCATACGTTTCCCGTCAGCTTCATGCCAAGATTTCTTCATATTATAAGGATTAGGTGTCCTTTCCTCTTCTATTACATCTGTTTCAGACATTACTCTTTCCTTTTCTAAGGGGCTTGTTTTCTTGCAAGGTAGCCAATTCTAAACGTCTAAAGAATCTGGGGCTTGTATATTACAAGGTAGCCTTATTTTAATTTACACCTAGTAAGCTAGGAGCACGATTAGCTCTCAACATGTTTTTCTTTATTTCATCTTGAGCTATTTTTTCATAAGCAAGAGGATCTTCATCCTTTTGGTTATACATCATCATGCCACCTTCTTGTTTAGGCATTCTCATTTCACCACCATCAAATGCACGTTCAGCATCATCCATCATCATTTGAAGATTATCTGAACCCATTTGATCAGTAGCTTTTTTGGTGAATACAAACTCGCCATCTGACAATCGTGCAGGTATTGAGTCTGATACACCTGTTCCTGGGCCTTCAACTTCTCCAGCACCAGTAAACTCAGAAGCAGTCGTTATAACTTTGTCAAAGATTTGACTTAGCATAGGATCTGTTTCTAGAGCATTCATTAAATAACTTTGTTCTTCACTATCCAGAGATTCATTAACAACAAAGTCCATGTACTTATCTTCCATCTCTGCATCAGGTAACTGAGAGGCTTGTGCTTCTGCCATCTCTTCAGGTGGAATATTAGGATAGGTATCTACTGGCATATCATCTGCCATCCCTTCCATTTCAGGAGGAACCATTAAAGAACCACCTTCTTGTTTGCCTTGACGAGACGGACTCTGAGATGTTTGAGGTGTTTGCATTTGTGGGCCTATTAATATTTGTCCAAAATCAACTAAATTTTGTTGTTCTTTAGGGGTTAATACACTAACAACTTTTTTAATATCTTCACCTGCTTCAAGAAAGCCTCGTCTTCCTCCTGAAATAATAGAACCTAATGTTCTTTTTAGTGTATCTTTAATATTCCCACCTTCTTGTTTACCTTGACGCAACATAGAAAAATCTTGTGAAGTTATTTCACCATCACTATTTTTATCTAGCTCACTTTGTTTTCCTACTAGTGAACCTTTGGCGTACATCATGCCACCCATAGCCATTTTATTATCAGCCTCAGTTAATTTATCTTGTTCTGCTGATAAAGACTTATAACGCATAAATTCTGCGACCATTTCAGTTTGAGCAAAAGTTCTCTTATCTTCAGGAATAGTTGAAACAATTTCAGAACCTTTCATAACAGAGTCCATGTCTAGACTTTTTAAAAGTTGTCCTAATGCCTCTCTACCTTGTTTATTTTTTTCAGCCATTATTCGCTCCTGTCTCTAGCTTCGTTTACGCTATCCTTCAACTGCTCTAGGCGTACCAGCAAACTCACCTTCCCCTGGCTGCGGTACATTTCCAGTTCCGATGTTGCCCCCACCAGTACCTGTAACTCCAAGTCCTTGAGCTTCAGGAGGTACTCCTTGAGGGGTTCCCATGTCTCCAGGTTGTTCACCAGGGGCGACAGCCTCCGCGCCAGTTGCTTGTCCAGCATTTTGCATTCCTATTATTCTTGCCATAAGAGCTGCTTCATCAGCATCATTCATTAGTTCATCAGGATCTAGCTCAAGGCTCACTGCTAATTCACTAATTAATTTATTTACTTTGATGAAAGGAGCTACAGCAGGGTTTTGAATAGTTTGTAAGAAAGTAGTCAATCGCTGACTTCTTACTTCTTTTTGCATTAGGCTACTTGTACCTGTTGCCTTTACTTCTAAATCACCTTCAACACCTATATCACTATCTAAGAATTGCATGTTCCATTGGAAGTAAGCTTCTCCAATAGGTTTTAAAAGAAAGTCATCTAGATTCTTAATCACTGTTTTAATATTCAGTGAGGCAGCACCTAGCAACATTGACATCCCTGAAGCAGTACGAGTCATACTTTGTACGCCTGTCATGCCATGTGAGTAGCTAGGTATGCCTGTTTGTTCATCAGCAAGCTGTCTAAAGCGATCAAACATCATCATGTTTTCATTTGATGTATTAGGAAACTTCAAACCATTGATAGCTGTTCCAGGTACTCCAGCTTGTCTTCTGAATATCTTACCTGGATATATTTCCATTGTTTGACCACCTACAAGAGCAGTCTCATCAACATCAAAAACAAGTGACCCTGAAAGTGCAAGATTATCAATAGCCATTCTTGCATGACCATTCATAATGTTTTGGGAGTCATCCATGTTTTCTGCAATGCCAATTCCAAAGAAGCTGTAAGGATTACGCTCGTAAGGAAAAGCATGGTAAGGAATTCTAAATGGAGTAAAAGGATTAACAACTGCTCTTAATAAAAATCCATTACACATCCAAGCATTAATTTGTACTTCATCTAGATCATCAACATCTTCTGATATTTCCATACCAACTTGTCGAGCATATTCAGCATCCATGACACCCCAATACTCAACAACTTCAAACTGACCACTACCATAAGTTTCAGTTCTTGAATCATCTTTTAATGCTGTTTCATAATCCCTTTCTTCATAGTTAGGGCCAGAAGCTAATGCTTCACGAATAGCCTCTTTATT
>Ga0315315_10005012_pt1 | contig 12214 bp, 1 predicted proteins | sample M140m3416metaG_FD_203699 | JGI IMG/M metagenome (GOLD analysis project Ga0315315, IMG submission 203699) | Ammonia-oxidizing marine archaeal communities from Monterey Bay, California, United States - M1 40m 3416 | ecosystem: Environmental > Aquatic > Marine > Intertidal zone | place: USA...
CAATGACCCCGATGACGACAACGATTCTGTCTTTGACTGGGAGGATGAATTCCCGGCAGACCCAGATGAATCTTCCGATGCTGATGGAGATGGGATTGGAGACAATGCCGACACGGATGACGATGACGATGGGGTTGAAGATGGAGAGGATGCTTTCCCTCTCGACCCCAATGAGTCCGTGGATACGGATGGGGACGGGATTGGAAACAATGAAGACACCGATGATGATGGGGATGGGGTCGCTGATCCCGTGGATGAATTCCCCCTGGATGAAACAGAAAGTGGGGACGGTGATCAGGATGGCATTGGCGATAATGCGGACCCTGATGATGACAATGATGGCATCAACGACGACGTAGACCCGGATGACGACAACGATGGCATCCTGGATGAGGATGATGCCTTCCCCAGTGACCCCAATGAATCCGGAGACAGTGATGGGGATGGAGTTGGAGATGCGGGTGACCTCTTCCCCAATGACCCTTGCGAGTCTTTCGATGCGGATGGTGATTTCCTGGGCGATAATGCGGATACGGATGACGATGGAGACGGTGTCGAGGATCTGGTTCAGACCAACGCCTGTGAAGACGGTGACCCCTGTACCAACGACAACTGCATTCAAAATGTAGGCTGTTTTTACTCCTTCAATTTTCAGAGTTGTGATGATGGAAACCCCTGCACCCAGTTTGAAAGCTGCAATGAAGGGGATTGCGTGGGAGGAAATGCCGTCAACTGTGATGATGGAGAAGCCTGTACCGATGATGCGTGTGATGCCGATTCAGGGTGCGTGTTCACGCCGAATACCAACAACTGTTTTGACGGGGATTTATGTACCTTGGGTGACACGTGTCAGGATGGAGGGTGCGCTGGGACCGATACCCTGGATTGCAGTGATGGAAATGAATGCACGGACAATCCTTGTGATGCATCGGATGGTTCTTGTCTGACTCTCTTCGCCTCTGGAGCGTGTGAGGATGGAAATCCATGTACCCTGGAGGATACTTGTGTGGGAGGTTCATGTCAGGGAGGAACCAATGAGCTGGTCTGCGACGATGGCAACGTCTGTACCAATGACTTCTGCGATTCAGTAGACGGATGCTCTGGTAATCCCAATGGAGAAACCTGTGATGACGATGATATTTGCACCGTGTCTGATGTGTGTACGGGAGGCAACTGTGTGGGCTCAGGTGCGGTTAACTGCGATGACGGAAATACCTGTACGGATGACGCCTGTGACCCGGTGGGTGGTTGCACATTTACTGCCAATACGTCCGTTTGCAATGATGGAGATGTCTGCTCGGAAAATGACAATTGTGTCGCTACCGAATGCGTAGGGGGAACTCCTCTTCCCTGTGATGATGGAGACGTCTGTACAGATAGCGATTGTGACTCCATTGGAGGCTGTCAGTTCTCCCCCACCAGTGTTTCTTGTGATGATGGCAATGCCTGCACCACCAATGATACGTGTGGCATTGAGGGCTGTATCGGCGGTGCTCCACCGGTTTGTGATGATGGCAATCTGTGCACGACCGATGCTTGTGATGGAGACACGGGATGCACCTTCACCGATAATACGGACACCTGTGATGACGGGGAGCCATGTACGGAGGTGGATACCTGTGCAGAGGGTACCTGTGTGGGAGGGGCTGAGCCGGATTGTGATGATGGCAATCTGTGCACCGACCATGACTGTGTGGCGGGTGAGGGCTGTCTGCAGACCTTCAATCAGGTGACTTGTGATGATGAAAATCCCTGTACTACAACAGATGCTTGCACCGCAGGGACTTGTGACGGAACCGGAGCACTGGCCTGTGATGATGGGGAGGTCTGTACCGACGATTCCTGTGATCCAGATACGGGCTGTGATTTCGTCGCCAATTCCGAAACCTGTGATGACGGTGATGCGTGTTCGGATCCGGACGTGTGCAGCGCCGGGAATTGCGTATCAGGCTCTGCTGTTGCGTGTGATGATGGCAATGTCTGTACGGATGATTCCTGTGATTCGGCAACCGGGTGTGTGTTCACCAACAATACCCAGGTCTGTGACGATGGGGAACCCTGTACCGATGCGGATACTTGTGGGGGAGGCAGTTGTGTGCCTGGGGCACCAACCGTCTGCGACGACGGGCTGGATTGTACTGTAGATGAATGCGAAGCCGGCGTTGGCTGCATTCAAACACCAGACAGCGATCAGTGTGATGACGGAGAGGTCTGTACCCTGAATGTGTGTGATACGGCCCTTGGGTGTGTTTTCCCATTCAACAATGGGCCCTGTGATAGCAGTGAGACCTGTGCGGAGCAGGGGTTCTGCCATGAGGGCAGTTGTTCTGCCATTCGGTGGGACTCTGAATGTCTGGGCAGTGCTTCTGATGTCCAATGCACCTTCTCGGGCCCTGCGGGATCGAAAGTAGAGTGTCCACTCAGGGTGGTGAGAACCAACGACAGTGAGCCGCTTCCAAGCGGAATGCAGTTCTCCATGACGTACCCGAGTACCTCTGTCACCATTGTGGGCTTGAAGGATGATGGATGTATTACTCCTGATGTTTGCGGGACCTTTGATGTGCCCCCAACCAACCTGGTTCCCCAAGGTCATGCAGTCTCCATTGACCCCATTGAGTACGTGGACTGGGCCGGATTCGGAATTGTGATTATGGCAAACTTCTCGGGTACGGGAGAGACGAACCCGAATCCGTTGACAGACGCTTACCTGGATGCAAATGGAAATCTGGTGGGAGACCCTGAAGCGGGATATTTCGTCTTCCAGATGAATGAGGATGTGCCCTCCAGCGCACCGGTCAGTACGGGAGTTCCGTTCTTGATTGTGGTGGACTTTGCGAGCTTTGAACTCAGTAGTGTTCTGGAAAATGGAACCATTCTCGTTGAGGAATAGACGGGTTCTGAAGACATGTGCCCGGAGAACCTGAGAGAGGGGACTCTCTTCCCTTCATTCCAGATTCCATGCCTTGAATCGTCTACCTTGACTCCCAAAAAGGAGAGGGAGGACTGAGGGGGGGAGAGCTTAAAATGAACTAAACTCCTCACGACTCATTCGGACACAATATCGATTGCCCGGTTTTTCGGTGCAGGTCCAAATGCCTTCTCCATCAAAATACATCCCCTCAGGATAACTGGGGCAGACATCGCTGCTGACGGTTCCCCCGGTAAAGTTGGCATGAAAGCACTTTCCATGGGCGTAGATCCCGTCTTCCGTATGACTTTGAGTGGTGGTGATAAACGCGTGCTCTCCTATCATCAGGGCTCCCTGCACCCTGGATACACCCGGAAGAAATGCTGCGGTTGCGACCCAGAGTTCTTCATCCCCACCGTCGGCTTCGCTCTGGTGAAGGGGCAGTCCTGTTTCCTCATTGAGAGGCCAACGGACCACGCGATTGGAGTCAGAGACATTGTCATATTCTCCAGTCACCAAAGCGGGGGGATTGGAAGAGCGGTCCATGGACAGGGTGGAGAATCGGGCGCAGCAACTGCTGTTGCACAAGCGGTATCGGGCCACCTCGGGAATCACATATTGGTAGCCAAAAGCGGAATACAGGTCATTTGAGTCTCTTCCAATGGCCTTTTTGTTGGAGGTCTCGGTCACCCGGAGGGTTTCGTTGAGGTCGAAGACACGAATCCCGGAACTGGTATCCGGTACATAGAGGTATTCGCTTCCATTCTTTCCCCGAAACCAGGCCAGGCCGCCTGCATGATTGGAGGTGGTTCCCCCGTCGTAGAGCACGGGACCAAAAGTTCCCTTCCCTCCTGACCAGGATGGAGAAACCAGAAGAAACAGTCGGTACTTTGGGGTGTCATCACTTCCGGAACCATCTACAGAGGTCCAGTCTATGAAGGCGATTCGGACCCCTTTGGGGAAGTCTGTCCCATCTCCCAGTTCGTCCGAGTGGTAGAAGGAGACCATCAAGAAGCGTTTTCCATCTCCTGGAATCAGGGTACCGAAGGTTTCCAGGGTTTCTCCTGTGGCATCGTGATTTCCTGTAACTCCCTGAACTTCCCAGTAGTCCTTATCGCTTCCCCCATCCTCGAAATCCGCCGTGGATGATGAGCTGGAGCCCCCGAATCGGAAAGCCCTTTCGATAAATTCTCCGTTCCCCACCGGGAAGGATCCGAAATAGCCCGTATAGGAGGGAATGGAAGAAACCTCTTTTCCGAATCGATTCAACAGGGTGTTGGAGCTTCCGATGATGCCCAGGGAGGCTGGACCATCTCCCGGAACCCCATTGGCATTCATTCTGGAGATGACATCCCCCAGGGCGCCCTTCATATTTTCCTCGTCCACCGTGTCCCGGTACATGACAAAGGGAGAACCGCATCCTGAGACAGGGGCATAGACACTGGGAATGTTGAACCCGGAGTTCCCTCCATCACATTGGGAAGGGGAGGGGGGGCAATTGGCGCATGGACTTCCCCCACAGGAGACCTCTGCAACCAGGGGAGTATCCTCACAGACATCCAGGGTGCCATTGCCGTTATAATCAGCGGCCAGGTTGACGTCCGGATCGGGGCAGTTGTCATGAATCCCATCCTGGTTGGCATCCTGGGAGGGGGACAGTGGGGCTCCAAAGACCCCCAGAATCACCCATTGGACATCGAGAACATTCACCCCTCCATCACAATTGACATCAGACCCGTAAAAACCCTCGCCCCATACGTGTGTAGGGGCCAAAATGAGCCCGAATAAGGCCAAAGAAATGGACGCGATGTGAAGTCTGGCTCTCATATAACTTCTCCCTGAATGACCCTCAATGGTGGTCTTTTGCACTCACGAGAGTACAGGAACGACGTGAAAGGGCATGCTCTTTTTTTTGGGGCGCCTTTCGACTTTGTCACGAGAAAGTCTCACTGGAGTTGGAGAAAAAAGAGGCACTGCAACGCCATGAGAGAAAAAGACTGAATTGCGGGTAGTCCACCTGACTCAATCGCGTTAAATTCATTCCATGCAAAAACACACATTCATTTCAGCATTTTTGATGCTTTCTTTTCTCTTTTGTGCGGGAACAGTAGTCCCTGCTGAAGCCTTGGGAACGGACTCCAGCATTCCATGGTGTGAAGCGGACCCTGTTGCAGCGGATGGTACCCCTCCTTTTCCCCGGCCCTATTGGTCGGAGTTTGGGGGTGCGGCGGGAGTCCCGGATTACGAAAACATCATGAACAATTTCAATCTGGGCGAAAGTCTCACCTTGGTCATATCCATGCTGGAGAAAGGGATTCAATCGCTGAAAGAGCCGGTGGCGGCTCCACTGGGAGAGGTGAAAGGATTTTGTCTCTGCAATTGCGGGGAGAGTGCCGGAGGGTTGAGTAATTTTGCCGAATCTACCCTGGAGCCCCTTCTCAACAACACCTTGTCCACCTTGATGACGGACTTCATTGAACCCTTCGTTCAGGGAGTCCAGGGGATTGAAAGCCAGGCGTCTTCCAGTGCGGGGGTGATTGAAATTGCGGTGACCAATGCGGTGACCAATGGATTAAGTGCCTACCCGGACCTCCTGGCCTCGAGCCCACTGAGCGTAGAGGAATTGGCCAGCGGGGCTGCTCAGGTTGCAGCGGATACCCTAAATCAGGAGCTTTCCACGGTCTTTGATGAACTGGACGCATTATTGTCGGGAGAATACGCCCTGGCGCCTTCTTTGGGCCTGGGTGAAGTGGAAGCAGAACTCAATGCGCTCATGGTCAACCTGCTCTCCTCTGTGTTGAGTTTGGACTTTGATGGGGCCATGACCCTCCTGGACAATGCGGTAGCAAGCGTGGAGGTCACAGCCAATCAAGTGGTGTTCAATGCAGAATGGGAGGTTCATCAATTTGCGGTGGCTCCCAATCTTTCAGAGGTGGCCACGGCGGTAGAGGATGCAGTTGTATCGTACCTTCAGGGTCAGTTGCCGGGTCCCGACTCGGTTGCTGGAATCGACGAAGTGGTCAGTGAACTGGGGCAGAGTATCGTCAATCAGGTGAGCCTGGTGAAGTCCAACATCGAATCTCTCTACAGTGTTTGTTCGGATATGAAGGCAGGTATCGGAGCGGTGGCTACGGGACTGGTGGATGATGCCCTGACAGGCCTTGGGCAAATGGAAGGGTGTTATGGCCAAACCACCCGTTCCCAATGCACGACAGATGGGTTTTGTGCGGGAACATCTGCGGGTCAAATCCTCGGTTCCATTGATGTGCCGGTCTGGTACCCCACGGAGATCTTCAAGGACGGGAAAAGTTTTGTGTCTTTTGCCCTGGAGCAAGTGGGTCTTCTAGAAACCGCATTGGCATGGATTCAGGAAGCTGGGGGGGACATCCTCAAGGTTGCCGGAAGCTTCATGGATGCCCTGGAAAATGTGGCTGAGATTCTTGCTCAGGTTGAAAATTACATCAATGAGTACACCAGTGGATTTCATTTAGGAGGGTACTCCCAAGTCCGTGCGGATTTGCATACCTGCGTTGGATATGGGGGAAATCACACCCGGACCGAGGCCTACTCCTTTGACTTGGGGCCTCATTCCATGGGTCTCACAGCTGAATTCCTCTCTGCCAATCTCTCCACTCGGCACCGGGCTCAATTCAGAAGCGGTGGACTCTCTTTGTTCCTCGATTCATTTTCTCTTCCCCTGGCTCCCAGTATCTCCTTGAGTACGCAACTGGATGGATTCCGTTTATGGAACGGCAATCATCCCTTTGGCATTGGCCTGGGAAGCGGGGTTAGTTGGGGGGATGAATACAGTTTTCAAAGTGACGGAGATGGGTCGGATATTGATGCCTTCGCCCTGGCCAGTCCAGAGCAGGTGGGGGCTTTTTGTCCTGGTGGAGAGGGTCCCTGTGAGTTGACTCCCGGGAACCTCCTCGTCAAAAGCTTTTATCCCATCGACTATCCCAACCCGGGCCCTCCTTTTCAATTTTTCCCGCGGCCGGGGATACCCTGGGAGCCAGAGGCCCCCATTCATGCGGTATTGGGTGCAGGTTTGAATCTCGAATTGAATCCGAAACCCTATGTGAAGCAGCTTCCAGATCTACCCATTTATCCTCCGGCGGAGTTGATCCTGAGGACCAAACTGACCCTGGGAACCGCGGTGCATTGGGCCTATGGAGCCAACTTGTATCGAGACAAGGTTGTGGAGGCCGTCAACAAGAACTTGCCTGCGGGAGACCAGTTCGAGTCAGAGGACTTCAATCGGAATACTACCCCGCTCACGGGAGATATCTTGGCAGATGGGCAGCATTTTCAAGCCCCGGATGTGACCCATGACCTGGGCCATGGGGCGACGATTGCCCCCGGGGTTTCCGGAAACCTGGAAGGGTCCATCGGCCTTTCCAGTTTCGCGGCGCTCACTTTTGATGCCGGGGTTGGGGTGACTTTTTCGGTGGAGGTGAATGCTCAGGCAGGTGTCCTGGACTTGAGACGTGCCCTGGTGGATCTGCTCCCGGAAGAGGGGGATGGAGAGGAAGCCCAGTGCACTCCCATTGTGGAAGAAACCCTTCGAAATACCTGCTCTAATGAATCCCTGGTGGCCCTTCCATGTGGAGAACCGGTGGTCTGTGAGACGTCCAATGATTGCTTCTTGGCCCAGGACTGCGAAGCCGGGTTTTGTACACCAGGCTGTCTTCTGGAAGGGGTGGGTAGTGCACCTTTGGAGCATCCTTCTGCGTCCCTCCTGTCCTGTGAGGGAGAGGACTCTCCATGCGAGAATCTGGGGACCTGTTTGAGTGAATTTGGGGCTGTTTTGGCCCGAGATGTGACCCGGGAAGAGTGTGAAGGTGTTCTCATTACCCCGGATAGTGAAGGGGAATGCGTGGCCATGCCCCCCGCGGATACCTGTTCGTGTTCCGATGGACTTTGCACAGGCCCGGAAGATTTTGTGGTGATGGCGCCCCCTGGAGGGATTTGCGATGGTGCGCTCCATCAAGGGGCTCAAGCCTATTATGATGAGCAGATGGGCCTGGCTCAGGACGAGGCGGGTGTTTTGGAGACCCCGGCTGATTGCTTGACCCGAGGGTATTGCTTTGGGTGGGTTGCTGCTGATGACGACTTGAATTGGTCCCCCTTTCCCTACGTGGCGGCGGTCTTGCCGGGAGTCTTCACAGCGGGAGAAAACTGTCCTGTATCCCTGCTCATCAGCAATGAAACCATGATCGTTTCTGGAACGGGAGAGCCCATGCAATCCCAATTTGTTCCCTTCCAATGGGAACTCTTGCCCGTGCCTGTGGGTCAGGAAGGCCTGGGAGGGGAATGGATGCCCTACACCTGTCGAACCGTTCAGCAAACGGAGACCGTGGGTTGGGAGGGAGAGGGGTGTGACCCCATTGAAACGGGTTATCCCTCGGTTTGTGGCTGTATGGATGACACCAATTGCGACGGCACTTGCGAGGATGGACGATGCTCGGAAGCCCTGGGTGAGACATGCACCTGCATCGAGGAAGAAGGGGGCCTTTGTCCCCAGGGGAGAACCTGTCGTTTTGGTGCCTGTGCCCTGAATTGTGGGACAGATGAAGATTGTGGTCCGGGGCGGGTTTGCATTCAAGATTCCTGCTTTTCCTCCAATGGCAACCGCCACTTTGCGGAATCTGTGGTCCATGCCCAGCGAAACACCCAAGCCCCCAATTACACCGTCGCCAGCTATGCCAGAGACAACCTGACCACGGAGCTCACACTGGACGCCTCCATTGGGCTGGGGATGAAACTGGATCTGCTTTGGGACACCTATCGATTCTCCATCTTTAAGTGGTGGGATGAGTTCCCCTTGGCGGGACCCACCTCTTATCCTCATTTTGCCATGGGGGTTCGAGGAGACTACGAAGACGACTGTCATGATGAACTAAGTGCTTTTGAGAACCTTCAGAAGACGTTGACTCGGGTCCCGGATCCCTCGGATGGGCCCACGGGCATTCCCGATGGCGCTCCCGTGAGTGAATTCCTCAATTGGTGTTTTCCCACCATGGAGCAGGATGCAGAACCCGATAGGGAGGCTCCGAGAACTCCGGGGGAATGGATTGGAGACGGGATGAGTCAGGTCCATACCCTGGGGGAAGAGTTGGGGTTGTACTTTTGGGGTCGCCATCAACTGTGTATCAACGGGGAGACCTGGGACCAGTACTTTAGAGGGCTTTATCTGGATTCCAGTCAGGTATGGCCCTTGTTGAAGTGCCATTACAACGGACCAGACGGGATTCATGACATAGACTGCTCCACTCCGGAAAAGCTGATGGGGGGAATTTTATTGGCCACGGGGTGCATGGATTTGTCATCCGATGTGAACGCCGAAAAGTACCATCTGGAACGGGTGCTGAAGAATCTCGTGTGGCAGAATTTGATGGGCCAGGGTGTGGACGCATTTGCTCAAATGACCACCACGTATCAGCAAATGGAGGGTGGGGTGCCTGTGGGGCAACCCAAAACCGTGTTTAATCCGGAAGAGATTTTCAAGGACTTGGATGCAAGTCCGCTTCTTCCTGCCGATGGGTCTAATTATTCACCCACCATTGATGAGTATCATGGCAAGTCCTACGAGGCAGATGGGGACTGGGCCTTCCATAAGTGGTTCAATAAAAACAATTTGGATAGGGAACTGAAGGAATGTTTCCGTCCGATGGGCCCAGACAATTGGGGTGGGTTTGATAAGAACGATCTGGTGATTGAATTGGATCTGGAAGGCCTCATTGAGGTGTGTGACCCCTGTGACCTGCCCGATGCTGATCCGGAGAAATGCGTAAAGCCCGATATGGGGCCTTGTTGTCTTCCAGGAGGAAGTTGCTTCCAGTTGACCCAGGAGGACTGTTTTAACCAAAAAGGGAATTGGTCCGCTTCTGGCACGTGCCAACCTGGAATGTGTTCCGGGGGGATGGGGGCTTGCTGCCTTCCTGACGGGACTTGTGAGCCCAGCGGAAAGACGGCCTGTTTTTCACTGGGGGGGGCCTACAATGCCTCGGGTGATTGCTCGACACCTTCTGTGTGTGGTCCGCCGGAATCGGCTTGCTGTCTCGCAGGGGGAGGCTGCAGCGATGCCAGTGAGAGCAACTGTGCCAACGGGGGAGGACACTTCGTCTCGGGGGTCCTTTGTGGAGACCCGGGGGTATGCGGAGATGTGGACTTCCCATTTGGAGATCCCGCACTTCATGGGTGCTGTACGGCCAATGGCTGTGCAAGCCTCACCATCAGCCAATGTCAGGAGGCGGGAGGAGCGTTGAAACTCAACAAGGAATGTCTTCCCGGCCTGTGTCCTGACACCTCTGTGCCGGAGCTGGTGGCTTGTTGTCTCCAGGAGGCATGTCAGTCTGTGACCGCGGAGTCCTGCGCCACTTCCGGAGGCTCCGTTCTTCCGGGGCAATCCTGTAGCAACCCGGACCCTTGCTTGTCTGCGCCGGTATTGGGTGGGTGTTGTTGGGGGCCTGGTCATTGCTCTCTCGAAGCGGAGGCCCTGTGCACCGAGGCAGGGGGGACCTGGAATGAAGGGGAGTCCTGCGCGGTGATGAATGAGTGTCTCCCTGAAGAAGGGGCCTGCTGTTCCAACCTGAATTGTGAGAGCCGGACTGCGGCCCAATGCGCTTCAGTGGGAGGGGTGTTTTCCGAAGGCCTCACCTGTCAGCAGGTGGCATGTGACGCGCCTCCCTGTGAAGGGGTGATCAACGGGCTTTGTGCAGGAGTGACCTACGAAGACCTGGATTGTAATCCATTGACCTGTCCCGGGAATGGATTCCTGTCCGATGAAAATTGCGATGGGACCGTGGATTCCTGCCAGTTGTGTCCCCTTGGGATGGTGTCCACGGACAAGGATGAGGATGGATGCCCGGATACCTGTATATGCTGTGATGAGATGGAGTGTGGAGAGGGTTTTGTCGGAGTGGATACCACCGGGGATGGCTGTGAAGACGCTTGCCTGGAAACGGGAGACCTCTGTGATAGCGGGTTCGCGGCGGGGTGTCCCGGTGCTAATTATAATGACGTGGTCTCTGCTTCTTGTGCCCCCAACGAAATAGCAGACGATACGGATTGCAATGAGAAGCTGGACAATTGCGTCCCCTGTCCACCGGGTACGGGGCCTGTAGATCTGGATGGAGATCTATTCCCGGATGCCTGTGACTGTTGCCCTGACGAGCCTGTCTGCGGAGCGGGTTCCTCCCCATTTGATACCACGGGCAACGGGTGTAGAGACTCCTGTCTACAATGGGGCGAGTGCTGTGAAGTGGAGAATGGAGCGGGATGTACAGACCTGACCTGCGAGCAATGTGTATGCGAGCAAGATGGAACCTGTTGTGATGTGGCCTGGGACAGTGAATGCATCGACCTGGGCTCTTCCGTTTGCGGAGTCCCTTGTTCCTGTTGTGCCCCGGTGAACTGTTATCTGGGCAGTCAGCCCGCGGATACAGACGGGGATGGTTGTCTTGATAGCTGTCCGCAAGGCCCGTGTTGTTCCATCTCTGAGGAGCCAGGCTGCCAGGCACCTGCTTGTGAGGATGCCATTTGCCTGGAGATGCCCGAATGCTGTGATGTGGCCTGGGATGAGGATTGCGTGGAATTGGGGGCTACGGAGTTTGTGGCTCTCTGTGGCTGTATCCCCGAGGCAGGGAGTTGTCTGGAAAGGTGTGGAGACCCTTCACCTGGTCTCAGTTGTTTTTGTGACGACCTGTGCACGGAATACGGAGATTGCTGTGTTGACTACGTGGCCTATTGTGTCCCTCCGGAACCGGACTCCTGTGAAGATGCTTGTGGGGGGCTTTCTGCGGATGGGAGTTGTTGTTGCCAAGATCTCTGTGGGGTCCTGGGTGACCTCCCTGCCTGTGCGGACATCAATGACTTCTGTGACTTCGTGGTCCCTGGGGAGGAGTCTTCTGTGATTTCCGGTCCAGGCTCTGATTGTGACCCACTGGAAGGTTACCTCTGCAATACGGGGACCTTCTGCAATCCCTTGGATACTCTTTGTGATGGGATTGCTGACTGCCCTGAAGCGGAGGATGAATCCGTGGACATTTGCGGCCTCACAGAGGAGGGAGGTGAAGAAGAGGGTGGTGGCGAAGAGGGAACGGAATCCGCTCTGGTGGAAGGGGGAGGAGAAGGGCCCTTGGTGGATCCATTCTCCTGCACTGACCAATGCGATGTGGCCCTGACAGAAGGGAAATGCGGATGCGACCCCACCTGTGTAGCCAATGGTAATTGCTGTTCGGATTACGTCCTGGAGTGTCTGGGGGTGATCCCTGAGAAGTCCTGTGATGGAATCTGCGGAGAGGA
>Ga0315315_10005013_pt1 | contig 12213 bp, 14 predicted proteins | sample M140m3416metaG_FD_203699 | JGI IMG/M metagenome (GOLD analysis project Ga0315315, IMG submission 203699) | Ammonia-oxidizing marine archaeal communities from Monterey Bay, California, United States - M1 40m 3416 | ecosystem: Environmental > Aquatic > Marine > Intertidal zone | place: USA...
TTTTCCATACACCACCGGAGGCAGCCCCAGCATAATAAGTCATTGGATCATTTGGAACTCCAGCTACTGTGGTAACTCTGTTTCCAACTGGACCAACATGCCTGAACTTCATTTCTTTAATTATTTCATTAGTTAAGCTTTGAGAAAATAATTTATTTGAATAAAAAAAAGTGAGTGCTACAAATAGTATTAATTGAAAGGTTTTCATGTCAAGAAGTTTTTATTGAATCTTAAATATAAACTAATTAGAAAACAATAACAACCGATTGTATCTTTAGAAATTGATGTAGTATTGAGGAAATTATGCATATTAAATTAAAAACCCTCTATATTGAAAGTTTTTAATTAATATTTAGTTTTAGACAACTTACAACAAATCTTCTCTACACTAGAACTATTTTCTGTTTTAATATTTTTATATAACGCTGATAAGCAATAAATTACTAATCAATTAGTTGTTAATTGATATTGATTTAAGTTCATCTGAACCAAAAAACATATTTCCGATAAGCGCAACTGTTTCCTTTGTAATTTCTTCTTCTGAGGTAATGCTTTTTAGTTGAAATTCGGTTAAGTCCATCGAAAATAATTTGTTCTCTTTCTGATTAATGTAAATTGCGGTATAAAGGTGGTATCTTAATATTTTTTCTAGAGTTATTTTCGTTCCAGGATAATAAGTTTGAAATCCCTCTAAACTTTTAAATGTTGTTTTTAGAACTCGATAGGGCTTTTGAAAACCTAATTCATTTTTAAATCGAAGAGCTTCGAACTGATTTAATGAATCTTGAGAATACCCTTGTAGAGACAACATTAAAAAAATAAAAATCATACAAATTTTAAAATTTAGTTTCATGCTGTAAATATTATAATAAAGGGTTGACATTTAAGTAAAATTCAATAACAATATCTTTTAGTTATTTATTAATTTTCAATTATATCCTGATATATTTTAATCATTTCATCTAATTTTTCAGGATTACTTTTTGCAAGATTATCTTGCTGGGAAATATCAATATTTAAATTGTAAAGCTGAAAATTATTAGATCTGCCTGATTCTATATTAGTGTTAGGGTTCTTTTTAGGCCCAGGATAAGGAGGAATTAATATCCAATTTTTGCTTCTTAAAGCTGTTTTGGTTTGAGCCTCTAGTATTAAATCGCTTCTTCCGTTACCTGAATTATTAAATAATACACCATCTAATTCTTTTCCATCTCTTGAACGTGTTTTTGATCCAATTAATGATGCTATTGAATTTAAAAAATCAATTTGAGAAACTATTTCATCTGATACTTGCGGTTTGATTTTTCCTTTCCAATACGTTATAAATGGAACTCGCGTACCAGCTTCAAAAAGACTGTATTTACCACCCCTTAAATTTCCAGAAGGAGTATGATTTCCTAGTTTTTCAATTGCATCATCGTAATAACCATCATTAAGAACAGGTCCATTATCACTTGTTAAAATTATTATTGAATTCTTCAATAAATCGTTTTTTTCAAAATAGGAGAATAATTCACCAATACACCAATCTGCCTCAATAATAGCATCTCCTCTAGGTCCCATTCCAGACAAACCTTCGAATCTAGGATGAGGAGTTCTAGGCACATGTGGCTGTTGAAGTGTGTAAAATAAAAAAAATGGACCCTCCTTTACATTCTTTACATAGTTTTTTGCTCGTTTCAAAAATTCGTCTGCCATATTTATGTCCTCCCACTTAGCTTTTTCTCCACCTTTCATAAATCCGATTCTAGGAATACCATTTATAATTGAGCCATTATGACCATGTTCCCACATCATAGACAGGAGCTCTGGGTTTTCCTTTCCTGTAGGTAATCCATCGAAATTCTTTTTAAAACTAACTGATATTGGATCCTCAATATCTAAATTTATAATATTGCCATTTTCAATATAAACTGTCGGAACTCTATCTTGAGTATCTGGCATGATAAAGCTATAATCAAACCCAACTTCATTTGGTCCTGGGGTTATTTTTTTATTATAATTAATTGTATCAATCCCGAGTCCCAAGTGCCATTTACCAACTATTCCTGTTTGATACCCTTTATTTTTTAACATTTTAGGTAATGTCATCTCTGTAGTATCAATAATTAGATTAGCACCTGTTAAAATTTTTGCTTTTTTATTTCGCCATGGATAAGTGCCTGTTAAAAGTGCATATCTACTCGGAGAACAAGTAGCTGAACTAGAATACCCGCTAGTAAAACGAGTGCCTTGATTTGCAATTTTATCGATATTTGGCGTGTTTAATTTTCCCATTTTATATGAGCTCACATCACCATAACCTAGATCATCAGCATATATAATAATAATATTTGGATTTTTTAATTTGGTATTAACCTCGCAGGAATTTAAGCTTATTAATAGAATAAAATTTAAAAAAAATAAGTGTCTCATACTGATAAATATAGAATAAACTCTAATATATAGTTTTTAGCTATAAAGATATATGTAAATACAATTTTGTCTAATTACCAATCACATGATTTGTTTTGTAATTTTATACTGATTCAATCCTTGGTGGGCTGATGGGAATGGCCGTGATTAATGTCGTGTTGAAACCTTCTTCTTTAGTCCACCCTTTTTGAAAACTACTTGATTACTTCATATCTGTTTTAATCCAACTTAGAAACAAATCATAATTATCACTCGAATTGGTTTGTTTTTCTAAAAAAGGTGACTTCGAATTATAACCAGCCTTAAAAAAGTCAGAAAACATATATGCTGATATTTCATTAGGGTGGTCAAGTCCCCTTTTAACAGGGAATGAATTAGTATAAAAATCAAGCTCAGAAAGTGGTCTAGATGAAATAGTATTATTTAGCTTAATTAAAGAATAATTTTCTTTATCCTTAAATATATCAAATGCTACATCTACAAAATCTTTACCCATTTCAGGTATTTCAATATTTTTGGTGATTAATGTTCTAATCCAGTAAAACCTATCTCGAATTTCAGGATCTGGAATTAGCCATTCTGCAATCGGAGCATCCGGATTAGAAACCTGGTCTTTTACAATTTCTTGATCATCTCTAATTTGTTGATTTATAAAATTCCAATTTTCAGAATATAATTTCTTGAATTTAGATTTAAATGTCCTTTGTAAAGAATGCATTTGCTCGTGAACTAATAATCCTCCAAGTGAGGTTACTAATTTCAATTCACTTTCTTCAGTCATATTATCACTCCAATCAGTTGAGAGTCGATCGAGATAGGCTTGGCTCAAGATAATATAAGTGCCCCGAGTGTGAGCGAAACCTCCACATAGCCAATTTTGAATCTTAATAAATCTCCATGGTTGATTTGCCATTAAATTAATATCATTTTCTAATAACCATCTATTTGTTTTTTTTACAACAAAGGTTAAAATTTCTTTTTCTTGAGAACTAAAATCCATTACTGCAGAAGAGAATTTCATTCTTGCAAACGCTCTTGCTGAATCAATGTTTTTTGGAGCCTTTTCTTGCACAAATGTTGAAATTTCTTTCCGTTGAAGCTTAGAAAAATAGGGTTCAAAAGTTTCATCTAAAATTGCAACACTAGCTTGAGATTTCTCAAGAAAACTAATTCTTGAGTGAACAAGTGGACTTTTATATATTTCTTTAATCTGATAACTGTTAAGGCTATTTATCGGATCGATTCTGTCCTTGAATTCTCCATCACCTTGAATGTTTGGAAGTGAATCTATTATATTGTTATCATCAACGACGTGTTTAAGGCCTAAATTATGTCCTACCTCATGTGCAATTACAAAAGCCTCCATACTTTTATTGTCTTCTATTTTTGTTTTATTTTTATCTCCTAAGGCAATAAAAACAATATTCCCATTCATCATGCCTCTTCCAGTTGGTCCATGATTCCCATCAATAGCATTTACAAAAAACATATTAATTATATCGTTTTGACCTTTTAAAATTCGGTCTCTTTTGGAAAGATTAACAATACTATCAAGGTTAATTTCACCATCTCTAGCTTTTGTGTTATTATAATAGGTAGGTTCCAAATAATGGAAATCAATATTAGCTTTAGAATAAGCTCTATTAACTAATTGTTCTGATAATTTCATTTGAGCTGGTTCATCACCATTATCTGACTGTATAACTATCGGATGAATTATAATGACATTTGATTTTTTATTATTTTTTTTAACTGGTGAACAACTAAAAACAATAAGTAGGATAAATATCAATTCTGTCAAGGATATAAGTTTTTTCATAAAACCAAGTTTAAACATCAAGTTACATATTAAATACCTTCTCAAGTTTCCAAAAAAACTTCTATAGATTGAAAGCCTTTATTTACTTTCTATTTTTTAATGATTTATGCTCTAAGACTTCTGGGACATTTTTAGCAAAATCTGATAATTCCGGAGCATTCTTTCTGACCCAGTAATATATTACACCATTTAAAAATTGCTCCTGTGATGGAGCTAAACCAAAACCAATTCTTGCCCCATTTGTATCTCTAGACTTACTAATTAACTCAAACATTTGTTCAGATATTTTTAGTTTGATTTCTTTATTTTTTTTCATATTCCTCTAAATTTAAAATAAGCCTGTATTCTTAAAAAGAATTAATCTCGAGTATTAATTCTCATTGTTAAAGTTTCAGGAGTAAATCCTGCTTTTTCATATGCCTTTATAGCACTTATATTAGGTGTATAAACATCTAATTGAAATTCAGAATATCCTTTTTCTTTACCCCAATTTAAAAGGTAATCAATAATCATCTTATTAACTCCTTCTCCTCTTTTCTCTGGAATGACATACATAAATCCTAAAAAAACATAATACTCTGGATTTTTATAATGTTTATTTTTATTAATCAGGGCATAGCCAGAAGCAATTACGATATTGTATTGTTCAGCAACTACAACAGAAATCTCAGGATTTTCTATATATGCCCGCAAGTCATAATAATTAAAAGAGCTTTTTTTTAGGTTAGGAGTAAATTCTCTTTCATATTCAATTAACCCTTTTTCAAACTCTAATAGAAGAGGTAAATCCTGAATTGTAGCTTCTCTTAGTTTTATCACAATTGATTGCTTTAATTCTCAAAGATAAAATTCTCTAATCATTGGTGTTTCCAAATTAGAACATTTCTCTTCGTGAGAAAAGCAATATTTTGAATTGGAGCCCCACTATCCTTTTTGTATATTTGAAAAAAATTTAAAATCATAATTATGACTTCAGGAGGTGTTGCAGTAACAGTAGTAATTACGATGATTATTGTTTTAATTGTACTTTTTAGTGACATGATTAAAACAAAATAATTTGAGATGAATAAATTCATTATTTTTCTTTTTTTGATTTGTCTTTCTTGTTCAAAAGAAATCCTAAGTGACGAAAGTTTTTTAGAAAAAATTCAAAACAAAGTTTGGACACGGGGCAGTAATCATAAAGTTTTTAAAAACAATCCTTTTCGTCTTATTCTCGTAGAAGAAGGTACTTGTTTAGAATTTAATGAAGCTCCAAAAATCGTTGAAGATAACCAGTTTGAATATACTATTCTGGAGAACCAAAATGACACTCTTCGATTAGGTTATAAAGTAAGTGGCGCAAATGTTAATCACTGTGGTACATTTACATATTATTTAAAGTCTGACGGTAATCTTGTCCGAAGTTATGAGGAGTGTGGTGAAACTTTTTATAAAGACAGTTTCACTACAGAATTTTACAGTGCTCAAGTAACCTTAACAGAACTCTGTCCAAGTATATAAATTCTTTTTTAAAACTTATTGTCTGTAAATAGATTTTAATTTTTTACCTCTTTAGTTTTTAGGATTGTCGCTAATAGATAATTTTAAAATGTGATTAATTATATTATTAATATTTTTAATTTAGATTTTGTAACCATAAAGAATAATCTCTTATGAGTAAGCTTAAGAACATTGATATTGAAGACTATTGGAGTATAATTAACTATAATTATGATCAAATCCAATTTGCAGAAGTAAAAGCTACCGCAGTTATATCGATATATAGTCTAATTTTTGGATTAGGTTATACTCTAGATATTTTAGATGAAGAAAATATTTATGCGTTTTCTCCTGACTTCTCTGGTGTAGTTCATTCCGTTCTATTAATTATCTCTTTTATTTTTATAACTGCCTCGGTTAGACGTTGCGTGATGTGTATTCTTCCAAGGTTTAATTTTTCTGTTGAAAAATCTCCACTTTTTTTTGGTGATATTTCAAAATACAAAAACTTCGATATTTTTTTTGAATCCCTAGAGGAGGTTTTAAATGATGAAGTAACATATAGAAAACACCTAACTCAATCCGTATATGCTACCGCAAATATAGCTTCGGTTAAATTTCAAAACGTTAATAAAGGGCTAAAACATTTATTACAATCAATTTTTTTTATTATTATGTTTTTTATAAGTCTTTATGCTTTATAAGGGCGAGTGAGTAAATTTCCAATTTTTTACTGGCTTTCTTTTTCCTTTAAGGACTAAATCTTCACTCAATATAAATTTGTGTTCTTCCTTCAATTCTTTATGAACACTATCTGAAATGATTATTTCTCCTGGATTTGCAGCAGAACATAATCTAGACGCCAAATTTACCGTATCTCCTATTACAGTGTAATTCATTTGTTGCTCTGATCCAATGTTACCGCAAATAACTTTTCCATAATTAATCCCAATTCCAATACTTAATTCTGGAAAGCCGTCAGCTACCATTTCTTTGTTAAACTTATCCAAAGTGGTAAACATTTCTTTAGCAGTATTAACTGCATTTTTAATGTCATCCTTTTTCTTTAAGGGTGCACCATATAAAACCATTAACTCATCCCCTATGATTTTATCAAGTGTTCCATTATATTTAAATACCACATCAATCATTTTATCAAAAAACGCATTAAGTAACTTTACAACTTTTGATGGCTCTAAAGTTTCAGACATAGCTGTGAAGCCTCTTATATCAGAAAACAGAACACAAACATCTTGCTCAACACCTCCAAGCTCAAGTGAGCTATCATTTAAAAGTAATTCATCTACAATATTTTCAGAAACGTATTTCTTAAATGTGGATTTAACTTTGTTTATGTCTGATAAGTCCTCAAAGGAAATAACTGATCCTGAGTTTATGCCGTCTTCGAAGACAGGAGATATCGTTAAATTTATATGTGTTTCGTCACTATCAGTTCTAAGAATACTTAAATTCTCTTCATAAAGAATATGACTCCTGCTTTCAGCAAAATCAATCAATTCTACCAAGTTCAAATTATTTTCAAAAACCATTGCATAATGATTATTTAAAAGATTTTCATTTTTAAATTTAAATATATCAATAGCTGAATCATTTATATATTCAATTTCTCCAATCAAATTAACTTTAACGATTCCAGTCGAAATTGAAGACATAATATTATCTATTAATTTTTTAGACTTTTTTATGTTTTCTAAAAGAATAATATTATCATAAGAAAGAGAAATTTTTTTAACTATTGATTTAAAAAACCTTAAATCATATTGGTCAAAATCTATCAACCCATTTCTATTTTCTTTATCATAAAGTATAATACATCCATTCAGGTTTTTTCCACTCATAAAAGGACCTAGAACACAATTCTTTTCTGAGTAGGATAGTAAGTTTAAATCCTTATTTGGTTTTTGAATTAATGATTCTTTACTTTTTTTTAGTAGGGATAAGGCACCCTTATTCTCTCTAAAAATCTTTTTTGAAAGATTATCATCAATTCCTAAAGATGCTTTTAAATCATATATTCCTGAGTTAGGATCTTTGGATAAAATTATACCCTTGGAAGCATTCATTGTAAACACTAAATATTCTAGAAGATTTTGAAATAAAATTTCAGATTCAATATTATCACTAAGTAATTCTGAAATATCTAAAAACGATTCGAATTCTAATTTTTTATTTCTTAAATCTAAAGAGCTCTTTTTTAATTTATTACTTAATACTATTTCGTTAAAAGTTGATTGAATTAATTGCTTAAAGTACTCGAGTAGATTTACAATGTCTTCTTTTTTAAATTTTGGATGTTGTAAATAAAAAGCACCTAGGTGGTCCGACTTTAATTTTATACCTACTAAATATCCTAATGCATCAACTTGAGGGTTTTGATTTTCTTGAAAAAGATTTGATTTAAAATGTTTTGATATTCTCAAAAAAGGTAATAACTCATTTTTTGAAAATAGTGACGAGTAATCAATATTCTCGGTTTTAAAAAGATTTATTTTTTTTGAATTTGGTAAAAAGGATTTTTCATTCAGAAAAAAAAGGACTTTGAAGTTCTCTTTTTCTAAATAATCAATTATAAATCCAATTTTTTTCCTTGGAATCCTCTCTTTATCATATGATTTAGAGAAAGAGGAAAAATTAAATTTCATTTTAAGCTAACTTTTGTAGAGCTGCATCTTCATCATCAAAGGTTTCACAATACTTAGTAAGGCCCATTATCTTAAATGTTTTAGCTATAATAGGAGCAAGATTACAAAAATTTAAAGATCCATCAACTGTTTGTAATTCTTCAATTATTTCTATAAGAATTGAAGCTCCAATACTATTTACAATTTTTGATTGATCAAGATTAATCAAAAAACTTTTATGTCCATCTTTTATTTCTTGATCTGTTATTTCCTTAAGTGCTTCTCCTAAATCTTTGTTGAAATATCCCTCAGTAGACACTACAACAACTCCATTCTTTATGTTTTTATCAATAATTTTACTCATCTGATTCTTTATTTTTAGTCATGGTTAATGTTGTTCCAGAGTTATCTGACTCATAATCTACTTTGTCCATTAATTCTTGAATTAACATTAAACCCCATCCTCTTTTTCTTTCTTGTGTCCCAACCTTTTCTTCAATATTTGGTAATTTGATTGAAGAAGAGTCAAAACCGACTCCTTTATCAATTACTTTAATTGTTAGGTTTTCGTCACTAATAATGAAGTGAATAAAAATATCTTCTTTGGTCTCAGAGTGTTCGAAAGCATTTATACAAGCCTCAATCAAGGCCATTGAAACCTCGGCTGATTTTTCTTCAGGAAGATTCATATGCTTTGCAACAACATCAGATGTGTGAGTTGCAACTAACTCCATATCTTTAAGTATAGGGAGTTTTAACTCGACTGTTGGATTTTTTTTCATTTGAAAAAATGATTTATGATTATTTGCATCTAAGTTAGATAAAATTTATATTTATTGGAAATTAACCATAATCCAATCAAAAGCTTATAAAAATGAGCGTATTAAAAAAATTAATCATCCTCTCCTTAATTCTTTTTGTTTCCTGTGGTGACACACCTAAAAAAGAAGCTACTAAAAATAATGACACTCCCCAAATTGATGGAGTATGGGAAAGAAAAGGAACCATACAGTTTGTGAATGAAAATCCAGTAGACACTTTAATTTTTGGGAAAGATATCGAAGGATTTAAAAACATAAAAATTTATTCTAAAGAGAACATATTTTGGATCAATAACTCTCCAAGCCAAAATTATAGAGGTGCTGGAGGTTATGGTAAATTTAAAATAACTAAAAACATATTAACAGAATTCATGTCTCATGGATCTGGAAGTTTTGCATCATTTTTACACTATATGAACGACTCGTTGGGAACTAATTCACAGAATTACGATTTTAAATATAATTTGACTAAATCTAATTATACACAGTTAGGTGGAAATGTACCAAACTCTGATGACGAAAGTATTAGTTATGGCGAGTATTATGAAAAATTACCATCACTCAGAAAATCAAAAATCGACGGAGTATGGAAAAGAGCATATGAAATTTCATTTGTGAATGGAGTTGCTGTTGATACTACATCAGTCCCTGCAGATGCTCTTTTAGATGTTAAAGTATTTAAAGATGGTTACTACCTAGTACAAGTTGATCAAACAAGATTGATAAACGATTCATCTAAACCAGAATATGGAGGTGGAGGCGGATATGGACAATTTGATTATGACGATAGTGGAAATTTAGTTGAGTACGGAGAGTTTAATAGTGGTGCATGGCCATTCCCAGAGCGTGAACCTAGAGATAAAGAAAATGCTCACTACGCATCAGTTTCTTTTTACGATGATGACCTCTACATTCAAATCACAAAAGATACTCTTGGCCAAGGCCAAGCTGGAAGAGGTGTCGTTTATAAGAGGATTGAATAATTTTTAAGATGAGAAAATACTTATATTTTATATCAACAGTGTTAATTATTTTAACAGTCGTTTCGTGCTCATCAGCGGATGCTAAACAAAACACATCAAAAATTAAGTCTAATGCTTTTGACAAGATTGATAAGAGGGACAAGAAACTTTTTACCCAGGAAGAACGAATCAAATCTTACAATAAATCAATAAATAAATCAGAATCTATTAAAGCATCATTAGAAGCAAACAAAGGTTACAACGGATATGGTTCAACATCCGATGGGAGAAAAACTAGAAATAAAACCAAAAAAATTTCAAAACCAAAACTCTCAAGTGCTGAATTTTCTGCATATTCAACTAATTAAAATTTTAAAATGAAACAGTCAATTTTACTTATAATTACATTTTCAATTATTATAGCATGCAAAAATGAACCTAAAAAGGAACTTAGCTCTTATAAATCAGATATTTCTGGATTTTGGGATAGAAAAGGAACTGTAAAATACATCAATGGAGTCGCAGTTGACACAATTTTAATTAAAGATTCAGACAATACAGGCTACAAACAAATAAAGGCTTATGTTGATGGGAATACTATGTGGATGAATAATTCTGTGGACACTATCAATAATCCTTGGAATGCTGGGATGGGAGGTTACGGTAAATTTAAAATCCATTCATATGACTCGCTAACAGAATTTATGGCAAATGGAACAGGATGGTTTGGTGCATACCTAAAAAATTATAAAGATTCTCTCAAAATATCAAATGAAACCTACCCTATGAGTGTTAATTTGACTAAAAACTCTTACTCTCAAATGACTGGTGGTCCAAATAGTAAAAATGCAGAATATTATGAACCATTAGAAGAATTATCACCAAAAACTAAGATTGATGGGGTTTGGAAAAGAGTTTATAGAATTAACTATGTTAATGGTGTTGCTGTTGACACAGTTTCAATTCCTAGTGATGCTGTTTTAGACGTTAAGATTATGCATGGAGGGAGATATATGTATCAAGTTGATAGAACTGGTATAGTTGGAGATCCAAACAAATCAGCATATGGCGGATACGGCGGATATGGACAATTCGATTATGATAATAATGGAAATTTAACTGAGTGGCCCGAGTGGGGTTCAGGAAATAGCCAAGGAACTAACCCTCCAAGAACAAACGTTATTTTTCATAAAGTTAAATTTTATAATGACGATTTGTTTCTTCAAGTAGGTAAAGATACTCTTGAAGTTAATCAATCAAATTTAGGGCTAGTTTATAAGAGAATTAAGTGATATTTTTCAAATATGGTTTTAAATAAGTTTTTATTAGTTATTCAAATACTTTCACTTACAATATTTATTTGTTGTGGACCAACTAAAAAAGATAATTCTGAAAGTACTGACAAAGCATTGGATGCTTTTTCAAAAATTGATAGTCGGAGTGAAGATCTATTTACAAAAGATGATAGGGTTGCAGCATTCAAAAATTCCATTAAAAGTTCTGAAAATCAGATTAAATCATTAAATACAAAATCTACATACAATGGATATGGAACTCAAAATAAGACTTTAAAGGAGAAAACAAAAAATAATTCTGCCCCAGCACAAAAAAATAAAAAAGTTAATTATTCTTTAAAAAAGGGGGGGGGCACACAAACTTATTCAGCCTATTCCACAAATTAGAAGTTAATAGATTTGAGTTTTTTGTTTAAGCTACTTTTTTTACTATTACAAGAGTTACATCATCATCGGGAATTCCTCCACTCAACCAGGAATCAAGACTCTTAAAGAATTCTGCTTTAATCTCCTCTGGCTCTTTTGTGTAATTTTTTGTAATTAAATCTACTATTCTATCATAGTCATACATTTCATTGTTTTCATCAGATGCTTCAGGCAATCCATCTGAAAGCATAACTAGAACGTCACCTTTTTGAAAAGATTTTTTAAGCATTGTAAATTTTTCATCTTTCAGACCACCTAGTGGAAGCCCTTCAATCATAATTTCTTCACATTTTTTTGATTTTGAATTGAATAAATAAGATGGTGGCATTGCAGCTGCGCTTATTTCAATTT
>Ga0315315_10005014_pt1 | contig 12212 bp, 4 predicted proteins | sample M140m3416metaG_FD_203699 | JGI IMG/M metagenome (GOLD analysis project Ga0315315, IMG submission 203699) | Ammonia-oxidizing marine archaeal communities from Monterey Bay, California, United States - M1 40m 3416 | ecosystem: Environmental > Aquatic > Marine > Intertidal zone | place: USA...
TCGCCCAACCCGCCGCCGCCGCCGCCGCCGGTGGACGACGTGGGCGCCTACGGGCCGCGCCACCCGCCCGCGCCGCCCGAGCTCGTCTCGAATGCGGTGCAGACGCAGCGGCTCGAGGAGGGCCTGACCGCGCTCGAGATGCGGCGCGACGAGCTCGTCGACTCGTTTGCCGCGTGCCACGGCGACCGCGCCGAGGGCACCGTCTGCGGGCTGCGCTCCGCGGAGGCGCCCGACCCGTGGGTCGCGCTCGACGGCGTCAAGTGCCGCGGCTACGCGACGCGGCAGGCGCGCGAGCGCGACTACTGCGGGTACTGGGACTCGGAGGTCAACCCGCTCGCGGCCGACCGCGAGCTGCGCGACGACCTGCTCGAGGTCGGCCCCTACTGCGTCGACGAGGCCAACGAGACCGTCTACTGCTCTCCCGACGCCACGCGCACGCAGCGCGCGGGCGTCTTCGACATTGAGTACACGGCGCGCTCCGACCGCACCTACTGCGAGCTCCAGTTTTCGCGCGAGCGGCTCGCGCCCGAGTCGGGCGCGGACATCGAGGCGTGCCGCGCCAACCTGACGCAGCGCATCCGCAACTGCGAGCTCACGTGCGACAACTGCAAGGCCGAGTGCACGAGCAGCGCGGCGCAGGGGTTTGCGCGGCTGTTCAAGTGCGGCGCCGAGCTGCCCTACTTGGGGCTGACGGCGGCGATGCACTCGTCGGACATTGGCGAGGACGTGCGCAACCGCTGGAGCGCCAACCGCGTCAAGCAGCAGCCCGGCGCGCCCGAGTCGACGTGGAAGGAGCAGTGGACGACGATGGCCTACAACCACATCGACCGGCCCGCGGCGCCGCGCAACAGCGTCTCCTGTCGCAAGGCCCACCGCGAGTCCACGACGGGCGGGTTTGTGCCGGCGCTCAAGCGCGACGGCACCTACGGCCAGCGGACGGGCTTCATGGTCGGGTGCCGCACCGACTTGGACTGCCGCGGCCGCTGCGGCGAGCACCCCGTGCACGGCAAGCACTACGTTTGCTCGCACGACGTCGACTTTTACACCTTTGCGGGCGACCGGGTGCGCGACTGGAACGGCACGTTTTTGGGGCTCTACGAGGAGGCCGAGCGGCTCAAGGCCGCGGGCAAGCCGCACGCGCGCATCTGGCTGCCCGACCCCGCCAACCCGGACCTGTACTTTGTCGACATGCCCGGCGACGACGAGTTCGATCCCAGCGACGGCTCGCCCGGTGTCTGCACCGACGTGCACTACAACTACGGCAACTCGGGCTGCGACGCCGTCTCGGGGGCGCGCGCGACGATGGCCATCGCGGGCTGCACCTCTCGCGGCGCGGGCGTCGGCCTCAGCTACTGCGGCCGCGTCATCGAGACGGGCGACGACGACTTTGTCACCGACGTCGGGTTTTCGGAGGCGGACGAGGAGTACCCGCGCACGCTGGTGCCGGCGGCCAAGGTCAACGGCAAGCTGACGCCGCGGATCGTGTGCTTCAACTCGTTCGACTGCAAGGCCAAGTGCGACTTTTTCGAGCGCACGGCGCGCGACGGCGGTCTGCCGGCGCCGCACGCGTGCGCCATGTGCCAGCCGCCGTGCCCGAGCGACCTCGGCACGTGGGTGCTGGACACGCGCGAGGCGCTGGTGCACGACATTCTGCAGGCCGTGCGTTTGGCGGCCATCTGCGTCAACCCGGTGGCGTGCGCGTGCCAAGTGTTCATGATGATGAAGCCCTCGTGGCTCGACCAACTGCCCAATGAGATGACCAAGTGCCGCGGCGGCGACGTCTTCACGCTGATCATGGACAAGCTGATCACGCTGATCATCGAGCTCATTGAGGGCTACATCAACTCGGAGATCATCCAGCTGCTGCGCGACGCGACGTCGTGGCTGGGCATGGACATCAACGACGTCTGCATTCCGTACAAGCAGCACAAGCTGTGCCCGAGTGATCCCGCCATCCTCGAGGCCATCTTCGGGTGCTCGCCCGACTCCAAGGCGCAGCACAAGCGCTGCTTCTACGAGCGCCAGAAGGCCATCTGCATGAGCGACGGCGGCGACGCCGACAAGTACGAGCTGCTCTTCCACTCGCCCTCGGCCGACGCGTTGCAAGCGCAGTTCCGGGCGATTGCGGGCGACGAGTACGAGAGCATCCCGCCGGCCATGGCGCAGGCCTTCGAGGACGCCGGGCAGGCGGCGACGGAGACGGGGTTCAACGCGGCCGCGGCGGGGATTTGCGACGCGGGCTTGGACCAAGCCATGTCGCTGGACAAGATCATCCTCTCGTGCATGTTCCACCACGCGGAAAAGTTTTGCCCCGGCGGCAAAGACGACGACGAGCTGCAGACCTACCTCAAGACCATCCAGTGGAAGCTGCCCGACGTGCGCTGGGGCTACGCCCAGTCGCCGCCGCCGCCGCCGCCCGTGACCTTTGGCCCGTTTCACGACATGGTCGCCGCCGACCCGGAGGGCATGGAGACCCTGCGCGAGAAGATGCTCGAGTTCTGGCCCGCGCTCACCTACGTCGCCTCGCAGACCTACGGCTCCAACGTGGGCCGCGAGCGGCACGAGTCGGGCGTGGGCTACGGGCCCGTCTACTACGTCTCGCGCTACTCGATGTCGACGGCCTACCTGTCGACGGCGCACTTTCGCGACCAGGACTCGCTGTCGGCGCGCATCGTCCAAGCGCGCTTCTCGGGCATGTTCCGGTTCTCGTGCAAGGCCTTCAAGGACTTCATGTCCGACCCCACGACGGCCGCCGCGGGCGCCAGGGGCGAGATCGGCTCCTTTCCGCGGCCCGACGGCTACACCGCCGACTGGGATCGCAACTACCTGCTCATGGCCGCGGTGCTCTTTTCCGAGTCGTACCTCAAGGAGACCGACGTGCTCGTCACGCCGAATGCGCACCGCTTCTGGGACGACAACTGCGTGGCGCCGACCATGGAGCGCAGCGCGGTCCCCAACAACATCTGGGAGACGGACCGCGAGGTCTACGGCGACAAGGACTCGCTGCTCAACCGCGTGCCGCTGGAGAGCATCGGCCCGCTGCGCACCTACGGCTCGCTGCGCCAGCTGCGCGACACGCTCCGCTACGGGCGCGGCTTGGGCTTCCTCGAGGACTACGTCAACAACCACAACGACAACTGCGGCAGCGAGTGCCACTTCGAGGAGGACCACCAGCTCAAGCCGCAGCGCAGCATCCTCGCGCTCTTTCGCGATCGCATGTGCAACCCCGTGTACAAGTACAGCGTCGAGGACGCCATCGGCAACCCGCCGTCGGTCACGGCCCGCGACCCCATCACCGACGCCTCGTCGCGCGACCGCAAAAAGTACGACATGGAGGTGCCCAACGAGCTGCTGGGCGAGAGCGACACCAAGACGCGCTACCACACGGGCTGCGGCTTGGGCATCGACGTCGACGGCTGCGACAAGGTGCGCTCGCCCAACTACGAGGAGTCGTCGCTGTGGCAGTGGGTCTACGTGACCAGCTCGCACGAGGAGGACATCCAGCCCGGCTGGCACCGGCTGCTGCACCTGCGCGCCTTTCCCGACCGCGCGTGCGCGGCCAACGCCAAGCAGGTCTGCAACCAGCAGGTCAATCGCGAGGGCTTGGGCGAGAACTACGACCTCGACAGGGCCGTCGCCAAAGAGTTCAAAAAGGAGATGCAGGACGCCAACGGCAACTTGGGCATGGCGCTGCTCTCGATTGGCCTCATGGCCGTGAGCTCGGTGGTGCCGGGCGGAGCCGCCGCTGGTGCCGCCTTGCGCGGCGCTTCCAGGGCCGTGCGCTTGGGCGCCAAAGCCGGCAAACTGTACGTCAACAGCGTGGCCAAAACCGGGATCAAGAACGCGGTCCGAACCGTCCTCAGCGACGGCGACACGGACGCCATCACCGGCCAGGACCTGGACACCAGCAAGTACTTTGCCGCCGTGCGCTACCGCCGCTCGCTGGCCGACGCGCCCGGCCAGCGCCGGCTCAGCTACATTGGCGCCAACGGCGAGTTCAACCTCGACGAGATGCTCGAGCTGGGCGGGCCCGACGCCGTCATCAACGACGACGGCACGATCTGGGGCTTGACGCGCACGCAAGCGGCGCTCAAGCTGCAGATGATTCGCGACCGCATCCGGCCCGAGTACATCACCACGGTCTTGCGCAAGAACCAGATCGAGGTTCGGGCCACGGCCTTCAAGACCGGCATGGAGTCGCTCTTCTCAGTGCGCTGCTCGGACCTGCTCAAGCAGACCGAGATGTTCAAGGACAACCCGCTCGTGCGCTGCTGCCAGCAGGACGCCGAGGGCAACCCCACGTGCAACCCGATCAAGCCATACGAGGCCTTCCGCGACGTCACGTGCAACGCGCAGCCGCTCGAGCTCGACGACGCCAAGACCGAGACGGTCTCCGAAGAGTACCTCAACCGGCTGCAGATGCCCAACCCGCCGCCCTCGCCGCCGCCCTCGCCGCAGCCGCCGCCGCCGCCCAGCCCGCCCTCGCCGCCGCCGCCGCCCAACCCGCCCGTGGCGCTCACGCTCGCCGCCGGCCAGACGCTCGCGACGCGCATGGAGCGCGAGTTTTGCCACTCGGTCTACCTGCTCTCCGCCGAGGCGCGCTGCACGGCGCTCGCGGCGCAGATGGTGCAGACCTTTGAGCTCGGCTTCAGCCTCTCGCCGCCGTCGCTGCCGCCCACCCTGCCGGCCGACGCCTTCCCGCCGCCGCCGCCGCCCTCGCCGCCCTCGCCCTCGCTGCCGCAGGAGGAGCTGGAGCACCTCGCCTACTACGCGCCGCGCCACGTGCGGCTGTCCACCTACTTCCTGGGCGGCGTCGAAACCGACCCGGCGACCGCGTCCACCGCGCTCGGCAACGACATGGGCTACGCCAACGTGGCCAACGCCACGCGCCAGGCCGCCATGGACGCGGTCGCCGCGCTGCCCGTCGCGCAGTGGGCCGCGTGCTCCGAGCACCTCGCCGACGCGCCGCTGCCCTGCCGCACCGCCGACCTGCCGCAGCACTGCCTCGACGGCGGCGACCGGCACTGCAGCGACAGCAGCACCGCGGACAACACGCGCGCGCCCTGGATCGAGCTCGACATGCGCGACCTCTACGACGTCATCGACGCGCCGCTGCGCGACTACTACTTCTTCGGGATGGACCTGACGCTCCCCTCCAACCCGGAGCTCGCGCGGCTCTTCTTTGCGAGCGCCACCGTCCAAGACGGCGCCGAGTCGGCCTCGCCCGACACCGTCTACACGGTCATCGTCTACGACGAGTCGCACAACCCGCTCGCGACGCAGTGCCAGCCCTTTGAGAAGCAGGTCGTCGACCACTACGTCGAGGGCATCGCCCACTTCCAGTACGTCTGCCTCGGCGCGAGCGCCGACCCCGCCGAGTACGCGGCCATGCGCGCCGTCCGCTACGTGCGCCTGACGCTGCGCGGCGAGCTCCGCATGCTCTGGCTGCAGGGCGTGCGCGTCACCTGGCGCACGCTGCGCGACCTGCCGCCCAGCCCGCCGCCCGACCCGGGGCTGCCGCCGCTGCCGCCGTCGCCCTCGTACCCGCCCGACAACCCCAACCCGCCGGCGGCGCACGTCTGCAGCACGCTCTACCCGGAGCTGCGCTTCGACGCCGGGCTCGTGCAGGGCGGCGTCGCCCTCGGCTACACCGAGCCCTGCGGGCTCGACGCCGCCGCGTGCTGCGCGCTCGCCTACGAGCACCCGCAGACGCACCTCTTCACGCTCTCGGGCGCCGGCTGCTGCACGCTCTACATTGTGCCCGACGCCGACGGGCGGTCGGCGCTGAGCGCGGGGCAGGCGCCCACGCTGGAGTTTGCGCTGGGGACCACGGGGGTGCGGGACGTGGACGTGGCGTAGAGATAAGCGTTTGCGTGTTTGTTGCAATTGCAAAAAGCATGCTGCCCAACCTCGCCGCCCTGCGCCACCGCGCGCCCCTCGCGCGCACCGGGCCCCAAGTCCCCGTCGACAGGGACGGCGAGACCTGCCCCATCTCCTTTGAGGACCTGCCCAACGGCACGCCCGCGTGGCAGCCCGAGGTTTTTCGTAACGGCGGAGGGACCTACGTCGAGAACAACGGCTTTTACGACATCGTGGCCCTCGCCAGGTGGCTCGCCACGAGCCCGCACGTGACCACGCCGCTGACGCGCGGCAGCGTCACGCCAAAGGACCGGCGCGACTGCATCCTCGCGGCCAACCTCATCCTGGAAGGGCGCAGCCAGCCGCTGCTGCCCGTGCCCCCGCCGCCCGTGCCGCCGCCGAGCGCGGACGTGCAGACCCATCGGGAGTTTCTGGCTCGGCTGTTCGAGGACGCCGGGCGCAACTTGCTCGACACGCTCGAAAGGGACTACTACTTGCCCGACGGACGGCGCGCGAGCGCCGCCGGCCTCCGGCTCTGGGTGAGCCGCCGCTGCGTGAGCGTGCAGCGGACCTACGCCCTCTGGTGGCGCGTGGTGATGGCGCTCAATGAAGCGCTCGACGCGCCGGAGACGCTCTGGCAGCCGGACTACGAGCCGGCGCAGGACGCGTGGCTCGTCCGCCGCGCGGCGGGGAGGATGCAGACCTACTTTTCCCAGTACATCTCGCAGCGGACCTACGCCCGGGCGCGCGCGGCGCAGATTGACAGGCGCCGGGACTTGTACGACGCGGTCGACCGCTACGCGCAGACCGTCCTTCGGCCGGAGGGGATAGTGGAGACGTCGCACTACGCGGCCAAGCTGGCTGAAGCCACGCGCAACGGCAATCCGCTCACTGCGGACGAGTGGGCGGCCGTTGTCGAAGGCCTCGACGCGGAGAATTGGCGCTCCTTTAAGGAGCGCACGGAGCAGCTCATGGAGCGCGAACGACGCGCCGCGCTCGACGCCTGGATGGCGGCCAACAACGACGACCCGTCCTCAAACTGGGACGAGTGGATCGCGGCGGGATGATAAAGTCGCGCGTGCGTTGTTGTATTGTGTACACACACGCACAAAGGGGCGCATGCTGCCCAACCTCTCCGCCCTGGACCACCGCGCGCCCCTCGCCAGCACCGGGCCCCAAGCCGCCGTCGACAGGGACGGCGCGACCTGCCCCATCTCCTTGGACGACTTGCCCAAGGGCTCGCTCGCGTGGCAGCCCGAGATTGTCGACAGCAACGGCAACATCGCGCGCGAAGCGCAGCAGTTTTACCAGCTCGCCTACCTCGCGACGTGGCTCGCGAACAACCGCGCCACGCCGCTGCGCAACGTCGTCAGCGACGCCGATCGGCGCGACTGCATCCTCGCGGCCAATGCGCAGCGGGCCCAGCGGGGCGAGCCGCCGCTGCGCGTGCCCTCGCGCGCGCCCGCGATTCCGGCAATGGCGTACCCGTTGAACCCGTTTCCGGCGCAGACGCCGGCGCCGCGGAGGCGCGAGACGCAAGGCGAGCCAATGGATCCAATCTCTCCGACGCCCCTGCTGCAAGAGGAAGAACGACTTTTCCAGCAGGACGGCCAGACGTGGGGCCAAAAGCTCTTTGACTTTTACGAGACGCTGAGCGACGCGAACAACTTCTACTACAGGCGCGACGAGCTGAAGAAGGCGCGCATGCAAAAGTGGATGGCCGATCAGGACGACTTGTCGGCAAGAGCGGTCTACGCCCTCCGCTACGTTACCGCGCAAGAGTCGTCCGACATGGAGCGCGTGCCGCGATCGCTCCCGTCGACGCAGGCACCGGAACTGCCCTACGCGCCGCAGGAGGGCGACAGCCTCTTCCGGCGCATCCTGGGGAGGATGGAGAACTACGAGGCGACACGCGAAGTGCAAAGAAACTACGCGGAGCTGCGCGAGGCGCGCCTCCGAAAGTCCAAGCTGATGGCGGCCGCGGCGCGCGCCCACTGCGCCGCGGTGTGCAAGCCGGACGAACTCGTCGGGGTGGAAGTCGACATCCTCTCCGTCGTCATGCCCTCGCCGTATGATTGGGCCGAAGGCATCGTGTTCAGCCGTCCCTATCGAACCGCCGCCCGCAGGGCCTTTGACGACGACGTCCTCCAGCGCAGCCGGGCCAAGCGCGTGGACTACGCGAACGAGCTCGCCAGCATCACCGCGGATCGGGCGGCGCGGGCGCGCTTGGAGGCGAATGCGATGGTGGTGGCGTCGCTGGCGTCGGCGGCGGCGGCGGCGGCGCTGGCGGCGGGGAGCTTGGTGGGACTGCGGTGAGGCGGATAAGACGAACGGCGCGTGTGTTGGGGTGTAAGCGTAAAAACGCGCAGATGCCGCTCCCCAACCTTTCCAAACTGCAGCAGCGGCCCACGGGGTACCTGCAAAGCACCGAGGACTGGCTGGGCGAACAAAAGGGCAACCCCAACCGCGACCCGATCACCACCGAGGACTGGCGAGCGGAGGTGCGCGAGGCGGAAAAGGACGGGCCGGCGCCCGAGAACGGCTGGATCCTCGTGGTCGACCAGGGCGGCGTGCCCACGCCGGAGCCCCAGTACCTCTACGACGTCGAGGCGCTGGCGCAGCACCTGCTAAACGGCGGCGTGTCGCCGCTCTCGCGCCTGCCGCCCAACGAAAAGGACAAGTGGGACTGCATCAACGAGGCCAATCGGATTCGAGCCAACAAGGTTCCGCCGCTCGGGCCGCTCCAGCGGATGGGCGGCGAGCTGCCGCCGCTGGGGCTCCGGCCGGTTCGGAACAATAACGACCGACTGCACGACGACGAGTTCTACGACGCGAGCCGTCGGGCGCAGACGAGGGTGGAGGAGATGAGGGCGTTCCGTCGGGCGCGGCTCAACGAGATCGCGCAGGAGCCGCGCCCAGACCCGGAGAGGATGCCCCCGTACAGGCCGGAGGAGCGGCGCCGCCGCATGCGGGAGAGCTGGGGCTGGGAGCTCTACCCAATCCTGACGGAAGGTGTTCAAGGCCGGTACGAGGAATGGTACCGAGTGCTCCCCGAGGGCGCGACGGGGTCGTTCCTCCTGAACGCAAGCCTGATCTTTCAAGTTCCGAGCATCGCCGACGACGACGTCTTGGCCCGGTGCATGACGCAGCTGCTGGCGCTGCTCGACAGGCTGATCCAGGAGGCGGAGACGGCGCCGCCAGGCCCGGCTCGGAGGGCGAACTGGGCGGCGGCGGTTTGGAGAACTCGCATTGACGGCCTCAAAGCCTTTGCCAGAGAAGGCCACGCCGCTCGGATGGGCGAAGACCAAGACGCCATGACGAGCTGGGTCGACTCCCTCTGGCAGATGGTCGGGGTGTGGAAGGGGCAGGCGCGCCGCCGCGCGGCGCTGCAGGGCGGATCGTGGCTCCACCGCGAAGCAGACATCCCTGCGGCGAGGGCGATGCAGCAGCTGCCGAGCTTCCGGCCCGGCGACGAAGAGGATTGGCAGCGGCAGCTGGACGCGCGCGATCCGGGCACGGCGCGCCTGCGGCGCGAGGCGCCGCCCAGCGGCACGCCCGAGCACGCGGAGTGGGTCCGCCGCCAAATGATGTCCTGAGAACGTTCACTTAAAACCGTTCTCTCAAAAACGCGCACGCATAGTCCCCGCGCTTGTTCACCGCCGGGTGCGAGTCCGACGACTCGCCGCCGCCGTCCAGCCAGCCCACGCGCCCGCACCACAGCTGCGACACGTGCGCGCAGAGCGCGTCGCGGTCCAGCCCCGCGATGCCCAGCCGCAGCACCGCCGCCACGCCGCCGCCGTCGGCAATCGCCTCGATGTACGTGCCCGGGTCGTAGTGGTGCAGCAGCGTCCCCGCGTAGGCCTCGTCCCACTGCGACCGGAAGGCCGTCACGTGCATGAACTCGTGCGCCAGCACGTAGCCGATGCGCGCGTAGAGCGAGGCCTCGTCGTAGCGCTCGTCCGCAAACGGCGCCACCAGGATGCCCGGCAGCAGCATCGCGCAGCTAAACTTGGTCGAGAGCAGCAGGTAGGCGTTGCGCCGCAGCGCGTCAAAGAGCGGCGGGTGGTCGCACATGTGCCCGCCCGCCACCGCCAGCTTGAGCCGGTTCAGGTAGACCGCGCGCGCTTGCTTGAGCAGGATCAGCAGCGCGCCGTCGTCCGAGGTCAGCTCCGGCCGGCGCGCCTCGGCGTCGGCGCTCACGCCCGCCCAGCTGCCCGGCGGCGCGCCCGCGACGCGCACGCGCGTCGCCTGCAGCGTCGCCAGCGCGTGCGCCTTGCCCACCGGCGTCGCGTACAGGTCGCCGATCAGCGGGTCCTGCAGCGTCTGCTCCGCGCTCGTCTTGACGCGCGTCACCAGCGTGAACAGCCGGTCGAAGAGCCGGTCGGTGACCAGCGCGCGAAAGTCGAGCCCGTCGAAGGCGTCGGGAAAGGCCACGCGCGCCGTGCGCAGGCAGGCGCTCCGCGCGTGCGCGCGCGTCGCGCTCGCCATCTCCACCGCGGGCGCGAGCATGCCCCACGTCGTCAGCGACGCGTTGAGCAGCGCGTCGCCCTCGAAGTGGTCCCAGCGGTCCAGGCGCGGGTCGTCGCCGCGCACGCGGCCCAGCGCCGAGGCGCGCAGCCCGTGGCTGCGCGCGCGCTGCGCCTGCACGGTGCGCACGCTCGCGCCCACGGCGGCCAGCCCGCCAAACTCGCCCTGGACCACCGAGCGCGACGCCTGCGCGCAGTGCGCGGCCAGCCCGCGCAGGTAGGCGCGCGCGCGCGGCGGGTCGGCGACGGCCGCCACCACAAACCGCGCCAGCGGCGGGTTGCTCGGGTCGTAGGCGATGCGGAACGTCGGGCCCAGGTACCCGTCCAGCCACGTGTCCTGGTGCGAGCCCAGCACCACCAGCTGCGCGTGCTCCTGGGTCACCCCGCCGCTCGCGTCGGCCGCGGCCAGCGCCTCGGCAAACGCCGCGGCCTTGTCGCGCGTCGAGCTGTCGGCGCCGGCGCCGTAGAGCGCCTCGCGCAGCGCCGCGCCGTCGAGCGCGACGCCCTCGACCAGCCGCACCAGGTAGCCTTCGCCGTCAAAGGTCAGCGCCGGATTCGCCGGCGCGTCGCAAAAGTGCGACGCCAGGTAGCCCACCGCCTTCAGCGCGTCCGAGAGCGACGCGACGCCGATGGCGTCGAGCCCCGCCTCCAGGTACAGGTACGCGCGCTCGGCGGCCGGCCCGGCCGAGTTGGACGCCACCATCGACCGGCAGGCCGCGCGAAACTTGGCCACGTCCGACACGCCCAGCCGCCCGCTGCCCTTGGCCAGCAGCACGTCGTCCACGTCGTCGGCGACGTGCTGCTCGTCGAAGAAGGCCCAGCGCTGCGTCCCGAGCGCCAGCGGCCGCGCGTCGATCCACTTGCCGCACCAGCGCCGGTGGTCCTCGCCCGCGGCCGCCGCCGGGTCGCCCAGCTCCTCGTTGAGCGCGCTCGGGTAGGAGCGCTTGCGCACGCACTCCAGGTCGCCCGTGGGCGGGTCGACCGACTGCCGCAGCCCCGGCGCGCACACGCCGCGGTTCATCGCCTGCAGCGACGACCACTGGTCGCTGGCATTCAGCATGCGCCAGCCCGCGGGCGTGATCGCCGTGCGAAAGCCGCAGCTCATCGTCGCGTTGCTCGTCACGTAGCAGGTGCCCGCCTTGAGGCACGCGTGCTGCTCGGCGCACACCGTGCTGAACGCGATCAGCGCGCCAAACCCCGAGACGACGACCGCGATGACCACCGCCCACGCGCTCTCCTGCGCGAGCGCGTCGACGCGCTCGCGCTCGTCCGCCGCGAGGGGAGGCGGCGGATCGTCGTCGTCGTCCATGGGGGGTTCTGTTTAACCGCACCCCGACCGCACCACAATATTCAGCTCACACCCTAGCGCCCGACGCCAGCGCGCCGGCCAGGTCGCACTCCTCCAGCGCGTCGCGCTCGGCCGCCGAGGCAAAGGAGCGCTGCCGCTGCATCGCCGGCGGCTTCTTGCCGATGGGGCTCTGCAGCGGCGCCGGCGACGCGTGCCGCGGCGGCCGCGTCTGCTGGTCGACCGCCTTGGAGCGCCACTTGGGCCGGTCGGGCGGCGCGACGAGCATGCTGGCCGTCGTGTGCCGCCGGATGTTGCGCAGCGGCACGTGCCGCAGGAAGAGCACCTGCGGCAGCTTCTCGGCCTCCCAGAAGAGGCACTCGTTCGAGAATTGCTCGCGGACGGAGAGGCTCACGTGCCCGGGGAGGCTGTCGCTGTACTCTTTTACAATGGCCACGCGGCCGTTCAACGTGGGCCACTTCCACAACCCGACTATCACGACCGCCGCGCCCAACTCAAACGAGCCCTCGTCCATCGTCGGC
>Ga0315315_10005015_pt1 | contig 12212 bp, 5 predicted proteins | sample M140m3416metaG_FD_203699 | JGI IMG/M metagenome (GOLD analysis project Ga0315315, IMG submission 203699) | Ammonia-oxidizing marine archaeal communities from Monterey Bay, California, United States - M1 40m 3416 | ecosystem: Environmental > Aquatic > Marine > Intertidal zone | place: USA...
TGATTTTTTTCAGTGTTTTCTTTTTTCTCTGTATTTTTTCGCTTCTTTTTTGTTGATATAGCATCTTCAATAGTTGCCCCCTCTCTAGGCATCGGTCTTTGAATCATAATTTCTTCTTCTTCATCTAATTCGTTAGGGAAAACGAAATTACAAAAGGCTCTGGAGAAAATTCTATAAGTAGAAGTAGTATCTGCGTAAATACCAAGATTAGCATTACGTTTAGATTTTTTAGCATTTCTTTTTTCTTCGTTTCTTTCAGCAACTCTAGCACTTTCATAAATACCGACCTGATAATTACTCATAGGTATTTTATCTATATGTAAATATTCAGGACTATCTTCATATCTAGGTAGTAAAGATTCGGAGGCACTTCTAAAATAAGAAGTAAGACCAAGAATTCTTCTTTTAAATATATCTGCTTCTTTTAATTCAGAATTAATAGGATCTATAAAATATTGAACGAAATCATCGAATGTGTCTGGTAGTGCTTTATAATTTGTAATATCAACATTTCCAATAGTTTTAATATTTTCTTCTTTTAGTAAATTGACAATTTTTCGTTTAAAAAAGTTATCATCTCTCAAGTAATTTTGATTATTACTGACTCCGGCATAACTAATTACTCCGTTCTTTCTCTTTTTTCTGTTTGTGAATCCAAATGGATTTCTAGTAACAGTTAATTGTCTAGTGCTAGATTTATATTCAACGTAATCTAATATTTTATGTTTATCTAATAAATCTTTAATAGCATTTTGGTTTACTTTTGATAATGTGGTCTCAGAAGTGTCTAGTGTAAAAGTAAAAGTTTTAATGTATCCTCGTAGCATATTATATAATATGGCAATTTCATTAGGATAATTAATCATAGGTGTTCCAGTAAGAAATACAACACGTGCGTTATTGGCCGATAAAATGAGTTCATATAATTGTAATGACAATGGAAGGTCTTCAAATGATTGATTTGTCTTGCGTTTTTTAATTTTATTTACAATTCTACTAACAAAATTGTGTGCTTCATCAATAATAATCACAGAGTTGTCGAATGGATTAGGTGTTTGTTGAGTTTCTTTAGATTGTTGAATCATTGCGTTAAGTCTAGCTTGTCTAATACCATTATAACTAATGAATGAATATTTTTTCTGGATCATATTATCTATTTGTTTATCAATTTCTTTTTGTTGTTCTGGGTCTAATTTATCAAAATTGGACGGTTTATTAACGTTAACAAACCAAGCACCTCTAGAAAATACATCATCGAAGTCTAGATTTAATAATTCACTAATTGCTTGTGCCAAATGTCTGTTACCTTCTGGATTTATTTTTTCCCAATATTGATTTTTTTTGTAAATAGGATCTCCACAAACTTTTAATTCTTCGAAATAATTAGTTTTAAGAGATGCGGGTGTTAAAACAAATACTTTTTTCTCAGTTTTCATACCTTCTGCTATAGCTATAGAACCACAAGTTTTCCCAGCGCCTAATCCATGGAAAAGTAAAATACCTCTATATGGAGTGTATTTATTCATATAATCTCTAACCAGTTTTTGATGTGTCATAAGAGAAAAATCTTTTGATTTTGCTTTTTTAAGACTATCACAAGTAAGTTTGGAGCCTTCATCTTCAATTTCTTGTTTGTAAGGTTGAAATAAAGTTGTAACAAAATTAACAAATATTTCTCTATTATTCAAATAATAGGCAGGTGATTTAATTAAAACATTAGGACTTTTAGAAGCTAATCTGTCTCCTAATGGTATATCTTGATATATAATACTTTCAGGTGGAACACTTAATACGACAGATTCAGACTCTTTAGGTTTTCTAGGACGTTTTTTACCAGGTAATTTAACAGTAGATTTAAGTTTTTTAGGTTTTGACACGGGTACATCAACTTTTTCTGGTTCATCTATTTCACCTTTTTGTTCGTCATCTTTTAGTTTATCAGATTCATTTACTTTAACTTCTATTCTAGGTGCGGCTAACCCTTTACGTTTTATTCTTTCTTTAAGAAGACTTATATCAAAATTAGCAGTGCTACTTTGGTCTTCGATTTCTATTTGAACTTCAACTTGTTCGCTACCTAATTTTATAGCGACAGGTTTTTCTATTTCTTTTGGAACCGGTTTTTTCTGTAATTTTTCTAAAAGTAACGTAGACATCTTTATAAAGATTAATCATAAAAAAGTTTTATATTTTAAGTTATTTAATGTATTAAATAAAAATTGATATTAATTATTACAATATGAGTAAAAAACTCAAACTGACGGTCAGTACAAATCTGGCCCATATAGACGAAGAAAGTGCAAAAACTCCGGATTTTATGCGGAGAAGCGATTTAGTGAATTATCCTTCTCCGTTGAATTCACCGACATCTATTAAACATAGAGAGTCAACGGTGCGGATTATAGATTTAGACGATTTAAGACGAGGAATATATAAAAAGAAAAAACAACAAGAAGATAATAAAGATGAAGGTAAAACAGAGAATTACTTACAATTAACTTAATTTTACAATAGATTCTTTACAAGCAGCTTGTTCTGCCTTTTTCTTAATTTTATGTTTACTAGAACTCAAAAATATGACTAAACCATCATCCCATTTATCATCATTATGAGACCACATGGTTTTTAATACTTCCAATGATGGCATCTCTTTACTCTTATAATCTTTAACATTTTTAACAAATGGACTGGTTGGTTCAAATTCATGTTCCTTTTTACCTAAACATAAATAAACTCCCATATGATAACCTTCTTCTTCATCCCATTCTGTAACTTCTTTATAAATAGGGGTAACCTGAAAAGCTTTTTGTAGCATTACTTGTAAAATATTTTTATAATTTTCATCATTTTGAATAAGATCTATCCAATTGACGTGTTTTTCGAAAATATTTTCTACAAAAATTTGCGCGATTTGAAATCCAGGTCCAGTAACAAAAACATTAGAAAACCAATCCCCTTCATCTTTTATGGAAATTTTATTAAAATCTAAAAATAAAGCGCCTAAAAAAGCTTCAAATAAACATCCTAGTTTTTTTAGATTTGTTCTTGTTTTCTTTTCTTCAGCATTAGCAGACAAAATATACCATTTATTAAGACCCATTTCATATGCCAATTTACCAATAGATTCATTTTTAACCAACGCAATTTTCTTTTCGGTCATAAATCCTTCATTTTCTTTAGGAAATCGCCTGTATAAATAATATTTAGTTATACATTCTAATACACCATCTCCTAGAAATTCTAGTCGTTCATTGGATTTTGTTCTAAGACGCATACAATTATCAGGTTGGTCTGCAATAATAATACCATTTTCTTCATTTTCAAGTTTTGGTCTTTTACAATAAGATTTATGGACGAATGCTCTTTTGTAAAGATTAATATTATGCACTTTATCTGGTACGCCATATTTCTTTAAAATATCGCATACCTCATCTTCAGTAATTTCTGTGTTTCTTTCATTGTATGGGTTAAAAATAAGTTCACCATCCTCTTTATTGACATCTCCATCTTGTGCTAATTTAGACATTATATTTAATTATTTATGAATCTATTTAATATGTTTTGTTATAAGATAAATATAAGTTTTTAATATCATAATAATTTATAATGGTTTCTTTAAAAATTAGAAGAAAAAAGAAATACTCGCGAAGGACCAATAAACAACGAAGAAACAATACAAAAAAGAGACATAGAATGAAAAATAGAACAAGGAAAATTAGGTTAAAACATAAAATGAAAGGTGGAGCACAAGGTGTTGTTGAAATAGAAGGATATAGAATTATTTTTTCTTATGATGAAACTACATATGATAATAGTCGTGGCGAACCAGCACAAATAATTAGAAATATGTGGGAAAAGGCGAAGAACAATCGGAGCCCAATGGATATTGTAACATTTATTAGAAATCTACAGGATAGTAATTCTAGATTCTTCCTCAATTCTCCTATGACTTTTATAACAGAAATAAATTCTGTAGAACCACCGCTATCCCCATTATCGAGTTCCTCTGCCTCATTGGGGACATTCCAACAAGCCGCCTTACGATCAAATAAAAAATCAGCAAGTGCGTCATCAAGTTCATCATCATCGAGTTTACAAATGGTAAGACAGGATTCTCGTAACACGGCAGCTCAAGCATCAGCTATATTAGATTATATTGAAACAGTAAAAAGAAAAGCTAAAAATATAATGCATGATCCATATTATAATGTTGATATAGTTTTTGAAGAAGAAGACAAACCAATAATAAAAATTATTGATACACAGTCTGAGTTCGTAGAAGATGATAGCTCTCCGTATAAAAATTATATGAGTAATAGACAATTAGTTTTGTTAGAAAATTTAGTAGATATTATCCACGATGTAGTAGCAGAAGGAAATTTATCATATGATGGATTATTATCAATAGATTTAATAGTAAAATCTTATACTGCTCTATATGGTTATGATGATGAAGAAGGTTGGGGACTACTAATTAGAGAATCTAAAATAGCAACGTGGTTACAAGTAAATCCTACAGATGATGCAGCGGAATCTAATGAAAATAAATTTAAAAGATGGTATGAGGCAAACGTGTTAGGAAAGGCAACCGCAAAAAGTTTTGGAGTAGAAAGGGAAAGGGCATATAAGGGATGCATGTATCATTGGATGAAAAATAAATATATAATGAATCCTACTTATACTAGTGAAGGTGTTGATGTAGAAATTTTAACAGAATGGCAATATGCGAATACAACAGATAGACTTGTAGATGTAGCACCATATGGCGGAGGAAGTATTAGAAATGGTGTAAAATTATGGGAATACATATTAGGACGTGGAAATAGTTTTTTAGAACATGAATCAACATTAGAATACAGTTGGGTTGAAGAAAGTATTAAAATACCAGCTATTGATTTAGTGCGATGTTACAATGTTAAATTAGATGATATACTGAAATTTGATAAAACTTGGGAAGAGTATGAGAAAAAAACGAGAGTAAATAATATTGATGAAGATGATGATCGGGATGATGCTGAAAAGAAGGCAGCATTAAAAACAGAGCAAGAAAAAAATGAGAAAACTTTACATATTTTCACATATTACTCATTTTATGCGTATATTTTCACAATATATATGTCAAATAGCATTACAGATCATAGAGAGAGGTTTAGCATAAAAAATAAGATTGAGGAAATTTATCAAAAACTTTTTGTGACTAGGACAGTAGACGATAAAAAGTTATTTGATTATGGAGAATCTCTTTTACATCCACTTCATATAAATTTTACGGATGCAACATCAAAAGCATCATCCGCAGTGCCAAAACTATATGAGTTAATGAAGTTAAGAGGTCAAATATATCAAAAATATACAGATAGTCTACCGTATGAGTGTAGAGGAATAGGACAAGTATGTGATATGGCTACAGGTAGGGTTGGTCAACCAGTTCCTATGGGCCCTAGAAAACCTATTTGTAGAATAGGCGGCCATGATTATACTAATGCTTTATTATATCCAGTAGAAGTTCATCAACGATATAAACCGCCTGGTAATACCGGAGAACAATTTCCTGAATTAGTAGTTCGTCAAGAACCAATTGCAAATAAAACCGCTGAAATAAATATTAATTTTTTGGAAAATTTTAATGAATTATATTCACAAATTTTAAATGATGTAAGAATGTTGTATAAAGATTACATAGCAACCGGATTTTCACAAGTATTACGGGGCGAAACATTGATAGAACAAATTAAAGAGCGCGAAATATCAACAAAAGATTTAATAAAATTAAAGTTTTTTCATTTAATGAATTATTTTACATTTATTTTAATGGGTAAATCAGAATCTAACTCTAAGGCAAAGTTAGAATATGATAGGTTAAAAAGATTAAATGATTTATTAGAAAAAAATTCTGATTTGTTGGGAATAAAAGATGATTTATCTGAAACAGAATGTGGTAATCAAATTAAAGAAGGGATGTATAAAGGTTATTTAAGTAATTTTTTTAATGATAATAAAAAAGATTCTTATAATTTATCGGACCATTGGTTAAAATGGGGAGATGGAACAAAGTCAAAATTTTATTTAGATTTATCAGATACAACTGATGACGCAGTTAGATTAAAATTTGACGGACAATCACAAGAAGATCAAATAGGACGAAAAAAAGCAGCCATACAATATATTAGACGTTCGCCTTTTTTTAGAACATCGAAACATGTTAAGACAGAAATGATAGATGATATAGCACAAAGAAAAAGAAAAACGCCTTATACATCATCACAAAGAGGAAGTAGTATAACATCTTTTTCTTATACAAATCAAGGGAGTAAAGATCCAAGGACTGGCAAGATGCGTCAAATATATTTTGGCAAATTGGCTAGTGCTCCAGCACAAGAAGTATTTTTAAAGGAATATTTTTCAACGGCATATGATTTTGATAAAGATTCTTTAGAAAAAGCATTAGATATTTATAACGGTTGGAGAAAAAATAGTTTTTCAACGTGCAATTGTGAAGAATTAATAGAACTGACCGATGATGACCTTGACGTAGATCTTTTAAAATTTAAAGGAACGTGTTTAAAAACAAAAAGTAAAGAAGAAACTAGGGTGAAATCGGAGAAGGGAGTCATTCAGACTGAAGTAGGATACATGTCAAATCAACAATTTCTTAGCGTGCAACCTGACGCATCGACAAAACCAGGTGAAGATTTGCCATATCATCGTATAATTATTGTTCCAAGTGGAAAAGGAGGACTCAAGTATTCTGTAAGATGGGATTTAGATATTCTAAAAAAAGAGGGCAAAGAGGACAATGATGATGTTGCTATGAGCGATCAACAAGGTGCAAGTAAAAACGAGGTAAAGCTTACAGCTTATAAAAAAACTCCTTGGTTATACATAAAAACAACAACAACAAATAGAAGAGGTAAGGTGACAGAAAAAATCTCAGGCTTTTCTGGAAAAACAAAAGATCAAGTTATAAATGTAATTAGAAAACATTTTAAAAAATGTAAAATTGTTATTCCTCAGAGAGACCATGAGCTAGGTAGTAATTCTCCTCAATCCACATTTCCATTAGATTTACGTAACATTTATACATTTTTAAGAAGTGACCCAAATAAAGAGAATGGAAAAAATGAAGATTTTACCCCATTAGCAGAACGGGAACCTCATAGGGTTCAAGAGCGCGACGGTTACGATGCATCAAGAGAATCACACAATTTCTGGACGAATATAGCAACAGACCTCCCAACACTATCCAAAGATTTAAAAAAATTAATGACTAGTAACAAGTCTGGTCTACCACATATATGTAAGCTTTTATATAATTGTTTGCTTTTTGATTTTGAAACGGCAGATACAATCAGTGATGTAACCTATGCAGGAAGCAGAACTACGGGCAGATTAAGAACTAGTAAATTTTCATCTTTTAAAGGAGGTGAGACATTTATTCAAAAATCAATTAATACAGCTATTGAAAACTTTGAAAATTTAAAAAATAAAGTAAATGGGTTACAGACTGTTTCTTATCAACTTATTACAAAACAAGGAGAAAATGAACCTACAATAGTTGCTAACTCCACAATATCTTATTCATCAACTGAACCTTCAGTTACATCAGTTTTATCAGCTGTTAGACAATATGTTGTTTGGTATTTATTAAACAATAATATGTTGAAAAAAACAGATTCAAATAAACTGAACAAGAAAGAAGGAAAAGCAAGAAAGATGAAAACCGCAGAAGAGTTTTTTGATATGGGTTCTAGAAGTGAAAAAGAAAGCAAAGAGATTCAAGAATTAAATGATAGCTTATTGGACCAATTTATTAAAAATGAAACCCCTCCAACAGGCCAAGTGGAAAGTAATAAAAGTAAAGATTATCTTAGATATTTTCCAAGAGAAATTACAAGTTTACCCTTTACAAAAGATGATAATCGGAGATTTATTGTAATAGGTATAATATTAAATCAAAAAACTCAAGGAGATGAAATGCAATTACACGGTGCGAAAGCATATAAAAATTTATTCCCAGTTGATAGTAACGGATTAGAAGTATTATATCATGTATATAGTTATGACGGTGTGATGGGTATAAAAGCTTTAAGAAAGGGTACTAGTTTATTATTTCAAAGTGATAGAGGTATACAAATAGCATTAGAATCAAAAACAGCAGACCCACCAGGGTATACCAGATTAATCAAACCAAATCAAAGCGGACAAACAATCGACCCATTATTTGATATAGCTGAAGGTGCAGGTCAAAAGGTGGATCCAAATAGTTGTGAAGATGAAATTCACGGGGGTTTTGTGCCTGTGAATGTTAAATCTCCTTCAGAAACATCTCCAACTGAATTAGTAGCTCTAAAGAATTTCACAACACAAAATTTTTCTGTATTGTTTGATGATTTAAATGTTAGTTCATGTAGTGATTTATCTCCTACTCAATTAGAAGTAAATGATATTTATGGAAGATTAATAGATACCCATAAAAAGGCAATATTATGCTATAGGCGTATTTTATATAATATCAAAAATAGGAATGAAAATAACAAAAAAGTCAAAGATCGAGGATATAGAATATTAAATAATCTTTTCGAAGAATTTAACATACTTCTTACTGAGCCACAGAGTAAAGAGAATATAAAGAATATTCTAGAAGGAGTTAAACAATCTACAAAAGTGCTGAATGTGAAAGATTTTCTAAACGGAAATTATGAAGTTAATCTTGATACCTCTACAGATGATGACGATAATGATGGAGGTGACGATGTGCCTATGGATGGCGATAACGACGACGATGACGACGATGACGATGACGATGACGATGACGATGACGATGACGATGACGATGACGATAGAGATGGTATTTCTATTGAATATATATTAGAAAATAGAAGTCATTTAATTAATACACTACAGTATTTTAAACAAAATATAGATAACCTAGAAGAACATGAAGAGGGTTTAGACCAAGAAAAAGCTGCTTTTTTGAAATTTAATAAAAAATATACAGTGATATTTGAATTAATAAAATATTTTATTCAAAAAGCATTAATTGATGATATAGAAATTGGAGATGTGTCTTATTGTTTAATAGTTGTGAAAATATTATTAAAATATATTCTTGTAGCTATTACAAATCGAAAAGACAGAGAAAAATATGAGGCTACTGGAAATATGGCAACGCCTGGCAAAATTCAAAGACTTCTGTCTGAAGATATGAATACAAATATGACAAATCTAAAACAAATGGGACGACATCTTGAATTAGATAAAGCAAGGGAAGAAGCTAGTCGTAATACTGCTATTAACGCCGCAATGTTGAAGCCAAAGACAAATACAGATACAGATGCAGATGGAGCTTCGGCGGCGGCGATGGATGTTGATGATAATATTACATCACTAGGTTCACCCGGGACAAAAAAAATTAGATCCCCGGTGCAACCAAAAAAGGGAGCAACTGCTTCTGCTAACCCTTCACCAGCAGGAAGACTAAGACGAGGTTCAGTATCTGAAGGTAATACTTTGTATCCAACTGTAGATTTTGATGAATATTTGAAATTACGATTAGGTAAATTAATAGAAGTATCTAATTATGTATCATCTTCAGCACAGAATTTAGATAGCACTAATAATATGTTAGAAGGAGCATTTGCTCTTGAAAGAAAATTGGAACAATTACAAGAAACAAAAAAGAAACTCGCAACAAAAACATCTACCGAAGCAAAAATGGGAATTGAAGTGTATGATGAAAAATATAGAAAATTAAACGAAAATTCTTTAGAACTTATTGTAGGTTTAGATAAAAGTTTGGAATTGGGTTGTTATCAGGGAGAAGAGGCTCTTGATTCGGCAACTAGGATTCAAGAATTAACGGCCGAAAATGATAGATTGAGACAACAGTTAGAAAAGTTAACAGCTTCAAGAAAACTTATCGGCGACAAAAGAGACCAAACGGGCACAACAAAGCCACTATTCAGAAGGAAAAAGATAATAATAAAACGAGCAAAATCTGATGACTCGGGAACGGCCTCGGCTGCTGCAAAACCAGTAATACAAAGGCCCACAAGCGACCCATCTGTCACAACTACAACAAGCTCAAATGAACCTAAAAAAAAGAAAGCTAGAACACCACAATCTTCAGGTCCTACAGGACCTACTGGTCCTACTGGTCCTACAGCTAATGACGATGTTGATATGCTTGGTCCTACGGGTAATAAATAACCAATAATAGTAAAAATCATTTAAAAACTAATAACTATTTTTAACTTATAATGAAATTAAAAATAGATAACAGGGAGAAAAAGCTAATAAAGCTATTAGAAATATACAAAAAAGAATTTGGTTTAAAAAATATAGAATCAACAGTAGAGAAGTTAGATTTAGGTGATTTTATTATTTGTGACGATGATGGAAATGAAAAACTTATTATAGAACGAAAATCATTAAATGATCTTGCTAGTTCTATTAAGGATGGACGATATGTAGAACAGTCACATCGTTTAACAGGATACAATATGCATAATCATAATATTGTATATTTAATTGAAGGGGACTTATCTACTTGGGTAAATAAATATAAAGTTCAATCAAATACTTTATATACGGCACTTTTTAGTTTAAATTATTACAAGGGTTTTTCAGTAATAAGAACGATGGATATTAATGAGACGGCAGAATACATTTTACGAATGTGTGATAAGTTTCATCGGGAAAAGAAAAAAGTTTCATATTATGAATCTGGAGAGAAAAATGGAAAAAAATACGTGGATGTTATAAAAAAAGAGAAAAAGAAAAATATAACTCCGGAAAATATTGGAGAAATTATTTTAAGTCAAATACCAGGAGTTAGTTCACATACATCAAAAGTAATTATGAATAAGTATGGGTCACTTTATGGATTATTATGTGAACTAGACACTAATCAAAAGTGTCTAGATAGTTTAACATATGAAACAGACGGAGGACAAACACGTCGTATATCAAAAACAAGTATAAGAAACATAGTTCAATATTTGTTGTATCAAAAGTCTAATGTAATTAATATTGATACAAATAATTTATAAGTAATAAGTATAATGGATATGATGAAAATATTTGATAATGAAATAGTAAAAGCTTTAGCTCACATAGTTGGAGTAATATTATTTTTATATTTTATATTTGGTTTAATGGCAGTAAGTGGAAGAGGACTAGTAAAGGCCGCAGAGAATAATTATGAAAAATTAGATATAATAAAGGAAAAAAGTGGAATGTAATATATTTTATGTTATTAATATATATTATCATGTCTAATAATTCTGACAGTGGAGAAAGAAGAAACACACCAAAAGCAATTCCATGGCCCTCAAGTTTTGGAGTAAATAGTTCTCAAGAGAATTTGTTAACATATGCGTCGGCACCCCGTACTACAGAACAAGCAATATCAAGAGCGGGGGCAGCACCCGGTTCATATTATAATTTATCATATAGAGAAACAATCAATGCGGTTGCCCCACCACAAACAGGCGGGGCAACGGGATATAATTCAGATAACTTTAATCCTTATGAAACTGATGCGGCAGGTAACCCAATAAGACCAGTTGCGAATCCATACTTTTTATTTTTTGGAAAATTTTGTTCTCAGGTAGTCCAAAACATGGAACCAGGAAAAGTAGGTCATTTTGATATTTCTGGGTCAACAACATATCAACAACCGTCTAATATATATAATATTCCTGATTATCCAAAAGATTATACACTTATAGAAACTGGTGTGGCATCTACGTCAGGTTCGTATCCTAACAACCAATATGATACAGCCTTACCCACAGGTATTCCAAATACAATAATATATGATGCTTCTAGTTGTCCTGTAAATTGGAGAATGTTTGGACCAATTCATAGACAAGTATTAGATTGGTCTGCCAATGGCGTAATAGGCGGTGGCGGCGGTGGTAGTTTAAATGCCGGTTTATATGATATTGCCAACAATGGAAGCTTTTTCTTTGTGCCAAATCCAGCAAAAAGGGATATTAGTGGAATATATTTTGATACTAATAATTTCGATGTAAGTTTTAATCCAGCAACAAATTCAAATATGTATATAGGTTTGAAAGGAGGTTCGGGTTCAGGTTCAGGAACAGATTTATCATTTAATGAATTCTTTTTTAAACAACCTGAAATGCCATTTGATTGTTCGGCAGTTTTTGTAAATTCAACTCCTAAAATACTAGAATTAAGTTGGG
>Ga0315315_10005018_pt1 | contig 12208 bp, 8 predicted proteins | sample M140m3416metaG_FD_203699 | JGI IMG/M metagenome (GOLD analysis project Ga0315315, IMG submission 203699) | Ammonia-oxidizing marine archaeal communities from Monterey Bay, California, United States - M1 40m 3416 | ecosystem: Environmental > Aquatic > Marine > Intertidal zone | place: USA...
CCATATCGACATGTATCTCGCACTCCTCCAGCATTTGCGTGGTGGTCGGTCCGATCGAAGCGATTACGGTACCATGCAGTCCCTGCCTTAACGACTCTACCACGTTCAGCTGCTCTGCCATTCTCAGCATATTGACGACCTGATGGGCACTGGTCAGCAACAGCATATCTCTTTGTCCCGCAGCCAACGCGCGGATATTCTCCTCCAGTGGAGTCGTGTCTTCGGGGAATTCCCAACCATAAACGCGGACCGGTTCAACAGTGGCTCCACGTGCTTCCAGCCCTGCGATCAACGAGGCATTGGTAACGCCATACTCCTGCAGCCCCACAACCTGATTCGCAACAGAGACATCGGAATCAATCGTCTGCAACAGTTCTCGCCATGTATTCGGCTCAGGAACACGGTGGGTTGCCGTGATACCAACCTCCTTCAAGGCAGCAGCCGGCTTAGGACCACGGCAGATCGTGACAACATCGGAAAGTGAATCGAGAAACCGCTGCCGATCGACATGTTTTTCTACTGACCGCAGCAGGTAACGGAACCCCACGCCTGTCATCAGAATCACAACGCTGACTTGCCCAGTCATCAGCCGATAGGCAAAATCGATTGCACCACGATTGGGCTCAATCGGCACCTCTCGCATGGAGGGGCTGACATGAGAAACACCACCAACTCGCGTGATCAGACGAGCCATATCATCGGCACGTCTGCTCTCCAAGGCAGCTATTTGCAATCCGTTAAAATTGGCTTTCGCGTTTGCCATTGTCGCCGTGAACATTGTTTTTTAGGAATTGATTCAGACCAGACACGTCATTGTAGGGAAATCTCCGCCGGTTACGATGTGCTTGGTTGGACATTCCGACGTCGCCCGAATGCGTCGGCACCCACACTCGACGATCGAAATCACAGGCTCTCTTTGACACAATCCCATGCCACGCAGCCCCATCAAACCCCCTCCTGCCAGCCTCGACCTCTCCGAAGTGCTGCGTAATGTCGATGACCTGCCCGAAAAGCTGAGTAGCGCAAGTCTGTTTGGCAATGATGCTCCACTGGAAATTGAAATTGGTTCTGGCAAAGGACTCTTTATGACGACTGCTTCTGCCGCCAATCCAGAACACAATTTCCTTGGTGTTGAAATCATGGCAAAGTATGCCGCCCATTCTGCCGGTCGGCTGCTCAGATCCCGAACCGAGACACCCGAGTCGAACTTCAATGCCATCATGGTCAGCGGAAACGCGGAACCATTACTCAAGGATCGTGTTGAGGAAAACAGTATCGAAGCGGTGCACGTCTACTTCCCAGATCCCTGGTGGAAGAAGCGGCATCGAAAACGGAGAGTCGTGAATGAGGCCAGTATCCGCAATATTTCCAAGGTGTTGCGACCAGGTGGACGCTTCCACTTCTGGACAGACGTACTGGACTACTTTGAAAACACCGTTGAGATGATTGCAGAACTTGCACCTGAATTTGGGGTACCCATTCCGGAAGAGGAAGCTGCGGCGGATCACGACCTGGACTATCGAACCCATTTTGAACGCCGCAGCAGACAACACCAAATCCCTGTCTACCGAGTGCGCTACGAACGGCAATGACCCCAAACCCAAATCATGAAGCCGTCGCCAAAACCAAGACTCGGGCGATTCACTTCGTTGCTGCTGGCAATTCCGGCAGACGCCCCTCTGCTGCCGAGGGAGAGCTAACTGCTCCACCTACACTAGCACCAGCAGCACTGGGAACGACCTCCGTAGAGGACGCTTGCGGAGCACCGCCCGTTTGCTCGCCCACTTTTGCTTTCGCCGGCTCAGGTTTCCCAGAATTTTGATCTTCTATTGGTATTTGATCGTCTACTGGTAACTGCCCAGAGCGAGATTCATCATCCAGCCCTGCCGGAAGTGGCATTTCCAGAAGTGCTTCAGTTGCAGGGCTAGTTGCAGCAGACGTGTTCTGCTTCGCTGATGGATTGAATGGCCCGCTGGTCAAAGGAGCAGGACTCGTTTTCATTCCGGGTAGAATGCTCGGCCGCAGGAACCGCCCAGTTCGGTATGCATCATACTTAGCACCCTTTGCCCATGGCCCCTCAGCAAGTTGCACATTGTTGTAGGCCAAAAGCGACCCCTTCTCGCGATGAAAATCCCGGATCGCCAAGTTGTATCTTGAAAGCGAGCCGTAGAATTCCGTCGCACTGTTGACCAATTGCCTCTGAGCAAGAAGCAGGTCGCGTATGTTGTCTGAACCGATTCGATAACGAGTATCGAGCACATCGACCTGATTCAAATCAGCGATCAATCGATCGTAATTGGTTTCCAGTAATTCGTGTGTCGTCGAGACCTGCCTCGCTGCATTTGAGAGATTGTGACTGATCAGAAATTCTGTTTCCGCGAGGATAGCACGCTCACGCTTCACGTTCAGTTTGGCGTTTGCAATCGCGAGACCAGCTGCTCGTAGCCCAACCGGAAATCGCAAGTCTACGCCGGCCTGCCATTCCTGATAGTTGCCACCCGTAATCTCTCCGTACATGTTATCGAGAGTAGCGTCCTTGTTACCAATCAAATGATTTCCCAGACCGTACCAGCGATATTGGCTGACAAGATCAAATCTTGGCTTGTAGTTCAGTCTCGCAGCCACCAATTCCATATCTCGGCGTTTCACCTGAAATTTCTGCCTGCGAATTTCTGCCCGGCGTTCCAAAGCCTGAGCCAGGGCGCTCTCCCAATCAAACACCACCCGCACATCAATCGGCTCTGTGGTCGGCCGTAACAGACGCCCGTCTGTGGCAACCATCCCCACCATGTACCGCAACTCCTGCTCTGTTTCATAAAGCCCATTTGGGCCAGCTAACGCTGCCTGTACTTGAGCTTCGAAATTGTAATATTGCGATCTCGCCTGAGCTTCATCATCCAAACGGCCAGCACCGACTTCAAGCCGCTTTTTGTTGTACTCCCACGTCCGGCGTGCCAACTCGCGCCCGCGCACAGCAGTATCAAGGCTGCGATAAGCAGTAACGAGATCCCAGTACTTCTGTTCAACATCAGTAACCACCTGGATGACAGAAGCCTCAAAATCAACCAGTGAAATATCCTCGTTGACGCGAGCAATCAGTACTCCGTTGTATTGCCCGGGCACAGCACCAGGGCCCGCAATACGGTTGTAAGTCGAGCCAGCTCCCTGCGCTAATGGCTGTCGCCACTCCGCTTCTACCCACCCCTCAAAGGCGCTTGGAAAAGCCCGAAACGGCTGATTGTTCCGCGAGTAATTGACAATGTGCCGTAACGCATAACTTCCACCAGTTGCCGTTGTCTTCGACAGTTCGGCATTGAAGGCAGCATTCTTGCCCAAGGAGACCGAAGGAGTGAACGCCGAAGTAACGCCACCGGGTGCCACATTGTTGGGACGGTCAACCGATGACCAAAAGAGCTGTTGTGCGTATTGTGCATCAAACGCAGACAATGCTGCTTCCGAGCCAAACTGCGGCGACGAAGCGGTGATTGCTGGATCATAAACGGTGGCTGTGCCTTGAACAGCAACACGTACATCCTGAGAAGCCCCCACAGTACGGAGAACCGGACTCACAGTCACAGCCAAGTTCACTGCCTCCTGCAATGACAATTCCAGCGTCGGCAAGTCAGCCGGGTCCTGCATCGTCAAAGGAACCGTCGTCTGCTGTGCCTTCAGCAGAGTTGGCGTTTCGCACTGCGCCACCTCGGGATACTGGATGCTTAGCCCGTGATTCGCATGGTACGACTTTTTTGTGTCGTGTTTTCCGTCCGGGATAAGCCGGGCAATGGAACAACCTGCGATCGTTGAAACCACCAGCACAGCGACGCATGTAATCGCAGCGAAGCGTACCGGTGACGACGACGAAGAGGTAAATGCGGCAAGACGATCACCATTGAGGTAACTAACGTGTTGTTGCCTGTGTAACGTCTTGGGAATGCGGAATCGCATGGAATGAAGCCTTGGTTTACCACGCTTTCCGCTATACCAGACAATCTGGATAACCGGACCGTTTGAACGGTGCGCCAACGTCGTTATCGGCCGTTCATGCGGCACAACTAGAACAACCGAATGACGAAACAGAACGGTAGATCCCGAGAAAACGTTACAGCCCGCAGACTCGGCACCGACTTTAGCGGTTACACAATCTGTGCGTTTCTGCTCTGTCACGATGCGGCTTAACAGACCAACAGAAACCCTACGTGCAACGAACCACAGCGAGCAAACCACAATCAGCAAATGATTCGCGTCACCCTCAACCTGCAGTCATCTGGATTCGAAAATCCAGGCAATTAAAGATGCCATCAACGGTGACTCGTTACCAAACCACACCCACCAATCCGTTCAGCCCACACGCTCCAGTAGTGGAACGCAGGGAATTTGGAACGCAGGGAATTTGGAACGCAGGGAATTTGGAACGCAGGGAATTTGGCACCTAGGGACTTGGCACCCAGGGACTTGGCCCACTTGGCTTCGCCCTTAGAAACTTGGCATCCATCTCCCGATACCACGCATGAAGATCTGAAGTCATCTGTTTGACGCGTTCGGGATGCTTGCGGGCAACATCATTCATTTCACCCACATCATCTCCGAGATGGTACAGGTGCTTTCGCCCATCTTCATAACGCTCAATCAACTTCCAATCCCCGGACCGCACAGCCCCCCCAGGAAAGCCGCCTTGATTACTGTAGTGGGGGTAATGCCAAAAGAGTGATTTTCGTTTTATTTGCTTAGCACCACCCAGCAGAGCCACCAAACTCTCACCATCAACTCGTTGCTGCTTGTTGACAGGGATACTGCACAGTTCAAGCAGTGTTGGGTAGAAATCAATCGTCATCACTGGCACGTCACATATCGCCCCCGCTTTCGTGACACCGGGAGCACGGATCATGAAAGCTTCTCTGATTCCACCTTCGTAAACCCAACCTTTACCGCCTCGCAAAGGCAAGTTACTCGTCGGTGATCCTTCCGATGTGGAGAGTCCACCGTTATCACTGGTAAGACACACAATCGTATTCTCGGCCAGTTCCAACTCATCCAATGTGGCTAATACTTTTCCAACCGCCTTGTCCATGGACTCAACCATTGCGGCATAGGTAGCATGCGTTTGCAAGGTTCGAACTTTACGCTGCTTGGCGTTGGGCCACACTTGCTCTTCATCACCAAACACGTCTGCTTCTGACAAACCCAAACGCTCAGCTTTTTCCCGATACTTGGCAACCAGATCACGAGGCGCCATCAGCGGTGTATGCACTGAATAGAAGGAAAGGTAAGCGAGAAATGGCTGCTTCTTGTGTTTCCGGATAAAACGGACCGTTTCATCAGCAAGCCGTGCAGTCAGATGCTCACCCTTGGGGCCATCCTGCAATCGGGGGTTCGCATAGGGAGAGAAATACTTTCCAGCTTTGAAGGGTCCTCCAGCGCGATGCCCCCCAGCGTTCACATCAAATCCCTGATGTTCAGGCCAAAACTCTTCTGTTGGACCGAGATGCCATTTTCCCGCAAAGAATGTTGAGTAACCCGATGCTTTCGCAGCCTCTGCCAAGGTCCATTCATCAAGAGGCATGCGATCGTTCAGAACAGCCGGCAAGAAACGTCCTGCGCGATTGCCGGCAAAGAAATTCGTTGCATCAACACGGCTTGGGTACTTCCCAGTCAAAATACTATATCTCGTTGGTGAACAAACTGGATTGGCTGCATAACCATTGGTGAATCGCATCCCAGAGTTTGCCAACTTGTCGATATTGGGCGTCTCGTAAAACGTCGCGGGATTATTCGCTCCGATGTCCATGTAACCCAAATCGTCGACCAGCACAAAGAGTACGTTGGGATGTTCTATTTCCGCGGACTCGACATTACTCGGCACCAACAACAAACATGCCAACGAAACTGACACAATAGATAAACGGATCATGACTGTCGCCAAAAGAAAAAACAAAAAGGTAGAATGAGCTGACATGGGTTACGATGCCGAGACGCTCTGGCGATCGGGTTGCAGCAACCCCGAAATCGTTCGCAACGATCGCACCGCGTTCGCTGGGATTTTCATTCGATGCTCACACGGATACAGGCACCACTGTAATGAGTCAGAACCGGTGGTGCATTGCAGCAGCGATCAAGTGATTCAGAATCAGAAAAAACGCCGTTTTCCGGCATTCAACTTGAGGATACAAATGCAACCTGCCTTCCTACTTGCATTACTACTGGGCATCGCCACGACCCCAGCCTTTGCTGACGAACCTAACACTCTGGTGAAGCCGCAAGTTCTGAAAAAGGTGATCCAGTCAGTGAGTCCAGCAGTGGCCACCATCCGTGTCAAAGGGCGTGATGGACAGCAGATCGGCATCGGCACCGGATTCGTCATCGACGCCACTGGATTGATTGCCACCAATTTCCATGTAATTACGGAAGGTCGACCGTTCACCGTTGAAATGCCCTCAGGCCGCATACTGCCCGTGATCGCAGTCGAGTCTTCAGATCGAACTAATGACCTTGCATTATTACGAGTGGAGGTCGGTGACAAGAAACTGCCTTCACTGGAACTTGCGGATAACTCTTTACCTTCCCAAGGTTCGCGTGTCCTCGCATTCGGGAATCCGCTCGGGATGCGTGACAGTGTTGTAACCGGCATCGTATCGGCAATTCAGAATATCGAGGGACGGGAGATGATCCAGTTGGCAATGCCAATCCAACCGGGCAACAGTGGTGGCCCTTTGGTCGATAGCCAAGGCAAAGTGATTGGGATCATCAACATGAAATCTGCGATCGATGACAATCTGGGATTCGCGATACCGATCAACCACCTCGCTGCCCTTGGTGAGGCATCAAACCCGGTTTTATATGACAGATGGATTCATCTGGGCCACGTCAATGAGAACGAATGGCTTCCCGTTTTCGATGCCAACTGGAATCAACGCGGCGGCATGATCATGGCTCGAGGTGAAGGCTCAGGATTTGGTGGACGCGCGCTCTGTCTCGCCAAGTCTGAAACCCCCGGCGGTCCATTCGAAATCGCAGTACGCGTTCGACTGGACAAAGACTCTGGCGCCGCGGGTATTGCTTTTCACTCGGATGGCAACAATCGGCATTATGGTTTTTATCCCAGCAATGGACAACTCAGGCTAACCTGTTTCAAAGGCCCATCCGTCTATTCATGGGAAGTCCTCAAAGAAGTCCGCACCAGGCATTACCTGCCTGGCGATTGGAATCGATTGCGAGTCCGCATTGAAGCGGGCAAGTTGCAATGCTTCGTTAATGGTCACATGGTGATCGAATCAAACGACACACAATTGACATCCGGAAAATGTGGGCTTGTCAAATTCCGCGACACGGAACCTGATTTCAAACGATTTGAAGTTGGCTTGGACCTTGGCGTTCCACCGCTGACCAAAAGTACACAAAGCTTAATCAGTGATATTTTTTCTCAACCGTCAAGACTCCGTCAATTGACGGCGGCAGACATCATGGATCTCGGAGAAGTCAGCGAAGCGGCAAACCTACAAATCAAACAGAAGGTTGCCCAAATCGAAAAGCAGGCAGAAGAATTGCGACAACTTGCCTCAGATGTAACCAATGCACCCATTGCACGCGAACTTGCAGAATTGGCACGTAAAAAACCTGACAACATGCTGCTGCGTGGATCGCTCTTGATTGCCAAGCTTGATGATACTGACATCGATGTTGATGCCTATTTGGCAAGAGTCGATGAAATGGGCACGGAGATCAGCAAAAAATTCAAGACAACTGCGAACGCAAATACAAAACGTGACGCTTTACACACCTATCTGTTTCAAGAAAATGGTTTTCATGGCGGAAGTGCCGAGTACTACCATCCAGCGAACAGTCACCTCAATCGTGTGATCGATGACCGTGAAGGGCTACCCATCACACTTTCGATTCTTTACATGGAATTGGGACGTAGGATCGGTATCGAGACTGAAGGAGTGGGACTACCTGGCCATTTTATCGTGCGGCAAGTGATTGATGACAATGATCAAAAACTGATCGATGTTTTTGAACGCGGTAAAATATTGACTACGGACGACGCTGCCAACCTTGTCGCAATTCGAAGCAATCGTGCTATCACGGCTGCTGACTTGCGAGCGCAAAGTCCGATTGAAATCCTGAATCGAGTCTTGGGGAATCTGATCGGTGTTGCCGGTGATCAGCAGGATGCTGAAGCAATCAACCGATACTGTGAAGCTTCAGTTGCAATTCAACCAGATTCGATTCTTGCACGGAGGATGCGATCGCAGATTCGCATGATGACAGGACGTAATGCAGCAGCCATCGAAGATCTGGACTGGCTGATTGATCATGATGACGAAGGATTTGCGCAATCGGAAGCAACTCGGTTAAGACAGGCACTGCTTGAACAGATAGAGGATGAGTGACCGAAGCATCGACACATGCTGGGTTCTGAAACATCACATTCATTGACGTCTCACAGGGTTCGTCTGACTTGATCACCCGACTGCAACAAAGCATGAACATTCGTTGTTGGAACACGAGGCCGTTGCCATTGAACCTGTTTGGGCTGCAAAGCCGACAAGGCACACGTTGAAATTCGCATTTGACATGCACAGGGTCACCACCTGTCCGCCAATTTTTCGGAATCAAAGTACTCAACGAAATGCACCTGAATACTCTGCGCATCCTCGCACAGCGATGCCATCTCGGGTGCCCCCAACTCTGCGAATAGTCGAGACATCACAAAACGCATCTCACTCTCATTGAGTCGGGCCATCGACGCCCTCAGGCGGCAACGCTTCAGCGGGGCAAATTTGGCTGGCACGGACAAACAGAAATGCATCGCTGCGCGGTTCAACTGTCGCGGGCTGATTGCACGAGTACAGCGTCTTTCATGGCCATACCTACGACGCTGTGTGTGCGGCGATCGCTGGCTTCATCCGCCAGCACAATAAGGTCACAAAAACACCCCCGAAAACAAAATGCTCGCGGGGGTGCGTTTGTATAAGCGGAGGGCACGGGACTCGAACCCGCAACCCCTTGCGGGGCAATTGATTTCGAATCAACCTCCTCACCAATTCGGGTACCCTCCGGAAGCAATCATGTTGGCTACCGGACCGTGACTCGTCAAGTCGATTGAAAAAGCATTTCTGGCTGTGAGGCTTACCAGATTTTCAAAATCCTGCTTCAAAGCTGGGTCTCGATTCAATAATTCCTCGATTCCAGCTCCACTTGGATGTGGATTATCAACATTCAAATTTTGGCGGGAATCAAGACGAATTTGCAATGCACCGCTCACGGCCATACCCGCTTCTCTCATCAGACTGCGAATCCGACTGCTGATCCGGGCATGCAAGTCGTCGATCGTCGGGGCTACGTCCGTATTTTTAGCGTCCGAGACCTGCTGTGCAGGAACGGCTTGCTGTGCTGATGAGGCCGCCACAGCGTCACCGCCACGGAGCACTTCATCAAACCCCATCGCCTTGCCGACGCGTCCTGCCACCTGAGTCGCAATTTGCGTTGCACCATGAACGAGGGCCAAGTTGGGAATTGGCAAACTCAATGCTTGTGCTCAGTTTTAAAGTTGAACTCTTTAAGCCATTTTTCCCATTTGTGTGCATCCGCATGGCTATTGAGCTTCAACTCATGCCATTTGACGCAACGGTACTTCACGTCAATGTGACCATTGTGCTGATTCTTCTTGAGCTCGCACCCAAGCTTTTTCAGCGTTTGCATGATGGTGTCAGCCTTTTTGGCGTCATGGATGTGCTTGGCTTTCCACTCCGTCAATTGGTAGCGAACAATTTCGTCCGCAAACGAAAAGGTCGGGAGCAAGGTGATGGAAAGAGCAAATAACAATCGTTTGAACATGGGGATAGGATCCTTGTGGATGGACTGATTTGGTGCGGTGGTACAAAAAAAAATCGCAGCAGGTCAAGAGTTGCTTTGACAATTCCGAGCGATCCCGCACCAACGCCACCGTGGAAACCCAAGACGGAGTGCCGGTGAAAGCACCTGAAATCCGAAAAAGACTCTGGCTAGAGTGGAAAATTCTGGACGGAGACCGAAAAAATCCCCTCCGGATGCAAAACCCATCAATCGAGACTCGGAAATAAAAAAGGGCAGAGCAGGGCAGAGAAGGGTAAAACAGGCCGAAATCACCTCCTGAATGTCTCACGGTTGCGAAAACCGCAAGGTACGCGGACAATTCAGCAAAGAAACCACTTCAGCCCTGACCCAATCAAGTCGCAATTAAACGTGAAAAACACGGCGATTCAAGCGACTTGAAGATCGGGCATCTCCTGCAACGGGGGCCTCCCCCTCGATCCTGAACTGCAATGAATGATCAGCCGAATTCGAACGAAATTGACGCCAAAGATCCTCGTGTCGCGCGGCGTGAAAAAATGCGTCAGATCGAAGAACTGGGCCTCGATCCCTGGGGCAGTCGTTTCGATGATCGCTCGCTGATTTCCGACTGCCAAGCTCGCCAACCAGAGATTCAGTGGACTCGAGAAGACGGTGAAGCTGTTGCCTTACCTGACCTGACGGCAGAAGGATTCGACTTCCGACAATGGAAATCAGAAAATGGCCCCGGTGAACAAACCGGACCCACTGTCCGAGTCGCAGGTCGGATCATGCTATCACGCGACAAGGGAAAATTAATCTTCCTTACGTTGCGGGACTGGACCGGCGAGATCCAAATTTTTGTGGGCAAGAATCAAGTGGGTGACGACGGCTTTGCGGTCGCCAAACTTTTCGATCTGGGCGATCTTGTCGCTGCAGAGGGAAGGCTTGGGAAAACGAATACAGGTGAGCTGACGGTATTTGCGACCAAGATCTTCTTTCACGCCAAGATGTTGGAACCCGCTCCCGACAAGCATGCCGGACTTACAAATACCGATATGCGACAACGAATGCGATATGCCGATCTCGCATTCAACGACGGTGTCATGCAGACATTCCTTGATCGCACCAAAATCGTGAAATCCATTCGCCATACTTTGGATAAGGATGGCTTCTGCGAAGTCGAAGGCCCAACACTTCACACTGTCGCTGGTGGTGCCGCAGCACGCCCCTTTGCCACGCATCACAATGCACTCGATATGCCACTCACGATGCGGATCGCATTGGAACTGCACCTCAAACGACTGATGGTGGGTGGAATGGAACGCGTCTACGAAGTGGGGCGAGTCTACCGTAACGAAGGCATCAGCCCGCGTCACAATCCCGAGTTCACTATGCTGGAATGCTATCAAGCATATGGCGACTACCAGTCGATGATGGACCTCACCGAACAGCTAATCATTGACGCCATTGATGCGATTGGTGGCGGTTATATCCGTGAATTCGATGGGAAAACGATTGACTTCACACCGCCATTCCAACGTGCCACCTACGCAGACCTGTTCGCCAAAGCAACGGGCGTAGACCCATCTGATGACGGAGCCGTTCTTGCGTACGCGAAAACGTTGCATCTTGCAATCGAAGGTAAGCACCCTGATGTGATCCGGAATGAAATCTTCGAAGAGAAGGTTGAGGACACTCTGGAGGGTCCCATTTTTGTGATCGACTACCCTGCTAGCATTTGTCCCCTGACCAAACGCAAACAGGGAAATCCAGCAATCGCCGAACGATTCGAGCTATTTATCCTTGGAATGGAGCTTGCAAATGCATACACCGAGCTCAACGACCCCGATCTTCAGGAAGAGCTTTTCAAGACGCAGCTTGAGGGGCAGGATGAGGAGGATTCGATGGCGAAGATGGATCACGACTTTGTCCGAGCCTTACGTTACGCGATGCCGCCAGCCGGTGGCCTGGGCCTCGGTATCGACCGCCTCGTGATGCTGTTAACGGGGAAAAAGTCGATTCGAGACGTCATTCTTTTCCCACTTTTGCGTCCCGAGGGTGCCAACTCCTAAGGTTGGGAAACCAATCGACAAACCTCGCTCGTGAGCGAATAACAATGAGTCGGGGCGTGAGATAGATGCGTGGAGCTAGCAGGCTGGCGTTCTGTAAATAGCCACGAACGCTGCTCGAGTGCTGAAATCGGCTGAAATGGGAGCCCGATTGCCGTTTACGCCCGGCAACTGACTTTCCTAGACTCGCAGGCAGTCATGAAAGATGCACACGGATGTGCCTCAATCGATTGAATCCAAGGAACGGTATATGTATCGCTGGCTGCTTTGTTTTCGCTATTTGCGAACTCGCTACATAGCGCTCGCATCAATCATCAGTGTGACACTGG
>Ga0315315_10005020_pt1 | contig 12204 bp, 9 predicted proteins | sample M140m3416metaG_FD_203699 | JGI IMG/M metagenome (GOLD analysis project Ga0315315, IMG submission 203699) | Ammonia-oxidizing marine archaeal communities from Monterey Bay, California, United States - M1 40m 3416 | ecosystem: Environmental > Aquatic > Marine > Intertidal zone | place: USA...
AGATAAAGCATCATCTAAATCTTTATTACAGAACTCTAGCTTTTGCAAACATCTTTTATTAGCTGCATCTTTAGATTTACCTGCATCTTCAAGCTCTGCTATCTGACCTTTTAATATTCTAACTTGTTCTTTATATTCGTTAATTATGTCCAATGAATTATCACTTTGCATATATGATTTTTACCTTTAGTTTTATTTGTTCTTTAGTTCTTCCTCTTGATATAAAAGATCCAGTAAGGTTTCTTTTATAGCCATCTTTAGCCATATAGTTTTTTTTTCTATAATTTTTTGATTTAACATCATAACCAGTATACTCACCTGTAGTCATATTTAAAGTAACAATATCTACAGGACCAAGACCACCAAGAGGTGTAAATACAAGTATATTAGGATCTTTTGCTAGTTCCATTTGTGCTTTCATTTCGCTTATTAGACCAGTAGTTGCTGTTTTTCTTCTAGTCATAAAGACCTTAAAGTTAAAGTTTTTGAAATAATATAACTATAATTGTAAACATTCCACCTATAAGAGCTGACATAGCATAATATAAATGTTTCTTTATATCTTTAATTTCTAATTCAATATTGTTAATTTTTTGATGAGTTTGTTTCTGCATAATACGACAAAGTTTTTCGTGTGATTCTATTCTTTCAAGTGCAGAGTTTTTAGCCATTATATTGTTTTATCTTGTCTGCAAGAATATTGAGTTGATAATTGAAGTTCATTTACTGTGTTACTATCCATAGTTTCTAAATATTTTATACTTGTATCTAAAGCTACTATTGCACATTTTTTCCAAGTGTCAAAAGTTTTACCATAAGTTATTGGATCTTTACATTCTCCTGTTACAAATGAACATACTGAAAGCATAAGAACAAATTTCATCTACATTAACGAGCTGTTGCACAAACATTATTTGAGCCTACTAATGATTGTCCTATTGCTATATAATAATAATTAACACCACTATCACCTAATAAACCAGTTGCTCTACGAATTTTAAAACCATTTGACAAAATGTCTATATCATCAGCAGTTCCTTCTGCATCACTAGTATTAGGATGTATGCTATCATTATCAACATTGTAACCTTCTCTTTTATTGTCATACATCATCCAATTTTCTGAGTTATTTCCTTTCAACATTATAAATGATGGTTTAAATCCTAAATAAATAAATGTTCCATTAGCATTTCCATTTCCTGTGTAGCTTCCAACTTTTGAGTAACCTTTAACATCTGCAAAGCAGTAGGCAACTACATCTGCTGAAGGATTGGTGCTTGAACTGCCTCCAACTGTAAAAACACTAGAAGTAGGTGAAGTATCATTAAAAGCACTATCATCATCATTACTTGCTGAAGTATCATTTAAACATAATCTATGAGTATTACCTATTGCTTCATGGTAAACTCTCCAATCAACATTTGCACCTGTTATTTGTTTAAATAAAATCATTTTAGGAACTGCACCTAAATGATGTGGTATAGTATGACCTGCTGTAGCATTACCAGTATATTTTACTATTGAAAATCCTGCTGTAGTATTTACAGAATAAGAATAAGATTGAGCAGAACCTGATCCGCCAGTTGTTCCTGAACCAGTTGTTCCTGCTTTCCAATTCCAACTGCAATATGTACCAGAGTTTTTATTTACATCATCATGGCTAACAACAGTAAATCCATCTGAACCAAAAGCTGTTAAACCATTAGTATGTGTACCATTACCACCACTAGAACTTGATTGAATATATACCTGCACTCCTCTTATTGAATCATATAAATTAGAGTTTCTAGTTTCATTTCTTTGTTTAATCCATGTTAAGTCAGGTTGAAATCCTACTCCTGTTAAAGCATTAGAACTTCCTGTTCCTGTATAAAGTTTAGTATTAAAATAATCTGTGTGTTTATTAATTGTTGTGTAGCTCATTATATATCCTTATACATTTAAATTTTTTGTACACAAAGCTAAAAAGTTTGTGGGTGGTTGATACTTAAATATACCTTGACCATTACTGTCTTGATATGTTGTTCCAGTTAGTTGAGTAGAACCAAATGCACCATTACCAAAATTAAAAGAACATTTTCCATATCTTCCAGAAGAAGAACTTTCTAAATCCATTAAAAAGAAATACTCATATCCATCATTAGCAGAATTTATGCCAGTTAATTGATTTGCTCTTGCACTTCCATTAACATAATATTGAAGTGTTCCATTATCTAAATCTAAAGCAATACCTACTGTTTCGCCAGAAGATACACTAGACAAACCTGTTTGGTCATTACTACCATATTTAACAATATAATATGCTGTGTCTGCAAATATATATCTAACTTTATCACTATAAAGACTACTTGGTCTTATATCTCCTTTACTTCTAAATATTCCAATAGAATGACCAGAGCCAGTTGAAAAAGATGATGGTTGAACTTCACAATACCATTTGCCTTCTGAAGGCATACCTAGTGTGCTTATAAAACTTGGATTAACTCCAGATGCTGAACCATTAGGGTCTTCTGCTACTGTATTTCCATTAGAAAAACTAACTGTACTGCCTATTTGGTCTGAACCAAGTAGATTATTTATTGTAGCAAAAACATTGCTTGGATTATCTTCTGTTTTTGAAAGTGTACCACCACTAACTGTAAAGTTATTACCTTCTCCTGATTGGTCTGTTACTGAATTACCATCTTTTAAAATAAAATATCCATTAGTTCCATAAGATACATTTGGAGAAGTTTTTATAGACCATTGTCCAGTTATTGTATCATTTTGACCAAATTCTGTAGGAGCATAAGAATAACCATCTGTAAAATGTGCGTGTGACATATAACCATTAAAATAATCTGATGAACCAACTTGTCTTGCACCAAATCTTAATTGAGAAGAGGCATTAAAATTTAATTCTTGGTTTTGATTAATACCTGCTACAGCATTTGCAGGTGCTAATTCGCCATTAACATATAGTCTTAATCTATCTCCATTACTGCCTTGTGTAGTATCGCATCTTAAAACAATGTGATACCAAGCATTTGTATCTCTATAAACTGGATGCCAAGACCAGCTTCCAGCAGGTGGAGAATAAAAATTTAGAGTATTGCCACTTGAAAAATAAAGGTGTGCATAGTTATTACTATCAGTATAATTGTCAGCAAGAATTTGAGTTGCACCTATCGCACCTCTTTTTACCCAAGCAGACCAAGTCCAAGTTCTTCTATTACCATTACTTATACTTCGTTGTAAATATGTATTAGCCATTAGTTAAATTGTGCTCCTCCTGTTGAACCTACTGATACAGTAATACTAAAATCTCTTGTTACTACTTGCGATTCTACATCTGTTGCAGATAATGTAAAGTTATATGTTTTAGCAGACGTAGGACTTGGTGCAGTACCAGTTATATTGTAAGTAGCACTTGTAGCAGGTGATCCTGATAAAGTTAAATTCATTGTTGCAGCAGGTGTATTAGCATTAGATGTTAATACAGATGTTGTTTCTGCTATAGTTACATTACTGTCTGATGAAGCTGCTACAGATAAAGATACTGAACTTCCTGCGGCAACTGTTCCTAAAGATCCTGCTCCTGTAGAAAAACTTGGTGCTGTAGATGCTGTAATAATATTGTTTGTTGATCTTGCAGAATTACCATCAGGATTTTCAATTCTAACAAAATAATTTCCTGATGCTAAAGTAAGATTAACTGATAATTGAGTAGCACTTGTCAAACTTACAGTATTTGCTCTTGTTATTGCTCCAGTAGATGCGTTTATAAAATCAACTATTGGTATTGCAACAAAGTTTGCTCCTGTAATATTTATTGTTGTAGCAGTAGCTGGTGCTATTGTTTGTGATACATCTGCTACTGTTGGTTTAGTTTCGGAAATAGTTGCAAAAGATAAAACACCTGATCCATTTGTAACCATAGCTTGTCCATTTGATCCTGTATTTGTAGGTAAAGTTAATTCAACATTACCTGAAAATGCAGAGTGAGCTGGTGCTTGTAATGAAACATGATGTGAATTAGCTTCACAATTTAAAAGTAATTTACCAGAATTAGTATTACCTTTTACTTCTACAGCTCCTGTACCATTAGCAGCTAATATTAAATCTCTGTTTGAAACAGTAACTATTTCATTATTATTAGTATCTAAATTACCACCTAATTGTGGTGTAGTATCTCCAGCTATAGAAGTTAATCCTGTTGAAACATTTACCCAAGCTGAACCATTATAATATTTTAAATTTCCTGTACCTGTATTTGTGTAAAGCATACCTGCTGCTAGAGCATCACCATCATTATCAGTTGTTGGGTCAGATGATTTTGCACCAAGATAAGTATCATCAAATGTATCTAATGCAGTTTCTGCTGCTGTTTTTGCTGTCTCTGCTCCTGTTTTTGCAGTTTCAGCTCCTGTCTTTGCAGTTTCTGCCGCTGTTTTTGCTGTTTCTGCTGCAGTTCTAGCAGTTGCCGCAGATGTTGCAGAAGTTGCTGCTTCACCAGCCTTTGTAGTTGCGATTGTTGCTTGAGCTGTTGCTGTATTAGCAGATGTAGTTGCACTAGCTGCATCTACGATTAAATCCCATTTTGCTGAATCTGTATTTGTAGTTAAAGGTTGTGAACCAGAAGATGTATGTGCTGTGTTAGCTATAAATATATTATTAGTAGAAGTATCTTTAACAATATCTCTAACTGCGTAAGTTGTTGATGCACCCCAATTACCTTTGAATGTACCTAGCTCTTGAGTAACTGCTAGTTCTCCAGTAGAATCAAAAGATAAAACTTTATTAGCTCTATCAGTAGCACCTATAGTAAACTCTGTAGAAGTCATTGTATTTGTTCTTGATAGTTTTATTGATCTATCAGCTTCTTCAGATATTTGTTGTGCAACTAATGTAGCACGATCCAGACCCTCTTCGTGTGTCTCCGCAGGGAATGGATCATTAGCGATATAATCTATCGCTTGAGTTTGCGGGACATTCCTTCTAATAACAACTGTTTCACCAGAAGCAGGAGTGTTGCCAGATGTGAAAGTTATTGAACCTCCACTAGCATCACCCGCACCCGCTACTGTATAATGTGTAGTTATAGTTTTAGTTGTCTCTGTTCCTGTAGATGATCTAATAATTACCTGTAAATCTGAATCAGCAAATATTTTAAATGTGTAGGCAAACTGTGTTGTACTACCATTACCGGAGTAGGAATTTTTTACTGTTGTGCTTGATACTGTCATAACTTAAAAACCTTTATTACTTGTTGAGGGTTTTGTAAATAAATATTCTTGTTTATAATGCTTTTTCATTTTATTTTCTACTCTTTATTAGTTTATATCCGGTATAATAGAACCGGGTTTTAAATAGTAATTTTGACCCCTTTTTTCTTCATGTTTGTTTTTCATCCTAGTAAAATATCCCGGATCAAGTAATTCTTTAATTTGATAGCCAATCAGATAATCATAGGCAGCTTTAGTATAATACAGGTTTAAAAATGGTGTATGTCCTTCTACTAATTCAAGAAACTTTTTACCAGATTTTTTAGGCTCATTCATTGATGTTGTTATATCAAGTAATTTTTTTAAATCAGAAGCTGTTGGTCCAAGTATAGTTTCAAAAATACCATTTCCATATTCATTTTGTATTTCACTTATTAAAAAATCACCATAAATACCAGCACCTCCACCTTGTGCAAATGCTTGTAATAAAGTGTTTTTATTTTTGGGATCTCTTGGTGATCTTCCACGAAGCATATCTTTTGTAGACATTGCTAAATAACCAAAAAAAGTACCTAATATTAAAATACTTGATAAACCACCAATTTTTGCAAGATTGCTTTCATTTGGTCCATAAGAAAATCTTTCTCTACCAATAATTTTTACCCACATACTAATAGGAAAACTTTTAAATTGCATAACAAATCTTATAGTTTCTCCCATTGGAGTACCTTTTTCTAAACCTTGATTTGTTATAGCTCTAACTGCAGCATCTGGTTCTGGTGATCCATGTTTACCTTGATCTGATAAAACATTTTTCCATGTTAATTGTAAGTCTTTTTTAAAATTTCTAATTTCTCTTGCACTTAATTTTCTACCAACATAAGCATTAATAACATCATCAGATATATCATCTACAGCTTCTGCTGTTAAATATCTTTTATCATCAACTGCTAAAGTTTTTATAGAACGCAACATATTCCATTTTCCTTCATCTATTCCATATAGTGTTAAAAAATTTTGTTCTCTTGTAGTTAAGTTAGATAATTTTGTATCAGCTAACATTCCATAATGTCTTGCTAAACCAAGTGCCATTGAACTTTTTAAACTTGCAATCCAACCATTCATACCATTCCATTTAAAAAATGTATTTTGTAATCTACCCATTCTTCCCCAAGTATCATCTGCTGCACCATAAATATTTCCTCTAAAAGCAGTAGCGGCAACAGAGTTACTGGTAATTTGTAAAACTTCCATTGCAGCTCTATCATTTGTTCCAAATAATCCTCTCATAGCTTCAAATAAACCACTTAATAATCCTCTTCCTTGAAAACTTGTAGTTCCCATGTATTGTGCTAAATCACCAAATGATGATACAGTAGCCATACCTAATCTACCCATATTACCTGTTGCTCTTACAACCATACCTGCTCTTGCTAAAAGATCATTAGCAACACCATTTATACTTCCATCTAATTCAGCAAATTGATTTGCAAAAGTTTTAAAATTTAATTGTGAAACCATTTTAGGATTTGATTGTTTATATTTTTTTTTTAATAAAGATAAAACTTTATTTAGAGTATCTTTGGGATTAGTTCCTAATTCTGACATTAATGCAATATTTCTTGAGCTTGTAGCTAATGTAGTAAATACACTTTCTTTTAAAGAGGGTTGTCCAAATCTTATGTTGTATTCTTGTCTAGCTGTTGGATTTTTAAAGTGTAAAACTCTTGCTGCATTTAAACGATTAGCAACATTTTTTGTTGCATAAACACTATCTGCACCACTATATTTATTATGATCTCCAGACATTAAACTGTCATAAATACTATCTAATATTTCATCAATTTTTATAGGATCATTTACATTTCTAAATGTTCTTTTTAAATCTAATCTACTTTTTATATACTCTCTCCAAGCATATCTATTATCTTCAACTAGCTTTGAACCTACATCTGCTCTTGCCATTTTTTCGGTATCGTGAGACATTTTTGTAATCCAATCATCTAACTCTCCTATGTTAGCTCCTAAATCATTTAGTCTTACTCTTAAATCTGCTTGAAAATCTTTTAATACTTTAGCAATTTCTTTTGCATCTTTTATGCCTGTAGGTATACCAAGCATTTCATTCATAATTTCTACATCCATCTTACCATCACCAAGGTCTTTAAAAGCAGTATCACTTATGTCATTAAGTTGTCTAATAAGTTTGGTTATTAAAACATCTTCTAGTGCTTCTTGTTTTGCACCAATAGAATCTCTAGTAATTTTAGAAAATTTTTGCATACCAACCAATATTGCTTTTACAGCTTCTACAGGGGTAATTCTTCCTTCTGATAAATCTACAGCATCAATAACTTTTTGATAAGTGTCTAATGCTTTTAAATTGTTTTCAGCTATATTTCTTTTTTTAAGCACTTGTTCATATTCAAACTTGTCAATAATTTCTTGTGCTAATACTTTGTCTGTTTTTGATTCTAAATCTTGAAATTTGTTTTCTTCAATTTTTATTTTAGCTTCATCTAAAATTTGATTTATTTGTTCGTCTGGCAAAAGATCACCAGTTAATCTTTTAACTTCTTTAAAACATTTACTAATTGTTTTTATATCTACCATTACGAGTTCCTTTTAGTACAATTAGTTCCAGCTTCTATAGCTTCTCTAACAGTAGTTTTGTTTTTTATAGATTCATCTATTTTTTTAATTTCAGCTTTGTCTGCAACAAACTCTTCACCTAAATCTTGATCTTTAACATCTAACTGTTTTTGTTGTTGTGTGTTTCTTAAACTTATATTTTCTGCTTCATTAGCTAATTCTAATGTAGTTTTTTCTATTCTTATTTGTTCTTGCTCTGTTAATTTTTTCTTATTATTTGTATTAACACCAGTTTGCTCTGCTAATTTAGCTTCATCATTAGCTCTTCTTTTAGCTTCAAATATATCTCTTTCTGTTTTTTGTAAGTTTCTAATATTTTGTAAATATACTTTTGCTGATTTTCTATCACCACCTTCTAAAGAATTTTTATATAAAGTTTTAAATTCTTTTATTTGATCATCTATTTTATTTAATTGTTCATCACCTACTCTAGTTTTTTCAACTATAACATTTCCAGTATCTACTTTTTCTCCTCTTACAACTCTACCAACAGAATGTTTTAATAATGCTTGTTGATTTTCTGGTGAGATTGCTGCTAATTTTTGATAAATATTTGGCTTACCTCTTACTTCTGCAAGGTAATCTCCTATTCTGCCAAAACCAACATGAGCTGCAGAACCTATAAAACCACCTACAGCTATGTTTGTAAAAGAATCATAAGCATTATAATCTGCTTGTTCTGATTTAGCCACAGAATAAACAAGAGGTTCAACAGCAGCATTACCAACTAAACCTTCTACAAAACCTTTTTTCATTCTAGCTACATTTTTGCCAGAACGAGCCACCATGTTTGCAAATCTTGCTTGACCGACAACAGGTATAAAAGAAGCTCCAATATTTATTGGATCTAAAAAACCTGTAGCAAGAGATTCTAAAAAGAAAAAACTTTTAGCTAACTTACCATCTGGTCCTCTTGAAATAATATCTGCTCTTTCTTTTTCTAATTTTTTTCTTTCAACTAAATAATTAACCACACCTTCTCTAGTATCTTCTTTAAATGTTAAACCTAAATATCCATATTGTTTATTTAGTTCATCTCTATTTATATAAGTATTGCTTGATTGATATGCTTCTGTTTGATCTACTGCTCTAAATACAGAAGATGTAGGGTTATAGTTCCAAGCATTATAAAATGTAGCTCCAGCACTTTCCCAAAAACCAGTTCTAGTTTGATTATATAAAGAACCTATCTCTTGTTCTGATGGTTCAAATGTGCCAAGTCCTGTATTAATCATTATATGCTTTTTTAAACTTTTGTTTTATTATTCTATTGTTTAAAACTTTTTTATTAGTGTGATGATATTTTGCGTATAGCTCCATTGCTTTTTCCATATCACCATTTAACATTGCTTTAATTAACTCATCAGTTCCTTTTTGTTGTTGAAGATTAATTAAAAACAATTCCTCTTGTTGCTTGTAAGTTAATTTTCTAGGATCATTATGTTCTCTAGCTTTTTTAACCCAATTTGGAATAGTTTGATTTTTAGCATTATATAAATTTTCTACTCTTTGTAACCCTGTCTGAAATGCAGAACCTTCTTTGTTTCCATCACCTGTAAACATTTTAAATTGAAAATCTCCTGCAGCCGAAGATTCATTATATAAATTTTTTCCTTTATTACTTTCAACGTCATGCACAGCAGTTATAAATTTTTGTAAATTACTTTTAGAATCTGCATTAGTAATATTGTCTCCTAACACAACTCTCTCTCCAACATTAAGGTCTACCTCTGATGCTGCAGCATTTGATATTAAAACATCACCAGCAGTATCTATTACTCTACCAACACTATCTATTGCTGTAGTTAAAACATTTTTGTTTTCGCTAGTATTATCATAATTAGTTTCTTCAAACTCATAAGCACCTACATCAGATGTGAAAGGTATTAAATCTATATCCTCTCCTGTTACTGGAGCTTTTAATTCTATACTAAAGATTCCTTTGTCATTAGGTGTATCTGTAAAGAAAAATTCTATTTTATCACCATTAGCATTTACTATAGGATATGTGCCATTTGTAAATTCAGCATTTAAAACAATTCCAGTACCATCACCATTCATTAACCATTTAGAGTGGTTTTTAATTGTAAATTCTATTCTTTTCTTAACATCTTCTTCACTTAAATTGTCTATTCCAGCTAAAGCAGCATAGTGCATATAGCCATCCTCGCCATGAAAACGAGTTAAATAATCAGTATCTTCAACCATTAATTTAAGAGCTTGTGATTTATCATAGACTATAGGTTGATTAACAAACTTACCACCTACATCTACTGGAATCATAAAAGTTTTATCTGGTGCAATAAAATAATCTTTAGTAAAACTTGTAACTGCATTATCTACAGCTTCACTAATGTTCTCTCCTTCTTTAACTCTTTGCAAAGCAGATTTATAAACAGCCGCTTGAATAGATAATATATAATCAGTTTTTAATTTAGAACCTTCTCCTTGATTTAAAATTACAGTTTCAAAATCTTCCATTCCTTTTGCAACACCTCTTTCAATTTTGTTAAATTTTTCATCAGTTGGTAATCTATCTTTTACAAATTTTTCTAAAGTTTCTACAGTTTCTCCAGATAGAATATGTTTTTTTAATTCAGGACTATTTGTACTTATAGCTGTAATATATTCAATAGGTAGCTTTTCAGCTTGTAAATGATTTAAAACTTTACCCATGTTTTCGTTGCCATATAATGCTATCATACTATTTATAAATTGTTCTTTTTCTATGTAAGGTGTGTCTACATCCATAAGTGTAGATTTAATTTGATTAATTTCTGCTTTGCTTGTTATTCTAATAAAAGATTCGCTTACATTAAGTCTTTTTTGTTCTTCAATTAATGCTTCTGTTATAAGTTTTTTAGTTACTAATCTACTGTCTATATTTTCATCACCATCTAGTTGTTCATACAAAGATGCAATTTCAGAATTGTTAGTAGTAATATAACTAACAATATCATCTTTCATATCTTTGTTTCTTTTTGTTAAAACAGCTTTGTAATAATTTTCTTGTTCAGCAGCTTGTACTGTTCCATACAATTCATTACCTTCATCTATAATACCTTCTACAACTTCATTAACAGTATCGTTAGAAGCATTAAGTATTACTGCATTATTTGTAACACGATCTTTAGTAAAGGTATCTTCTTCAATCATTTTATCAGATACTCTTACGTTAAATATTTCTTTTGCAAGGTCAAAATCAAATGGTGGTGGTTCTTTACCAGCAGCTACTGTTGCTGTATAATTTTCCCACTCTGTATTTAATTGTGGTCTTATAGCTAATATAGCTTCTTTGTTTATTTTTTCTCTTTGTTCAAAAGTCAAATTAGGTAAATAATTTTTATCTTTTAAAGCATAAAAAGTTTTTCTAGGTTGTGTTTGAACATCTTTTAAACCATCCATATAATCAATTTCACCGGGTATAGAATCTAATAAAATTTTTAATTTTGGTGCTGATAGTTGTGAAGTAAAAGTATCTTTAGTTAATTTTTCTAAATCATCTTTTAAAGTTCCTTTAGCTATACCACTTGTATCTGTACTGGCTGTTATAAGTAAAAGGTCTTTTTGTTTTTCATAACCAGAAAATAAATTTGTTAAAATATTTTCTGATATTTTTTTATCATTTCTAAATATTGTTTTTTGTGTTTCTGCTAACGCATAATTTTCAAATTTAATTGCAACATTATTATTGGTTGCTAAAGATTTATATTTATTAATTAAAATATTATTTTGATCTTTTAAATATTTGTTAGCAACATCTTTATTAACAGACATCACTTGATCAGTATTAATCGTCTCTGATACTTTTATAAGATCAGTTATATAATCATTTTCTAACTTCAATGCTTCTGCTTGATTTTGTGCATTTTTTTCTTGTATTTGCTGATCAACAATCATTTTAGTAGCAGGTGCTAAAGCAGTAGCTAATGTTGAAGTTAATTTAATTTGAGGAGTGGCAGTAGAACCTTGTAATTGTTCTATTGATCCTTGTGCTGTAAATGTGGGTATCTTTGGCATTATCTACTCCCTGCAAAATTATAATTTGCTTGTGTATAAGTTGTAGATTGAGGATTAGATCCACCACCCATTGTTAATAAAGTTGAACCAGCAGATGCTATAGTTCCTATCTGTGCAAGTCTAGCTTCTTGTCTAGCAATATTACCTTTTATTCTTGCAAAACTTGCTTCTTCTCTTTTATTTGCTGCAGCAACTCTTGAGTTATAATATATTAAATTTTCTTGTAATTTTTTTTCAAGAGCATTGGATAAAGCAATATTATATGCACTACCAGTACCAACTTGTACTCCAGATTTAGCAAGAGCAACTGTAGTTTCTCCTTTTACTT
>Ga0315315_10005021_pt1 | contig 12204 bp, 7 predicted proteins | sample M140m3416metaG_FD_203699 | JGI IMG/M metagenome (GOLD analysis project Ga0315315, IMG submission 203699) | Ammonia-oxidizing marine archaeal communities from Monterey Bay, California, United States - M1 40m 3416 | ecosystem: Environmental > Aquatic > Marine > Intertidal zone | place: USA...
GCCCCCCCGGCCCCCCCCGCGGGGGGGGGGGGGGGGGGGGGCGATGGCATGATGACATGATGACCCACAAGCACGCGCGTACATTGGATGTCAGATAAGAGTCCACCAGGGGTACGTACTACATAGTAGTAAATACTCTACTAGTCTAGAGTATGAATCAATCTAGCTAGTACTTGAGTATGCATACTATGCTCGTAGTACTTTAGTGTGCATACGTGAGTAATAGTACTCTCGTACTAGCTAAGGGGTTTGTTGCAGATTCTGCCTGAAAAATCTCTTGGTACGCAGCTCTCCCGCACCTCACACCTCACACCCTTACGTACCTACCGTACTCACGTGTTGACGTACTTGCTTCGTTTCCGCATCCAACATTATTTACTATGCATACTACGACCCCCCCCGTAAAGTAGTAACAGCTCCATCCTCCATCCATAATATAATAATATAATATTACTCTGGCTGGTATATTATTATCTTCAAGTACTAACTGACTGCCTTTCCAGCCACTTCCAGCCACCATCGCACCCTTTCTACGCCACGGCTACCAGGTTGTAACAAGCCTCCTCGCCATGTCCTCCTCCAACGAAGCCGAGGCCCCGACGGGGGCGGCGGCCCGCCTGGCCCGGCCCAACATCCTCGCCCTTCACCCCTACCGTTGCGCCAGGGACGACTATTCCGAGGGCGTTCTGCTCGACGCGAACGAGAACGCCATCGGCCCCACAAGCCTCCCCACCAACTCCCTTGACCCGCGCAACAATCACCTGGAGCTGGAGAGGTATCCCTCCCCTTACCAGATCCCCCTCAAGGAGCTCTACGGGGCCTACCGCGGCGGCCTCCGTCCCGACCAGATCTTCGTCGGCGTGGGATCCGACGAGGCCATCGACCTCCTAATTCGCATCTTCTGCAAGCCCGGCGAGGGCAACGACTGCATCATGACCACGCCGCCCACCTACGGCATGTACAAGGTATGTGCCAACGTCAACGACGTCGATATCGTCAATGTCCCTCTCACCCCCGACTTCGACCTGCAAATTGACGAGATGCTGGCCGCCGCCACCGAAAGGGTCAAGCTCATGTTCGTTTGCAGCCCCGGAAATCCCACGGCCAAGTCCATCCCTCTTGCCGACATTGAAAAGCTCGCCATGAGCAGCTACGGTGGGATCATTGTCGTGGACGAGGCCTACGTCGACTTCTCCACGGTGGGATCGGCCGCCAGCCTCATCGACAAATACCCCAACGTCGTCGTCCTGCAGACCCTGAGCAAGGCGTTCGGCCTGGCAGGCATCCGGCTGGGTTTCTGTCTCGGTCCCCCCGACGTCATCCAGCTTATGAATAACGTCAAGGCCCCGTACAATGTCAACTCCCTCACGTCGGAGGTGGCGATGAACGCCATGAAGAGCACCGGCACCCTCAACACGAACGTCAAGGACCTGCTCGACGAGAGGGAGGTCGTGGCGAGGAAGCTTAACGACCTCGATTTCGTCACCAAGGTCTACCCCTCCGACTCCAATTTTCTCCTCTTCCGGGTCAAGAACCACGCGCAGGCCATTTACAAGGCCATGGCCGATCGGGGGGTCGTAACCCGCTACCGCGGAAACGAGCTGCACTGCGACGAGTGCATCCGGGTCACGATAGGGAGGAAGTTCGAGACGAAGAGATTGCTCGCCGAGCTCCAGAAAGCGTGGAGGGATATGTCGGAGGAGGAGTTGGCATAGTGAGGGCACGTGCGCAAACTAGCGGTTCCGGTGGGCCGGTGCGCGGGGTGGGGGGACTACAGCAGCTGCATTGGTGGTGGCTTTCGCTGGGAAGTGCGCACCAAAGTGAACCTTAACCTGATTTTTTTTAACAACACTTGCGAACCGAAACAAAAATGGAACGAATGTGGCTGTGCGTGTCAGAACCCCGTATGCCTCGCTCCTCGTGCTACTCCGTCTACTTCTCCGTCTTCTCGTCGGCCCACCCGTCGGTCATCCTCTTGTTGAGGAGGTCTGTCTGCTGCTTCCTGAGCATCGTCCGGTCCTTGAGCCAGCCCTCCTCCTTCACGGCGACGTCGAGCGACTTCTTCTTCTCGGTCAGTTCCTTCTCCATCCGGGAAATCTCCGCCGCGAGGGTCGTGCGCTGATCGATGGCCTTCTCGAGCCTTTTCTCGGCCGAGGCCAGGTCGTCCTTGACGGCGCGGAGGGCCGCTTTGGTCCTGCTCCTCCTTCCGGTGACGATGTTTTCCGTGGAGGGGGGCTGGACTGTGATGGTGTAGGTCACGAACTTCTCGCGGAACCACGAGTACTCGTTGTCGAAGGTGAAGACGATGGCGCAGGGAACGGAACCGACGAGGAACTTTCCCGTGACGGCCTCCTTGTGCGAGTCCACTCGGGCGGTCTCCGCCACGACGGTCACCCCCTCCTCCCGCTCGGCGCAGACGCCGAAGGAGATGTCGTAGTTCTCTGTGGACATCTCGTAGCTGACCACGCTCCCCCCGGCGCTGATGTGGATGGGCACGTCGAGCCTTCCCCTGAGAGGGACGGGCACCCGCTTTGCGATGTACGTGGACTCCTTGGTGGAATAGTTCGCTATGGACGGGCCGTCTACCTGCACCAGTAGGGCTGCCGGGTCGGGGTTGTTGAGGAGGCTGGGCGTGGGCACGTACGAGGCGTCCGCCTCGGCCGCGGCCTCGGCCACCGCCAGGGCCTCCATCTCTTCCTCCGGCCGGAGGGTGCCGTTGTGCGCCGGCGGGTCTCTCTCCGTCATTGGGGCGGAGGCGGTGATATCCTTGGCCTGGGACGTCGATGGATCCCTCTGCCGCTCGTCCTTGCCGCCGCCGCTGGTGCTACTGCTGCTGCGGTTGATGCTGCTCCCGATGCTGCTACTGATGCTGCTGCTGCCGGTTTCGTGGTCCAGAATGGCGCCGAGGACGTGCATGCAGTTGAGCTGGTCGGGTGTACTTGGAACTGGGGGGGCGGGGGGAGGGGGATTTTGGCGGGGGCTGGTGGGACGCTATCATTTTATGCATATACGAGCTCGTACTCTAGAGTAGTACATGGTGCATGCTACTAGCTAGTATGTGTATGTACTAAAATATGTTGCCGGCTCGCCCGGCAGAGATACTCTCTCTCGTACAAGTTTACTGTGGACAGACAGGTAAGAGAGCTCGTATGCATACTGTATGGATACTCCTACAGTAGTATGATACGCTCGTATGCGTAATATAATATAATATGCATACTCTAGAAGTACTAGCTAGTAGTAGTATGGATACGCGTACATGTTTTAGACCCCTTCAAAACCACGAAAATCCGAACGCCAGCGAGAACTTTCAAACTCCCCCCTGACAGCGCCCGGAGCCGCCAACCTCGATATGTACAAGTCGCGAAGCAGTCCCGAAGCGTCGCAGTAAGATCCTATCGCATCGTCGACTCATCAACCCCATCATCAGAAACCGTCAGCGATCTCACCTTTCATCTGAAACTGAATATCTGTTACAGAAGTAATAGTGATAGACAATGACGGATGATCAGGGCGATATCGGGGGCGCCGCCGGCCACCACGGCCACGACCACCACGGCCACAATGCCTCTCATACCCACCACCCAGACGTGGCCGATCCCACCGCCCTGGCCGCGGCGGCGGCGGCAGCAGCCCACGAGGCCTCCGTCCCATCCCCCGCCGATGCCGCCGCCCTCGCCACGCTCGCTTCTGGCGCAGCAGCGGCTGCTGCCGCCGCGGTCGACTCCATAGGGGCCGGGGTCGATTCCATCGTCGATCCGGCCTCGGCCAGGGCGGCGGCCTCCCTCCTGGGCCCGGCCACCGAGGAATCCGACGACCAAGCGGCCGACCCGGCAGCGGCAGCGGCGGCGGCAGCGGCGGCCGACGCCGATGAGGCCGGGGAGGTGGCGCCCGCCGCCAAGAGGCGCCGCACGAAGAAGAACGCGGTTGCCTTTCCGGACGACCTTATCGACGTCCTCGACAACAAGCACGTTGTCAAGAAGATCCCGTTGCGGCCGGGGAAGGGGGTGTATCATCCGCCGTGGTCGTGGAGGACCGACGTAGGTCGGGTACGGATGTGGCGCGACCTGACCGATGAGCAGCAGAGGGCAGAGAAGGAGGCCTGGGTGAGCCTCGGTACGGCCAGGCAGGACGAGATCATCCGTGAGGTCAGGCTGAGGAACCAGTCAAAGACTCTGTGGCTGGTCGCAAGGGCCGGGAAGCAGCCCGGCGGTCCCAGCGCGCCCCCCTCCGACCAGCTGAGGGAGGCGAGGCAATCATACGAGCAGGCCTGGAACCGCAGGGCGAGGGCCCTCAGGGAGGAGGCAGACTCGAAGGCCGCCCTGGAGGAGGCGCAGCGCAGGTACGAGGCGGCCAGCCTGGAGGGGCAGGCCTGCGATATAGATGAGGCCGAGCGCTCCCTCATCAACGCCGAGATCAGCGAGTCCGTGCCTTGGAACGACATGTACGCCCAACTCTGTGCCTTTAAGGAGCGCCACGGCCACGTCAGGGTTCCCAACAGCAAGATCAAGTGCTCCCCCGACGACATCGAGGGGGTGAGACAGCAGAAGCTGTCGGCCTGGGTCATGCGCAACAGGGCCATGTACAAGCTGTACCGGGACCCTCCGGAGAATCCAGACGGCACCCTCAAGCCGGTGTCCATTGGGCAGATCACCCCCCACCGCATCGAGGCGCTGGAGAACCTCGGCTTCGTGTGGAACACGAAGGAGGAAAACTGGCGAAAGATGTTCGAGGAGCTGAAGAGATATCGCAACGAGCGCGGCCACATGCGGGTGTCGTTGGGTAATCAGCCAGCCTTGTACCGTTGGGCCGACCGGCAAAAACTTCAGTACCTCCTTCTCAAGAGGGGGGAGCCCAGCCATCTCACCACTGAGCGGTACAATATGCTGGATTCCATCGGATTCGCTTGGTGGAACACGGGGCCCAATGCCACTGGAGGTGGAGGCACGGGTGGCGGAGCCAGGGACGGGCATCCTCAGAAGATTCAGGAAAGGAGCGCGGACTTCGAGAAGTACTATCTCGAGCTGATAGAGTTCCGGAACAAGTTCGGGCACACTCGTGTTGCCCACCGGAAGGGCACAGGGCCGCCCCAGCAGATTACGGGGGGGGAAAGGGTCAACTGGCGCCTCGTCCAGTGGGTGACATGGATCCGGAAGCAGTTCAAGCTCAAGCAAGCGGGGAAGCTCGGCGAGGACGACAAGCTCGACGACGACAAGATCCGAAGGCTCGAGGAGATTGGGTTCGAGTTCGTCGTGGAAGGGAGACCGATTAATCCGCATGCTGCTACCGCGTCTGTCGCTGCTGTTGCTGCTGCTGATGCTACTGGCCCAGGACACGGGGAAGTTGCCTCGCCCGCAGCTCCTGCGGTTGCAGCGCACAGCGAACTTGCGGGGACTGAACTCGACGTGCACGCGGCAGTGGGAGCGGCGGTGGAGATGGCAACAGACGTCATTCCGAACGGGCTTGAAATCTAACCCAGACTTTAGATGCTGGTTTAAAGCTTGTAACCAATTGTTGTAACTCTACTACGACTCGTACTCCTAGTAGTAGTATTATTAGTAGCTAGTACAGCTGTATATAATATCTTGAATTCAATGGTTCTCACACGTCAATCTACTTATGCATACTCCCACTAGTAGCATGTGTTCGAAAGACTAGAGTACGAGCTCGTAGCTAGATCTACTCTAGAGTACTACTACTCTAGCTAGAGTAGAGTATCATACTAATTACTATGCATACTACTAACTAACTAGGTACTATGCATACTACTAGGCTAGCTAGGAGGCTAGTACGTATTCGCAGCGAGAGTGGCGACGTGACGACCAGTGTCGAAGGTAAGGGGTGGGGTTACCTAACCCTAAAAGTATTTTGTGGGCGAACCCCAAATTCATTGGAGAGCTCCAAAATCGTATATTTGTTAGGAAGTTATACTAAGAGCGCCAGCTCGAAACTCATTTTCAAAAAAAGAATATGATTCAAACTTTCATGTCGTCGTGTCCGTCTTTCATCCTCTTCTTGACCAAATTAGCACCAAGAAAGGTTCAACGTAGCGAGGAATTCTCATAATACGATTTGTTCGCCATACCGGTCCCCCTCCATTGTGCAGCTCCCTCTCCGATCATTCTAAAGGAGAGAGACACACATTGAATTCTTTTGTCAACACTCATGGACTTGCCCTCGGCGCCCGACTCGCAGGAGGATCCCTGTGCGTCGACTGCGTCGGGGACATTATCAAATACGCATACCACTGTGCGAATCCTAAGTTCCAACTGGACTGCACCTACGCAAACGGGCCTTCAAAAGCGAGAAACCTCAAACGGGTCGGCCGATGCATCAACGCCATCGTTGATACGAATCATTAGTGCAAACTGGACGCCGTCACCAACGAAATCGCTGGAAGATGCTCCTGGCCGTAAAAGCAGCGAGGACTCCCAGAGGGGAGATCGATGTAATGGACCTGCCAATGCATCGCCCCCCTCTGCTGTGCGGAGCATTTGTTCCACTTTGACGCCTTCGCCAATGAAGTCACCGGCAGGCATTTTAGGCAGCAGCGATAGCGAATGCTTTGGAGAGGAAGTTAAATGCAATCACGCAACTCGTACGTCGGTATTTCCTAACGCCAAAGATGGTATCCTGTGCGAGAAGCAGTCGTCACCCGTCCGTCCTGTGAATCTTGAGCTTTCGGCTCTGACGGAAGACCAATATGACGGTTGTCCTGAAGTAGTGGAGAATTTGGAAGAAAGGGAAAGTACGCTTGAGGCTCAGAATAGCGTTCGCATTGTGTCCACCAGTAGAACGATGATGCTAGGAAAGGCAACGGCGCCGAACAGATTCGAGGTTGACGCTGAGGATGCTGATATTTCTCCCACTCCTGATCCACCTCTTTCCCCGATGAGGGTCAATGCTAATCACCTTACTGTTGGGGCTGGTCCGTTCCCTGACTGTAAACTTGGACTTCGGGACGGTAAGGATGAGGGTGGCAGCGATCTGAAACGCGTCCTGTTGGAAGCGTGGAAAGCGTCAAGATCTCTATCGAAAAGGCTCTCACCTGCCTCGGATGGTTATAATGTTCTTTCCAGCGACAATTTGAATCCCCCGCCCTTTACCGACGCCATGCAGGAAGCTGCTGATTTCTACGGTAAAGGCAGCAGAGGGAGTGACGTCGAGATGATCAATGCCTTTAATCCCTTCGATGTCGACGAAGACTCGATAAGCGCAGGATCGACTCCCCAGAGATATTTCGTGGGAGAACCCTTTAGCAAACCGATGCAGGAAGCTTCTGAATCGTATAGTAGAAGCAGGGGATGCGAGACCATACGCGATTTCAGTTCATTCACTGAGTGTGGCGAGTCCATTGACAAGAGAGAGAGGAAGACCGTAAGCGACTTCAATCCATTCACTGCCCATGTGGATTCGATCGCCAAGAGGGATAGCGAGACCATGAGCGACATCAATCCTTGTCCGGTCAAAGAAGAATCAGTATTTGCAAAAAAGGGGGATGAGAGGATCATAAATTTCAATCCAGTCCCGGTCGATGATGATTCGATTTATAAGAAGAGAGGGGAAACCATGAGCCACTTCAATCCGTTCCCTGTTGATGAAGAACCGGTTTGCAACGGGAAAACGGACAGAATCAGGGACTTCAATGCATTTCCGGTCGCTGGCGAATCAATTTGCAGCGAGGAGGGAGAGGCAGGCAGCATGGAAGATTATTCTTTAGAAGAAGATTCACTATTCCATAGAGCGCAACAATTATCATTGCGATTGGTGAAGAAGGTTCGGCGCAGTGCTAGCAGGACATTCAACTTCGATAGACAGATCGGGTTTGCTGAGGGAGATGGAAATGTCCATCAATTGGAGGAAGCGACCCCACAAAGCCAGTTGGTTTCCATTCTTGACAAGCTTTCGACAGCCAGGCAAGACAAACATCGTATAGATTTTCTTGTCCACGCGTCAACGTCCATAGATGAACGAATTTCTAGAGAGGAGCGGCATATCACGAAAACGGTCAACTGGTGCCTCATGTGCCAGGCAATCTTTCTTACTACTTTTGCTTTTGGGTGCCACGATGATTACTCCTCGAATCAAGTCGCTGGCCTGATCAAGTTTATAGTCTCGGCTTTGGGATTTCTTCATCTCGTTGTCACGCTTCGGGACAACTTAGCTGTTTCCAAAAGTTCATTGCACCATCTCAGTGTTATGAAGAAGAGTGTCGACGATGAAGTTGAGGGTTGTTGCTTAGATGGATCAATGTGTAGCAGTCCATATCTTGCCAAGAAGGTGTTTGAAACAAGAACTTCTAGCAAAGCAACAGATTCCGTAGATTTTCTTCCATTGAACAAGGGCGGTGCTTACGAGGCGGTCCTGTATGTTGCCCTGTTGTCTTGGATCATCGTTTGGGGTGGCATGATCACTGCCCAGCAGTCTTCCTACTTAGAGGAGGAAGTGATTCACAATCATGATACGTTTTTAACCAGCAATTTATTCGGAGGTCGCCAATAACGAGCTAATAATCAGGGATCCTTCTTTTGCACTACAACCGTGCATGTTAAGAATTCCTGTTTCTGGACTGTACTCTAGCTAGTAGTATTGCTCTATAGCTACTACTTGCTTGTACTAGCTAGTAGTAGGTGTATGCATACACATTTTTGAACGTCCAGTTGGATCGTGCTACTACTTGCGTGTAGTACAAGAGTGGAACTACGAGAGTACTCTAGAGTAACATGCATAAGTCCTACTAGCTAGTATGCATACATACATTACGAGCTCGTATATTATTAGAGTATGCATAATATTAATACTACAGTAGTATTATATTATTATTAATACTCTAGCTAGAGTATATATACGAGTCGTATACGAGTAGGAGTACATATTATGCATAGAATACTACAGTATGATAGTAGTACTCCTACACGTATTGATACTCTCCTAGTACAACGAGCTCGTATGCCTACGAGTCGTAGTACACACGTGTGTACATCATGTGTATGTATGATGTATGTGCATACTACACTGTACACCGTGTATGCATACTACACACGTGTACGAGCTCGTATGCATAGTATGCATAGACGTGTACATCATGTATGAATACTACTAGCTAGAGTACTCCAGTATGCATATTATGCATAATAAGTATTATGGATACTCCTCTAGTATGCATACTACAAAGTGTAGCAGTATGCATATATACTCTAGCTCGTAGTATGCATACAGTATGCATAGTACATGCATGTTGTGTATTAAAATTAATATTACGAGCGTAATACGAACATACGAGCTCGTACATACTACTAGCTAGAGTAGTAGCTACTACTAGTATGCATACTACGAGTCGTAGTAGTAGATATGCAAAAAAGTAAAAAAAAATGTGCCGTCTGTCCTTCGCCATCGAAGCGATAAGGCCGCACACTGCGCAAAACTCACACTATTGGACACAACTAATTATCACCTCGGTTGCAAGATCATGGCCGCCAAATCCAGCAAGAACAAGGCGCGCAAGAAGAAACGCACGGCAAAGCATGTCCTTGATGCCCAGAAGAAAAAGGCCGACGGGGAGTATGCGGAGGGAACCGCTGGCGCTGCCGATGACACAGTCGAAGGAAAGGCCCCTACGAAGGCGGGCAAAAAGCGGAAAGAGAAGGACCCCTCTGAAGCTGAAGCGTATTTGTCGGCGTGGAAGCATCGTGATTCTGGACAGGGTGTTTGGAAGTTCAACAAGAATACCCAGAGCTGGTTGATAAGAAATGTGTACGAAGGTGCGAGATTATTTCTGTCTTCAATATATTCGCTGAGGAACGCATATTCGCCTGAGTCGATTCGCCCCTACCGTCTTTAGTCCCCCCGTTACTTACTTTTTAATTTGCCCTTTTTGATTTCGCAGTGGACCGTGTGGCAAAATCTACCTTTGGCATGCTGATCGAGTATCTCGGGGGATTGAAGGGGGTTACCCGGACGAGGGTGAGAGAAGACGCAGCTCGAAGAGCGTTGCGGTATAAGAAGTGGGAAAAATCGAAACGGGAGCAGGGCGTCAGCGGCGGAGATGAAGAAGCGAGTGGGTTAAATTCCGACAAGGAAGGCAATGACGACGGCGCGTTGGATGATGCCAAACGATGGGCCGGTCTAGATGATCACGACAAGCGGAAGGAATACAAGAGGGCGAGGAAAGTCCTTGACGCCATCAAGGAGTAGGCCTAGCTGGCGGGCTTGCCGAGGTGTTCGTCTGAAACTTAGTGCTCTCGATATTCTTACTGCTAGTATTTGCTATCTCAGGGTTTCCCGTCCGAGTCATCTTCTTGTCCGCTCTGCCGCATCTCGATCAAGTTGAATCTTCCCACCGGCATTTTGCGGTTGTCAATCACCGACATGCCACAAAGGTTGTTGAGGACCTCGATCTGTATCGTAAAGTCTGCGTTGCCTCCCAGATCCACGGCAAGAGAGCCCGGTTCGACCATCTCCGATATCAGTTGCCCCAGCGCCTGAATGACCGCCTCCCTTCGCACGTTCGCGCAGTTCCGGCGCTTGAAGTTTATTTCGAAAGTGGACGGCTTTCTTTCCCTCTTGCCCATCTCCTCGCCGTTCCGCTCAGCTGTGCCGTTCGGGATCGCCTTGGTGTGCTGCCCCTCCCAGTGGCTGCTGACCAGGGGGGTCAGATACTTCTCAAGAAGGAGGCGACAGGTCCTCGACATATCCTCGAGGGAGGGGAAGCACGTGGCCTGCAGGGGGATCATTCGCGTGACGAAGCGCGACGACGGTGCATCCCTCGCTGCGGCGGAGGGCCTCGACGTCTGTGGCGGAGATGCCGGTCCGCCGGGTCCTGAAGCCGCGGTGCCGTCTCCTTCGCGGCGCGATGATAGGACCACGTCGGAGCTTATCTGCCTAAAGACCTGGACCGGGTCCCAGGGGGGATCCACGACGCCTTCGTCGTTGTCGTCGCTGTCGTCGCTGTCGTCGTTGTCGTCCTCGAGCCTGGCCCGCTTCGACTTGTGCGACGGCCCGTCGTGAGCGGATCCTTCGGCACCGCGTCTGTCTCTCCCGCCGACTGGCACCAGCTCGCAATTCGGTAGGCTGCACATGACAATCACCGTGCCTGCAACTCGGCATCCGGGCTCGTACACCGAGAAGGCACCCCTGCGGCGGCCCTTGTTGCCGGCTCCGGATTGCCCCGCCTTCCTTTTGCCGGACGGTCCGAGGAGCACCTCGTCTGCCGAGGCCCCCTTCCTGAGCAATTCCACCTCCTGCTCCAGGCTCAGCTCCGCCTCGCCGTCCTCGCTCTGATCCAACCCGCTCTTTCCGCCGTCCCCCCCTCCCTCCCGATTATCTTCCTCCCCCTCCTTCCCTCTCCCTGCCTTGTGGTAGTAATAGTGCCGGAGGAGGTCCATCCCCTCAGCGCGGCACTTGGACTCCCGTCCCGTGAGACAGGTGAGGAGCATGGCAGGGGGGCCCCGGCGGGGGTTGCGGCTGCGGCTGCCGTGGGGGCGCCTGCGATTCCTACCGCCGCCGTTCTTGCCCATCGGTTCTGTAGCGGGATTTCTGGACTTTCGCGATCTACTACTAGCTACTCTAGTATTAGTATATGCACCGTAAAAGTTAAATATGCATACTATTCTACTACAGTAGTATGCATAGTACTACTACTAGCTAGAGTAATAATACAGTAATACCACTACGATTAGTACAGTAATAATAAATAATACTGTAATAATGAATGAAGACGTCCCATATTTTCAGGCATATGTACTGTAATCAATTCGCCCAAAGTGCCCAGCTGCCTTCCATTTTTGCCCCCGCACCGACTGCCTTGTCCGTCTGCTGTGATGAGAAAAGAGAGCAGCACTGGAAAACAGCTTGCATTTTCGAGTTCACTACTACTACTACAACTAGAGTATGGATACAGTAGCTATATAGTATGAATACGAGGTAGTATGCATACTACGAGCTCGTACTATGCATAATATGCATAGTAGTATGTATGAATACTCTTCATACTCCTATGCATACTACACTGTACTGTAGTATTACTAATATGGATATTATGCATACTCCCTCCTAGCCTAGTACTCTAGTAGTACTGTACTCTGGTAGTAGTGCTATACATGCATGAATAAGCTAGCTAGTATTGCATACATACTAGCTAGTAATATGCATACTATGGATATTACTACGTATATTATATATATATATACGTATAGCTACTAGCTA
>Ga0315315_10005022_pt1 | contig 12202 bp, 4 predicted proteins | sample M140m3416metaG_FD_203699 | JGI IMG/M metagenome (GOLD analysis project Ga0315315, IMG submission 203699) | Ammonia-oxidizing marine archaeal communities from Monterey Bay, California, United States - M1 40m 3416 | ecosystem: Environmental > Aquatic > Marine > Intertidal zone | place: USA...
TTGAAGCATATATGTATAAAGCTTTGAAAGAAGCAGGTATACAGGCAGAGTACGAAGGGGTAAAGTATGAACTTACCCCTTCATTTGACTTTAATAATAATAGTTATGAGCGACAAGGAAATGGAAAGGGCGAGTATAAAAATCGCGGAAGCAAAAAAATACTTAAAATCTCTTACACACCTGATTTTACAGGAGCAGGGTTCATCATTGAGTGTAAAGGAAGGGCAAACGAATCTTTTCCTATACGTTGGAAACTATTTAAGAAATATGTCAGCGAACGACTACACAGCGTTACTCTATATAAACCACAAAATCAAAAAGAATGCGACGAAACCGTGAGCTTAATTCTTGGGAAAAGAAAGACTTAGCAAGAAAAAAATATGCTGAAAGACAATTAGAAAAATTTATAAAATGGAGTGTTGAGTCTAAAGGACACCTAAAATACAAAGAATTAATAGAATATGAAAGAAAATACTTTAATAGAAATGAAAAACAAAATTGATGCAATGACTAGAGTTATGCAGCAAGTTATTAATGAAATTTCACATTTAAGAGAATTAGGTGTAGGTACTCTTGAAACAGTAAAACTTATACCTGGTTATGAAGACGCAATCAAAGCTCTACAAGCTAAGATGGAGGAAGAAATAAAAGAAAAACAAGAGAAAGGACAAGATGGAGTTATCAAACAAGATACTAAGTGATGTAACAGTTTATATGAAATATGCAAAATATGTCCCTGAATTAAACCGTAGGGAGACATGGGATGAACTAGTAACACGTAACATGAATATGCATATTAAAAAATATCCTGAGCTCACAGACGACATTAAAACAACATATAAATTAGTCTATGAAAAAAAGATTTTACCAAGTATGCGATCGCTTCAGTTCGGAGGTAAGCCGATTGAAATATCACCTAATCGTGTGTATAATTGTGCTTACTTACCTATCGATCATATTGAATCGTTTAATGAAGTAATGTTTCTTTTGCTTGGAGGAACTGGTGTAGGTTACTCAGTACAACAACATCATGTTGATAAACTACCTATGATTAGTAAACCTTATGAAAAAAGAACTAGAAGATTTTTAATAGGTGACTCAATCGAAGGTTGGGCTGACGCTATTAAAGTGCTAATGAAATCATATCTTGGTGACAAAAGGAGTTCACGTATAGAGTTTGACTACTCTGATATACGCCCCAAAGGCGCATTATTAGTAACGTCTGGTGGTAAAGCGCCTGGACCTCAACCACTGAAAGAATGTATAGTAAAAATAACAGGAGTCTTAGATTCAAAGGAGGAAACAGATATGCTCTCCACTATAGAAGTACACGATATAGTTTGCCATATTGCAGACGCCGTATTAGCTGGTGGGATCCGACGCGCGGCTCTGATCAGTTTGTTCTCAGCGGACGACGACGAAATGATCTCAGCGAAATCTGGAAACTGGTGGGAAACAAACCCACAAAGAGGAAGGGCAAATAATTCTGCTGTTTTAATGAGACATAAGATCACTAAAGAGTTCTTTATGGATTTATGGAAGCGTGTAGAACTATCAGGAGCAGGTGAACCTGGTATATATTTTAATAATGATAAAGACTGGGGTACAAACCCTTGCTGTGAAATAGCTTTACGACCATATCAGTTTTGTAACTTATGTGAAGTAAATGCTAGTGATATTGAATCACAAGAAGATTTAAATAACAGAGTGAAAGCTGCTGCCTTTATAGGTACATTACAAGCAGGATATACTGACTTTCACTATTTAAGAGAAGTATGGCAACAAACAACAGAAAAAGAAGCGCTGATAGGGGTTTCCATGACTGGGATAGGGAGTGGAACGGTGTTAGGATACGACATGCAGAAAGCCGCTCAATTAGTAAAAAGAGAAAACACAAGAGTCGCAAAGGTGATTGGAATTAATCCAGCCGCACGATGCACAACTGTAAAGCCTGCAGGGACAACATCTCTTACATTAGGAACATCATCTGGTATTCATGCATGGCATAATGATTATTATGTCCGTAGAATAAGAGTTGGTAAAAACGAAAGTATATATAAATACTTAGTTGAAAACCATCCTATGTTAGTTGAAGACGAGTACTTTAGACCTCATGACACTGCTGTTATTAGTATACCGCAAAAAGCACCTGAAGGTTCTATACTTAGAAATGAATCTCCATTTCAGCTACTTGAACGTATAAAAAAGGTAGCTACAGAATGGGTTATGCCTGGTCATAGAAAAGGTAGTAACACTCATAATGTTTCTGCCACTGTTAGTTTAAAAGCTGAAGAATGGGAAGATGCAGGAGAGTGGATGTGGGAAAACAGAAAACATTATAACGGTTTATCTGTGTTACCATTTGATGGTGGAACATATACTCAAGCTCCTTTCGAGGACATTGATGAAGGAACTTATATAAATAAGTTGCAGCATTTAAAGGATATAAATTTAGAAAATGTTATCGAGACTGAAGACAACACTGATCTTAGTGGTGAGCTTGCTTGCGCTGGTGGTGCTTGTGAAATTAACTAGTGGTTGTACCACTGTAAAAAAAGGAATATGTACTGCAGATACATTACACTCTACTTAATTTTATCACTATTTAGTTGCAAAAAAATAACTGATGATTTTAAAACGTTTACTATAAAAGAGGGAAAACATAGGTCGACATATGCCTTGAACTATAGTAAGGACACGGTGTTCGGTTGGAACATTGAATTTGATTCAAGTGCTATCTACAAAACCGTGGATAGCCTTAATCAATTAGATATTAATAAGTTAATAGGATGGAGCGATTGCTCAACAAACCATCGTGAAAACTCTATGAGGTTTGGTTGGAGATGGCTAAATGATAGTTTAGAAATACACTGGTTTAAACATGAACATGGTGAGTTTAGCTTTGATCTCATTAAAAGAGTTAGTATATGTAAAGAACATTACTATGAAATGACTATATCAACTTGGGACTACAAGCTATCTGTAGATGGAACATATGTACATGTACCTAAAAACTGTCCTAATGAATATAGGCGATATCAACTCTACCCATATTTTGGTGGAGATGAAACCGCACCACATGACATAACTATTAAAATTAAAAAAGATGTGTGAATTATGTGAAGGTCTTTGTCAAGGCTGTTAAATAACAAAAGGGAGGTCTTACGGCCTCCCTTTTTTGGTTACAGGAACTTTTGGGTATGGTGCCCATTTCTTAACGTTCCTAGTTAAATTTAAAAATCTAAATCATACATTAAAGAATCTACTTTACTATCACTTTTAGCAAACTCCATTAGTTTTTCAACTCTTTTAGCTTCAAATCTCAACTCTCTTATTTGCTTCTTGCTTAAACCATAGTTTAATAAATGCCTAACTTGTTCACCTTTATTTAATGACTTTAATTTCTCTGGACTAGTTAAAGGCTTAGCTTTAATAATTTCTTTTTCTTTTTTAGTAGGATTGTAGTATTCAGATTTATCTTCGTCTTTAGGGAAATATTGAGTTTTATTTTTATCTTGAAGCTCCTTAATTTTTTGAATCCTAAGTTCTTCATTTTTCAATTTTTTGATCTCATCACTACTTAATTTATGTTGTTTCAATATAGATTTCTGTTCCCAAGCAGAATACTTAGAAGGATCATCAGCAAGTTCTTGATTAACATCCTTAGTAGTTTTAAGGTTCCACTCTGGCCAACCCATTAACATCGCTACAGCTTTCCAAGCTTCAGTATCTTCATCTAAAGCTCCTTGAATATTTTCAAACTTAGTATATAACCTATCTAAAGGCAAGTTGGTAGCCGCGCTAATAACTTTAGCTACAGATGCATAAGCAGGATTATCTAAACTAAATCCTTTTTCAAACACTTCTGCTCTACGTTTTTTAGTGTCAAAAGGATAAGCTGCACTTTTAACTTTTGACAACTTGCTTTTTATAGCAGGTGAAAATTCTAATAATTTTATCCAAGCATCACTATATTCTGGTCTATCTCTTTTACTTCTATCGTATATATCTATACCTAAGTTTTTGAGAACTTGAAGCGTTACACCAGCCATACCTAAACCTCTTAACTGAGAATCAACCATACCGTTGATAGTTTTTATTACTTTCTTTTCTTCCGTTTCTCCTATATCACCATCTCCAAATCCAATTGCAAATAAACCTTGCTGCAGTGTATTAAATATAAGGTTTTGTAGAAACCCATAGTAAATTATTTTACCAACATTTTCTTTCATACTACCTCTTCCGTTAACAATATCTTGCACAGCTCTTTTTTGTATACGAGCATACTGCATAGGTGTATTAGCAAATGATAAAACAACCCTACCTAAATCACTTGACTGTTGCTGAGATATTTTACTTGGATCAGAAGACTGTTGAGACTTTTCTGATATCTCTCTAAAATCTTCCATAGCTCTTTTTTCTGCTTGAGCTTTGGTCATACCGTTGTTCTTCATTAAATCTTTTACTCTATTCCTGTAGTACATTGCACCACCTGAAGCTATAGCAAAACTATCCGCAAACTTAGTAGGTAAATAACCTTTTTCAAGTATATAACCCATAGCTGCTTTAGCTTTATTAGTACCTGTAGCCGCGGCATTAGCTATTTCAGATTCAGATATATTTAATTTCAAACCATTACGTCTATCAACTAAGTAATCAGAATTCATTAGCTTAACAAAGTCTTTCCAATATTGAGGTTGATTAGCAAAGGCTAACCCCATTTTCAATGGATTATTAAAAGTCCAGTTTGTAAAGTTAGCAGCAGATATAGTTTGAAGTACTGCAGATCTAGTATTTAAGAACATTATGGTACCGTTAGCATTATTGATATAATCTAAAACTCTATTGCTCATCTTGTTTCCTGTACTAGTTCTATTAGTACCTGCTTTCATTCTAGTTAAAGAATTTTCTAATGCTTCTCTATATTTTTTACCATAAGCAGCCTCTAATTTATTCATGTTTTCTTTACTAAAAATAACATCAACATTTTCTTTCCATGGCTCTAAATACTTAGCTCTTTTAGTCTTATTTAAAGTAGATATTAAATCAGTCGTTATAGTACCTGCGATCCATCCTTTTTCAGGAGTAGAATAACCATCACCTTTAGTTAATTGTAATATTTGATCTGCAAAAGCTTGCAACCTAGGATCACTTTCCATTATTTTATTAAGTTCTGCTAAATCAGTTTTAGATATTCCTGGAATTTCTTTACCTGTCTTCTGCCATATATGAGCTCTTACAGCGTCTTCTCTTTTAAAACCAGATTTTGTTTTCTTTCTTAATTCTTTTGGAACATCTAATTCGCTTTTAAGCTTTTTAAAATCAGCCATTAAATTAACCCTGTCTTGAGATAAGTTTTCCATTGCTCTAGTGTAAGGATCTATTAAAGACTCTTTATAAAATTCCATAGCTGCTTCACCTTTTTTACCTTTACCTAAAGTTCTATATAGTAAACCAGTAAAGTCTTCAGCGGATGGTGGTATAAAAAACTTTTGTCTTCTAACTTTTTCACCTCTTATCTCTGCTTTAATATCTGAAAAAACCTTTTGAGACTCAATACCAGTAGATTCTTCTATGATCTTATTAAAAGTATCGTTCATTTTATTAGAAGCGTTCATTCTAGCTTGTTGTACCTTAGACTTAACATCAAGAACTTCCAGAGCATCTCTTACCGCTTTAACGTTTTGAGGTGCATCATCTGCAAAGTAAAAGTCATTATAACCTTCAGCAGCTTTATTAACTAACCAATCAGCTTTAGCTTTACCTGTTGAATTACCTAGTCCAGTAATATTTTCTAAAGGTATTTTAATACCCATAGCATCTAAAAATTGTTTAATAGCTGGAGCTGATTCTTGAGCACGAGCGGTGAGAATAAATAAGTCTCTATCACCAGCCGCTTCTTTCATTTTCTTCATCAAATCAAACAGTGGTCCTTTCTTTCCTTCTACTACTCTATTAAAATCAGAAAAATCCATTTTCCAACCTTCTTCAACTAGTCTTTCTCCTTCTTTAGCAAACTCTTCTGCTGTTAGTGTTTTCTTTTCTCCACCTCTTTCTGCAAATACTTTGCTATTAGTTCTAGCAACAGTATCGTCAAAATCAAAAACTCTAGCTTTCTTCTTTTCTTTATCTATTTTTCTAGCATTTTCTAAAGCTTTATCAAAAATATTAGCTTTATCGACTATTAACTTATTAGGAGTTTTACTTGACTCCATGAAAACAAATATTGGATTTTCAACAGCATTTATTTCTTTATAGGTTTTTAAGCTAGCATCTCTTTTAGCATTTAACATGTCTAATTCTATAGCTAATCTTTCTCTTAACTGCTCTGGTTTAGTAAAACCTTCTTGACGAGTCGCCCACTTCGCTATTAATTCTTGTTGTTTAGCTATTATTTCAGGATTTAATATATCTTTGCCAAATTCTTTTTCACCTATTAATAATTGATCAGCTAGAGATTCTAGCTTACCTTTTTTATTAACAACCATTATTTCATTTGGATTCATACCAAAGGTTTCTTTACCATTGATAATACCCATTTGACTATTTACTTTTTCATTAAAATACCTAGACCATACACTATGTGCTTTGTTAATATCACCAGTTTTAATTGCTTCTCTCCAAGACTCCCAATAACCTTCAGGCATTTTAGCTTTGTAACCTGCAGCCGCAACTTTTCCGTCATTTATTTTATTAATAAGAATCTGGAAGTAGTTTTCTTTAACAAGCTCTTTAAGCATTTTTGTGCTAGCTTTAGGATCTAGTATTGTTCTAAAAGTAATTTCACCTAATTGATTAGCAGGCATTACATGTTCTCTTTCAGGTCCTCTTTTTCCTTTCCAGTATACTTCATATCCTTTAGCGTGAGATGCCATTCTAAACGGGTGATTACTAGCAACAGAAGAGTGTCTAAAGAAAGCTTCCATAGCTTGTATAACTTCAGGATTATACTTTTCAGCTTTAATCATTTTATCTAAACCATCAATAACTAAATCAAAACCATCATAATTGTCCTTAATATCTTTTTGAAACTCTTTAGATTCAAAATACTTAGGATTATTTTTCGTTATTACATTGCTCCAGGTCTTTGCTTGGCTTTTTTGAAAAGTTGAAATAGCGTTTTCTTCTGCTTTTGATTTTCCATGAGATTCGTTTTTTCTACCTTCTCTAACAAAAGTCTCTCTCGACGTGTTAATTAAAGGACTACCTATGCCTTTTCCCCCGTTATTTGCAACTGCTCCAGAATTAACTATTTTTCTTATAGGTAAATATTTTGGTAATACTTTTTCTATAAAATTTTTCATTATCCTATTAGTCTCAGGTATTTCTTTTCCTGCTTCAGTGATAAATTTAAGTGGTTCTACTTTTAAATCTTTTAATATAGATTGAGCACTTTTAGCAAACGTACCTATTGGTTGTTCGGATATACCAGTAAGTTTCTTTTTAATAGGTGAAGCAGAGAACTCACTACTACCTGCTTTTAATTCTTTTGCAGCTTTAGTTTCACCTAACTTTTCCAATACGTTACGCTTGATTTTATTATTAAGAAGTTTACCATAGTTTCTAGCTAACGCGGCTTTTAAAGTATCTTCGTTTCTTAACTTTAATCTATCAGCAGCTGTTAATTTTTCTAAACTACGAGACTCAAAAACACCTGGAGGTTGTATGCCAGCACGCTCTCTAAACTCCTTTACATCAATTCTAGTAGACTTTATATCTCCTTGGCTTTTCTTACCCATAGATCTTACTCCAGAGCTCTTATACAGAGCTTTGAGTATTGATGGATCTATTTTTAACGATGTACCTTGTTTAGATTGATCACCTTTTACTTGACCTCTTTGAAGTCTTTTTATGTCTTTTAATTTTTGTAAAGCTTTTTTATTTGCTTCAGTAGGATTATTCTTTACTTTATCTTGAGCTTTTTTGATATCAGCTTCTATAACATCTTTAGGAAATAAATTAGTTTCATTAAGAAGTTTAACATATGTCTCAGATATTTCGTATAACTTTTTATTTAAGTTATAATTCTCTGATTGTTTAGCTTTACCATCTTCAACTTTTACTTTACCTTTTTTATCAGTTCTACTATATCTAGGGTTTTTACCTTCTAAAGTTTTAACATCAATACCAAATAATTCAGCTGTATTTTCTTTAGCTAAATCTTCATTAGTGGAATAATCTAGTTCTTCTAGTTTCTTTTTATTAATCTCACCATCTTTATCAGTGATCTCCTTCATGAACTCGTCTTCTACTTTTTTCTCGTAAGCTTTTAACTTAGCTGGATCTGTAATAACTCTCCGAGCGTCAACACCAGATGTCTCTGCTTTTTCTTTTTTATTAGCAGCAGCTTCTTTATTTTCTAAAGCTTCTTGCGGATTTGCAGATTCATCTACTACATCTACTTTGCTTTCACCTTCTTTAACTTCTTTATCTAGCTTAACAGTAGGTGCTTTTGTTTCTCCTTTAGTAATTTCACCTAATACATCACCGTATCTTTTAGCGATTATACCATTCATGTAAGCACCAAAGTCTTGTCTACCTATTACTTTACCACTTTTATCTTTAAGTACTTTAGCATTTGAAGGTTTATAAGTGTTAGCTATTTTAACTAACTCTTCATAATAACCCATTACCCATTCATCATATTTAACTCCTTCACCAAAAAAGTTAGGATTATTAGCAGCTTTCGCGGCTAAGTCCTTAGCTCTTCCCATGTTGTTAGTTATAAACTCGTCTTTAAATTCTTGAGGAACTTCTTCTCTACCTTCTTCAACACTTTGCTTATACTCTTCATTCTCTAATAATCTATCATTAATTGCTTTATTCTCTTCAACTATAGCTTTACTATTTTTACTTAAGTCTTTTTCAGAAGCATTCATGTTTTTAGTATCTATGCCATACTTCTTTTGTAATCTAATTAATTTATTTCTATCAGACTTAACAGCACCTTTTATGTTAGATTTGTCTTTCAGTCCACCTTCTAAAATAAAGTCAGCATATTGTTCCGGTTTCATATCTCTAGGAGATATAGATGATGGAGCTTCTCCACTAGTCTTAGTAGTTTTAGAATCAACACCTGTTCCTAAACCTCCAGCTTCAGCAATTTCTACAAGTTCTGATAAAAATTCTTTTTCCATTGCTATATCTTTAGGTCCTCCAGCTTCCACTGACTCCTTATACTCTATATAACCTGGACGCTTCTCCATTTCAGCTTCTACTTTTTCATACTCACCACCACGCTTACTTTTAACTCTCTCTTTTACTTTATCTATATAATCAAACGTTTCGTTTAAAGCTTGTTGTCCTGCCACTTCTTCACTCATCTCAGGATTTTTCTTCATGATTTGAGTTTTGCGCTTATTAATCGCAGCATCTCCAACAAGTAATTCTTGAGATGCATGGCCTAGTACTTCATGAGCAGCTGTACCAGGTTTTACCACGTCAGTATTAAATATTTGTATAGGTTTATTATAGTTAGGATTTTTAATAACTCTACCTGTTTCTGGATTTATAACCTTTGTACGAGTATCTATCCCCATTAACCCACTTTCAATTTCGCTAAACTCTATACCAACAAATTCTTCTTTTAATTTATCAACTTCAGCAGTGTTACCTTCAAACACTTGATGCCCAGCTTTCTTAGCTAAATCAATTGTTGGTTGGTAAATTTCTGACATTTCTATTAGTCTTTGTGATTTTATATTAGTAGCATTAGCTTTATCTAAATTAGTAAGAAGATCTTCCAACATCTTTATCTCATTACTTATTTTAATTTCTTCAGTAGATTTATTCTCGTCTTCTCCTTCTGATTTGTATGTTTTTAAAGCTTCTTTTAATGAATTAACTTGGCTACTTATATTTAATATCTCCATAGAGTTAGCTATAAAAGATTGTCCAGCAGGACTTCTTAAAGCTTTTGGATCCATACTAAATTCAGACTTAGCATAGTCTCCCACTAGTTTGGAATTGTTATACATTTGAGTTGCGCCAAGCTCAGACATACCGCCATTAACCATTAGTTCATATATGACGGCTTTGCCATCATTTAGGTATCCAGCTTCAGTTAAGTTTAATATTCCTTCAGGTGTTAAATCATTTCCTTTATTTAAAGATTTTACTGTAGAACTTAATCTTTCAGTGTTATGAAATATAGCAAGGTCTTCATAATTAGCATCTATATCAGCTTTCTCTTTAGCGTTTAAATCTTCATATTTTTTGTTATATTTTTCTAAACTAGTACTTCCTTTTTGAGCTGCTTCAGATTTAGCCATTTCAGCTACAAATTCATGATAAGATCCTTTTTGTTTTAACTTGTTCCCTAAACCGTTTATATAAGCTATTTGGTCATTTACATTTTCACCACCGTCTTTTTTTATTTCTTTAATTTTTTTCTTTACAGCGGCATCTACATCAGCATCGGTATGCACTTCAGTTCCTCTAACTTCTTTTAGCCCTAGCTGTCTATACCCAGAATTCCACATAGGTATATCACCAGCTCTTCTATCCACTTCCCTTTTATAAGTTTCTCTAGCTTCTTTAAAGGCTTTGTTAGGATGCATCATCTGCATTAAAGCAAACGAAGCATATGTTTCAAACAACTGATCACCATCTGTGAGATTATGAAATATTTCATCCATGCTTTGACCTGCTATTAGACCTTCAATTGCTCCTTGACCTTGCATTAATAATGCAGCTGATCCTGGTTGTTTAACTGAAAAGTTTATAGCTTTATTTATTGTTTCTAAACCTGGTTGTTTTTCAACCCAATTTAAAGTTTTAGATAAAGTGTAATTACCTTTTCCAGCTTGTTTTTCTGCACTTTTGTATAAAGATTTAGTTAACTTATCACCTATTTTATTTATACCAAGCCTACCTGTCTGCATTGTTAAAGCCATTCTAAAGTTATGAGCGGCAGACATACCTTCTTTGTCAAACAGTCCTTGCTCCATGAAACTAGCTCCTTGCAAACCTGTGAATTCAACTCCAACTCCAGTACTAAACTTAACAATATTAGCAGCTGTTTTAGGAGCTACTTTAATACCAACTGCTCCCATACCTCTAAAAACCCCTTGTGCACTATACCTCCAGAAATTAGCAACATTACCAGCCCCTCCAGTTAATAGGAAAGTAGCACCCATTTCTGCTCCCATTTTAATATACTCTGGCATTGCTGCTCCAATTTTTTCTGAGTTGCCAATTAAAAGCTGCATGTCGTACTTGTCTTGATCTGTTAGCTCTATACCACTTGCTTCAATTTCTTTAAATAATCTATGTTTATTTTCAGTATAGGTTAGTTCTTCATAACCCATTGCAGATCCCCAGTTTCCAGCATTACCCCAAAAACCATCTCTCATAGAAGTTGTCCAATCTACATTAAGAACCTTAGAAATACCTAAAACAGATCTGTCTTCAACAGCATCATTCCACGCTTTTACTAATGGATCATTACTGTTAGGTATAGTAGTTAGCTTTAATGGTAATTGTCCTGTCTCTGCAATTTCCTGGATTCTTTTCATGTCTTTAGCTAGTATGTCATCACTACCAACCATCTCACCAACGGCGTCGTACAAGCCAGCTGCAAAACTTACTCCATCTTTATCCATGAAATTCATATATTTCATCCATTCAGAAGTAGGTTTATTATTTAACTGTATAGCTAATTGTACTAATTCAGAATTATTTTCAAATATTCTAGAATTTAACCAATCAGAATCAGCATATTGGTATTCTTTTATTTTTTGCTGTATATAAGCATCTCCATTTCTTTCACCTCTAGTGTATATAGTATTCCCATATTCTCCTTCAATATTCTTATATATATCAATTTCAGGATCATCTAAAAAGTTTTGAGCAGCACTAGCTAAATTGTTTTGAGCAATTATATCTTCTGTAGAAACCGGATTTTTTTCTATAGCTACAGCTTGTGCAGCGGCAGCATCACCTCCGTTTTTCTTCATTTCATCTACATAAGTATTCATCCTCTTTTCTTGAAGATTTAAATTTCTATTGTGAAAATCTCTACTTATATTAACTAAATTTTGTTCTGGAGTATCAATACCTAAAAAACCACCACTTTCAAAAACATCTATTTGATTACCAACAAGGTCGCTTTTTACTTCAAAATTTGCCCTTAAACTTATTTCTTCTTTAGAAGCTTCAGGATATAAAGCTTCCAAATCTACAGCTTCGGCTCTAACTTGTT
>Ga0315315_10005023_pt1 | contig 12202 bp, 11 predicted proteins | sample M140m3416metaG_FD_203699 | JGI IMG/M metagenome (GOLD analysis project Ga0315315, IMG submission 203699) | Ammonia-oxidizing marine archaeal communities from Monterey Bay, California, United States - M1 40m 3416 | ecosystem: Environmental > Aquatic > Marine > Intertidal zone | place: USA...
TAGCTGACTGAAGAGTCTTATTTGGATCTAGATTTGTATCTTTAGGATAAATTTCGATTTTATCAGTACCAATATCATTTAGAGCCATTCTAGTTGATTTAATTATTAGTTGTCCTAATTCTTTATATTCACCAGATAAAGGGACAAGAAGACCAATTTTAATTTTTTCTTCATTTGCAAAAGCATTAGGATGAGTAAAGAAACAAACAATTATTATTATTAGAATAAATTTAATAAATTTGTACATTTAATGATATTGTATTATTTCAATAACAAATATGATTGTAAATTCAAAACGTACAAATAAAATAATTAAAAAAAACCTTTATATAGTATCTACACCAATAGGTAATTTAGGCGATATTAGTCTTAGAGCAATAGAGACACTTAAAAAGTCAGATTATATATTATGTGAGGATACAAGAGTTTCAAAAAATCTGTTAGTTAAATATCAAATCAAATCAAACTTAATTTCATATCATAAGTTTAATGAAAAAAAAAATTCTATAAAAATTGTTAAATTAATAAATGAAGGTTCAATAATTTCATTAATATCTGATGCGGGTACACCATGTATATCTGATCCCGGGGCTATATTAATTAAGGAGTGTATTAATAATAACATAGATGTTATTCCCTTGCCTGGTCCTTCATCTGTTATATCTGCTGTTTCGATTTCAGGATTTTCTGAAAAGTTTTTCTTTTATGGTTTTTTTCCTGAAAAAAACAAACTTATACTCGAAGATATGGAAAACCTATCAAAACTAAATAGTTCATTAGTTTTTTTTATTTCCCCAAGAAAGATAAACAAAATTATCCCGTTTGTTAAAAAAAATTTTTCAGGAAGAAAAATCCTTATTTGTAGAGAAATGAGTAAGTTTTATGAGGAATATATTAGGTCTGAAGTCGATGATTTGAAATTATTTAAGACTGATTTAAAAGGAGAATTAACAATCGTTGTATCTGAAATAATAAATTATAAAAAAAATCCACAAATTTTGAGTGAATCAGATAAAAGATTAATTAATAATATGATTAATAAATTAAGTATTAAAGAAATCTCAAATCTTATAAATCAAAATAAAAAAATTTCAAAGAAAACTATTTATGACTATTGTCTTAAAATCAAAAATAAAAAATAAATTTTTTTTAATATTTCTAATAAGTTTATTTTTAAATGGATGTGCTGGAGTTTCATCATCTGGAATTTTTGGTACTGGTGTCAGTATTGCTATTGACCCAAGATCTTTAGGAACCCAAATAGATGACTCTTTAATGCAAAAAAATTTATCAGCAAGGATTCTTCTTGTAAATAAAAATTATTTTTTAACAGTAAAGTCAAAAGTATTAGATGGTAGAATATTTTTAACTGGTAAAGTAGATCAACCAGAAGAAAAATTAAAATTAACAAAAATAGCATGGGAAACTGAAGGGGTCAGGTCTGTGAGAAATGATGTTAAAATAAAAGAAGAATTTAATTTTAAACAATCGGCTAAAGATATTCTAATTACATCTCAATTAAGAGCTGCAATGGTTTTAAATAAAAATATAAAAGCAACAAATTATCAAATAGATACTTTTAAAAAGAAAGTTTATATTTATGGAATAGCTCAAACAGAGGATGAAAAGAATTTAGTAATATCCGAAGCTAAAGAAATTTTAGATGTTGAAGATGTAGTTGCTAGTATTTTACTTGTTGAAAATTTAAGAATACAAAGAAATTAATTTTTTTTATAATCAATTACATCCGCTGAATAAGCTGCAATCGAGGCTAAATTTAAAATTTCAGATGTGGAAGTTCGCAAAGGAGCAATTTCGATAGGCAGCCCCAAACCAATTAGTAGTGGACCTATTACTTTTGCTCTACTCATCGATTTAATCATTTTATATGAAATTGCAGCACTATGCTGACTTGGCATAATTAATACGTTTGAGTTTCCAACAATTTCTGAAAATGGATAAAGTTCTTTATAAATTTCTTCTAAAGCCACATCTGGCTGCATTTCTCCATCAAATTTAAAATTAACTTTTTCTTTTTTTAATAATTCTACTGCATCACTAAGTCTCTTTGTTCTATCAGTGGCTGGTTGACCAAAAGTTGAATGAGATAAAAAAGCAATTTTAGGATCAAAACCAAAAAGTCTTACAACCCTTGCTGCTGATTTTGCCATTTCTGCTAATTGTTTTGAGTCTGGATATTCTATTACGGAAGTATCACAGACGAAGATTGTTTTACCCCTATTAACAATTAGGTTTAAACCAAACATTATTTCCCCAATTCCTGGTTCTACGACTTGAGTTATTTTTTCAAGAGATGCAGAATATCTTCTTGTATTTCCTGTAACCATTGCATCTGCATCACCACATGCAACCATACAAGAGGACCAAATTACTCTATCATTTCTAATGAGTCTATCGCAATCCCATTCCAACATACCTTTCTGTCTTTGGAGTTTTTTAAATAAATATTTTACATATTTCTCTCTTTTGGTTTTATCTTTTGAATTAACTATTTCGATATCGAAATCTTCACTGTAACCAATATTTTTTATTTGATTTTTTATTAATTCTTCTTTTCCAACCAATATAGGTATTCCTAATCCTGAATTTTTAAAAGCTATGGCTGCTTTAAGTGTATTTTCATCTTCACCATCTGCAAAAACAACTTTTTTTGGTTTTTTCTTTATATAACTATGTACACCTTGCATGATAGTTACAGTTGGGTCTAACCTTTGTTTAAGTTGATCTTTATATAAATCAAAATCCTTAATCTTTATTCTTGCTACGCCAGTATCCATTGCAGCTTTAGCTACAGCAGATGGAATTACACTAATTAGTCTTGGATCAAATGTTGATGGGATTATATAATCTTTTCCATAGTGAGGTCTTTCACCTCCCATTGCAGCAACAACTTCATCTGGCACATCCTCTTTGGCTAGATTTGCAATTGCATTTGCAGCTGCAACTTTCATCTCTTCATTAATAGTTTTTGATCTAACATCTAAAGCGCCTCTAAATATGTAAGGGAAACCAACCAGATTATTTACTTGATTAGGATAATCTGATCTTCCAGTTGCAATTATTGCATCATTCCTTACTTCTTCAATTTCTTCAGGTGTAATTTCTGGATCAGGATTTGCACATGCAAATATAATTGGGTTCTTAGTCATTTTCTTTACCATTCCTTTTGTTAAAGCACCTTTAGCTGACAAACCTAAAAATACATCAGCATCTTTAATAGCATCTTCTAATGACCTGTCTTTAGTTTCGATAGCATGACTGGATTTCCACTGATTTAAATTTTCTCTACCTTTAAAAATTACACCTGTTCTATCAACCATTGTAATATTTTTTTGTGGAACTCCACTTTTTTTAAATAAGTTAGTGCAAGCCATAGCTGAGGCTCCAGCACCATTTACAACCACTTTAATCTTATTTATTTTTTTTTTACTGATATCAAGTGCATTAATTAATGCTGCGGTAGTAATTATGGCTGTACCATGTTGATCATCATGAAAAACAGGAATATCTAAAATCTCTTTTAGTTTTTCCTCAATAATAAAACAATTTGGTGCAGCAATATCTTCAAGGTTTATACCACCAAAACTTGGAGCAAAATTCTTGATACTATTTACAATTTCGTCTGGGTTTTCAGAGTCAATTTCAAGGTCAATGGAGTCAATATCTGCAAATCTTTTAAATAAAACAGCTTTACCTTCCATAACAGGTTTGGATGCTAAAGCACCAAGATTTCCCATACCCAAGATTGCTGATCCATTGCTTATAACAGCAACAAGATTTCCTTTACTAGTATAATCATATGCAGCCTCAGGATTATTACTGATAGCTCTTACGGGAGCAGCTACACCTGGCGAATATGCTAAAGCAAGATCTCGCTTTGTAGTCATATTTTTTGAAGATGTAATTTCAATCTTCCCTGGCTTTTTATGACTATGAAAATCTAAAGCTTCCTTATCTGTGTAATGATCAATTTTTGTTTTTTTCATTTATGTTAATTAGGTGTACAAATGGGGTAAAATTAAGACTAATATGATTTATGAATTTAGTTAAGTCAACAGGGACTTTTGGTTTTTATACTATAATCAGTAGATTACTTGGTTATTTGAGAGATGTTTTAATTGCAGTTTTTCTTGGAACAAGTTTTTTAGCTGATGCATTCTTTGTTGCTTTTAGAATACCAAATACTTTTAGAAGATTATTCGCTGAGGGAACTTTTAATGCAGCATTTGTGCCAAGTTACACATCAGAATTGGTAAAAAATAATTCAAAATCAAAATTATTTGCAAATCAAATTTTTAATCTTCTTTTTTTAGGACTATTTTTTTTAGTTTTATTGATTGAACTTTTTATGCCAGTTTTTGTGAGTTTAATAGCACCAGGTTTTGTTGAAGATACTAAAAAAATTGAACTAGCAATTGATTTAACCAGAATAACCTTTCCATTCTTGATGTTTGTTAGTTTATCTTCTTTTTTCTCTGCAATTTTAAATTCTCATAATAGGTTTGCCGCAGCTTCAGCAGCTCCAATAATTCTAAATTTAATTTTAATTGGGGTTTTAATTTTTGGAAAATTTTTAAATGATAAACTAATTTACTATCTTGCATATGGTGTATCGATAGCTGGATTTTTACAACTAATTTTTTTGTACAAATTTGTTAAGAAATTTTATGTTATTAAATTTGATTTTAATTTAAAAATTAATAATAAAGTAAAATTTTTTTTTAGAAAACTTTTACCAAGCATTTTTTCTTCAGGTGTAACACAAATTAATATATTAATTGGAACTATTATTGCTTCTTTTCAAGCCAGTGCAGTATCTTACCTATATTATGCTGATAGAATTTATCAAATAAACTTAGCAATTGCTGGGATTGCTATAGGAGTTGTTGTTCTTCCTCAGCTTTCCAAACATGTCCATTTAAAAAAAAAAGATAAGATTTTGAAGATACAAAATAAAGCCTTGGAACTAAGTATGTTTTTGAGCCTACCAGCTTCTATTGCTTTATTTATTGGTGCAGAGGAAATTATTTCAGCACTGTTTGGTTATGGTTCTTTTAGTGAAATAGCTGTTTCAAATTCTGCAAGAGCTCTTTATTATTTTGGTTTAGGCTTACCAGCTTTTGCATTAATTAAAGTTTTTTCTACTTTCTTTTTTGCAAACCATGATACAAAAACTCCTTTTTATATTTCTTTAACTGCAGTAATTTTAAACATTATTATTAGTGTATATTTCTTTAAAAATATTGGTTTTATTATTATTCCTATAGCAACAACAATTTCCTCATGGTTTAATGCAATAATATTATTTATTTTTTTAACTAATAGAAACTTATTTCATTTTAATAAAACATTTTTTATTAAATTAATCAGAATATCTTTTGCTTCAGTAATTATGGGTATATTATTTAAATATTTACTAACAATCTTTCAGTATGAATTAGTTTATAACAATTACTTTAAATCAATTTATTTACTAATATCAGTTTTCTTAAGTCTTATTTTTTATTTATTAGTGTCACTATTTATCAAAGCTTTCAAATTTGAAGATATTAATCTAAAGTATTAAAATATGGGAAAAAAAATATTTTCAGGTGTTCAACCAACTGGTAATCTTCATTTAGGAAACTATCTAGGTGCAATCAAAAATTTTGTAGATTTAAATAATGATCTAGATAACGAGTGCGTTTTTTGTGTTGTCGATCTTCATGCGATAACAGTTAATCAGGATCCTAAAGAATTAAGAAATAACATTCGTGAAACGGTAGCTACTTTTATTGCCAGTGGGATTGACCCTGAAAAAAGTATCATCTTTAATCAATCAAAAGTTAGCGCACATTCAGAAGCAGCTTGGATATTAAGTTGTGTAGCAAGAATGGGGTGGTTAAATAGAATGACACAATTTAAAGAAAAAGCTGGAAACGATAAAGAGAAAGCAAGTGTTGGCTTATACTCTTATCCTGTTTTGATGGCTGCAGATATTTTGTTATACGAGACAACTCATGTTCCGGTTGGTGATGATCAAAAACAACACTTAGAACTTTGCAGGGATATAGCTCAAAAATTTAATAATGATTTTAAATTTGAAGATTTTTTTAAAGTTCCTGAACCTTTAATTCAAAAGGAATTTTCAAGGATTATGAGTTTAAAAGATGGTTCAAAAAAAATGAGTAAGTCGGAATCATCAGATTTAAGCCGTATAAATTTAACAGATGATAAAGACCAAATTATTAATAAGATTAAAAAAGCTAAAACAGATACATTGCCTTTACCAGAAACAGTGGCTGAGCTAGAAAAAAGACCTGAAGCTAAAAATTTAATTGGTATTTATTCAAGTTTAGTAAATAAAAATTTAGAAAAATCTATAAAGGAATTTTCTGGAAAAAATTTTTCAGAATTTAAAGAAAAGTTGTCTCAAGCCCTAGTTGAGAAAATCATACCTATCTCTACCGAAATTAAAAAACTTTTAAATGAAAAAGAGTATTTAGATACGATTCTTTTAAAAGGATGTGAAAAAGCAGACAAAATAGCTTCTAAAAAGGTAAATAAAATTCACGAAATAGTTGGTTTTTAGAATATCTTTATTAACAAGTTTCAATTTTGAAATTATTCACTATATATAAAATATGTTTGTTCAGACCGAAATAACACCAAACCCTAATTCGTTGAAGTTTTTACCTGGTAAAACAGTTTCAAACGAAGGATCATTTGAAATAACACGAAAAGATGAAACTAATAATGATTTGATTAGAAATTTGCTATCGATAAATGGTGTTGAAGGTATTTTTCTAGGGAAAGACTTTATATCTATCAATAAAAATGACGACGTTTCATGGGATGAAATTAAGCACATAGTAATTTCTTTAATAAATGATTTTTATTTAAGCGGTAAAGAATGTGTAATCGAAAAAAATCTAACTAAAAACAACGAAGACTTAAAAGATATAGAAAAAAAAATTGTTCAGATTCTAGACCAAAAAATAAGACCAGCAGTTGCAAAAGATGGTGGTGATATTAAATTTAGAGAATTTAAAGATGGCATAGTTAGAGTTCAGCTACAAGGAAGCTGTTCTGGTTGCCCAAGTTCAACAATGACTCTAAAGCAAGGTGTTCAAAATCTTCTTTGTCATTACTTACCTGAAGTAAAAAAAGTTGAGGCTATTTAAATGTTCAGTTTAAAATTTAAAAATTTAAGACTTTTTAATCAAATGGTTATTTTTAAATCAAAATTTTATTTTTTTAAAATACAAAGAAAAAATCTTAAAGTATTTAAATATTTTGATGACAGAAGAATCGGTGCTATTCCAAGAATTTTTTTGACAAGTATTTTTGTTGTATTTTCTTTTTATTATATTCCTTCAATAATAGATTTTACAAATCATCAATTATTAAAAAATAATGAATTTCAGAATAATTCTAAAGCTATCTTAGCATATACATTAAATAACAAAGGTAAAGGCGGAGCGATTAATGAAAATCTTAATGAAAAAGATTTATTAATAGATATTTTTAGTTTAAATGATTTAGAGACAGACACTGTTAGATTAAACGCATCTACAATTAAACAATTGTTTGAAGACACAGACTATAAATTGGATGATGTAAGAGAAACAAAATTAGTTAAGCCAGTTGCATTAACTCTTCTTCCTGCTGAAATCAAGATGATAGAAAGTACAAAAAGAAGAAAAGAGTTTTTTATACAGATTGTTCTACCTTTAATTCTTAAGGAAAATAATAATATTAGACTTGATAGAAAAATGCTTTTTACCATCATTAATAAAAGCAATAATACTCAATTGGAAAAAAAATGGCTTGAAAAGAAATATAAACAATATGGAGTTTCCTCTAAAGATTTGTCATTACTAAAAATTAGAATGGATGAAATTCCTGTTTCCTTAGCAATCGCTCAAGCGGCCAAAGAAACTGGTTGGGGAACCTCAAGATTTGCACAAGAAGGAAATGCACTTTTCGGTCAATGGACATGGTCAGGTGAAGGTTTAAAACCTAAAGAAGCAGATGAAAACAAGGGTCATAAAGTTATGAAATTTAATGTTTTACAGGCATCAGTTAGGGCATATCAAAGAAATTTAAATACACATCCTTCTTATGAAAATTTTAGATTAGCACGCGCGCATTTAAGAGATAAAGGCAAACCTTTAGATAGCATGATACTTTCACAGTTCTTAAAAAATTATGCAGAAACTGGGAATCAATATGTGGAAGTTTTACAAAAAATCATAAAACAAAATAATTTAAAAGATTTTGATGATGCAAAATTACTTCCATCAAGCATTGAGCTTGAAAGTTTAATTTAATTTTTTATTACTACGAATTGTGTACCAAACCAACGCCACTCTCCTTCATCATTTAATGAACAATTAATTCTTCCTCTTCTAGGAAGAAATTTATTATCAAAATTAATTGTGAGTGTGTTATTTGTAAAAGTTAAATTTGGCTTTTTCCAGTTACCCCCATCATTCGAATAACAATTGATATTTTTAATATTTTTTTGTGCATCAAAAAATTCAATGATTAGCTCAGGAGGGTTACTATTATCCATAATTTTTTTTTGTTCTGGTTTAAGAGATTTATATTCAAGAGGCTTATAGTTAATTAAAGATGTAAATCTTTTTAATTTACCATATTTTTCATTTATAGGAAATCTGGGTAATTCAAATTTATCTTTATTTATATCAATAATTCCAGAATGTTGTCCAAAAGCAACTTTAAAATTTTTTGAAATATAACTTTTCATAAATAACGAATATTCACCAAATGGATATGAAAAGATTGATGGTGAATATCCTAATTCTTTTTTAAAAATTTTTGTTGCAGTTTCAATATCATTAACAAAATTCTCTTCATCCATATCAATTAGATATTCATGTGTATGAGAATGATGACCAATATGTCCAAATTCAGATTGACCGATTTCTCTTATTTCATCCCAGTTCATATATCCAGATTTTCCAACAGGTTCAGTAGATACAAAAAGGATAAATGGAATTTTATTTTTTTTTAAATATGGCCAAGCCTCATCATAAAAAGATCTAAATCCATCATCAATTGTAATTAAAATTTTTTTTTCTTGTTTTGGTTTATTAAATTCATCCACAAAAAATTTAGGATCATAAAATTTATAACCATTTTTTTTAATAATTTGCATTTGATTATTAAAAACATCCATCCGAATATTAGTTGATGGGTATTTATTCTCGTTAAATCTATGATACATTAAAGATAGAATTCCGTTATCATTTGAATAATATTTGCTATTATTTTCTTCTGAATTAGAATTGACTAAAAATGATAGTTGTAAAATGAATAAACTAATAATTGATGCTGCCAAAGATAAAGTTTTTTTAATGATCATTAATAATGATAATAATTATAATATGTCTCTTGAAAATAGTAAAAATAATTATGAAAAACTTGCTATGATTATTAATGAATTTTTAAGAATAAAAAATTTGAAAATTTGCGAAATAAATCAAATTTACATTAATCAAGGCCCAGGGAGTTTTGCAGGTATAAGAAATTCTTTATCAGTAGTTAAAGCTTTTCATTTAGTTAACAAAATTGACTATTATTGTTTTAGTTTTAGTGATTTTGTTAGCGAAAACAATATAAAATATGAAAATATACCTGAACTTTGTAAAAAATTTAAAATTAAAAAAAATTTGATTAATCCCATTTATTTGAGTTAGAATTACATATGTCAGAAACTATAGAACAAAAATGTTTATCTAAAGGAGTTAAACTTACTGATCAAAGACGTATAATTGCTAAAGTTATGTCAGAATCAACTGATCATCCTGATGTGGACGAACTTTACAAAAGAGTTTCTAAGATTGATTCTAAAATAAGTATTGCAACTGTTTATAGAACTGTAAAATTATTTGAGGAGTCAGGTATATTAACTAAACACGAGTTTAAAGGTGGTAAGGCCAGGTATGAAGAATTGAATGAAGGTCATCACGATCATCTAATTGATGTTAAAACAGGAGAAATAATAGAATTTGTTGATGATGAAATAGAGAAATTGCAAAAAAAAGTTGCTGAAAAATATGGTTATAAATTAGTTGATCATAAACTTGAGTTGTATGGAGTTAAAGTAAACTCAAAAGATGAGTAAAAAAATATTTATCAAAACTTTTGGTTGTCAAATGAATGAATACGATTCTAATCGAATTTTTGATACCGTTAAAGAAATTGGATTTAGTCAAACAAGTAATATTGATGAAGCAAATTGTTATTTATTAAATACTTGTCATATTAGAGATAAGGCGAAAGAAAAAGTTTATCACGAAATAGGTAGGGTAAAAAAAAATTTTAGATCAAAAATTAAACCTTTGGTTATAGTTACTGGTTGTGTAGCTCAAGCAGAAAATGAAGAAATGTTGAAAAGAGAACCTTACATTGATTTGGTAATTGGACCCCAAGCTTATCACAAGATCAACAGTAAAATTGAGGAATATTTAAATGAACAAAAACGTTTAGATGAAACAGAATTTGATGCTGTTTCTAAGTTTAACTATTTGGGGAAGATAAAAAATTCATCAAAAAAAATATCATCATTTTTAACTATTCAAGAGGGTTGTGATAAGTTCTGTCATTTTTGTGTTGTACCTTTCACAAGGGGACCAGAATACTCGAGACCATTTGAAAAAATTATTCAAGAAGCAAAAATTCTTGCTGATAATGGAGTAAAAGAAATTGTTTTACTTGGTCAAAATGTTAATGCTTATCAAAATGATAATTATAGATTATCAGATTTAATAATTGAAATCGAAAAAATTCCAGAAATTTTAAGAATAAGATATACCACATCTCATCCAAGCGATATGACAGATGATTTAATTGAAACTTATGGTATTTCAAAAAAATTAATGCCACTTGTTCATTTACCTGTCCAAAGTGGATCAAATAAAATTTTGGAGTCTATGAATAGAAAACATCAAGTTAAAGATTATTTTAATATTTATAAAAAATTGAAAGAAATAAATCCAGCTGTAAGATTTTCGAGTGATTTTATAATTGGTTATCCTGGTGAAGACGAAAAAGATTTTAACAATACTCTTGATTTAATAAAAGAAATAGAATTTATAAATTCTTATTCATTTGTATTTAGCCCTAGGCCCGGTACAGTTGCATCAAAACTTCGATTAATTGATAATAAAATATCTTTTAACAGACTTGAGATAATCCAACAAAAATTATTTGAACATCAAATAAAAATGAATAAATCTTTAGAAAATGAAGTAATTGATGTTTTAGTAGAAAATAAAATGCAAAAAAATACTAAGTTTTTTGGTAGATCTCAGTACATGACTCCAGTAATATTTAATGGTAATGACAAAGATATTGGTAAAATTGTGAAAATAAAAATAAGCAATAGTAATAGAAATACTCTTTTTGGAGAGATAGTTGAAAAATCTAAATTGAAAGTAGCATAAATTTGAGTGACACCATAAAAAAAAACATCCAAACAAGCTTAAAATTTGTTTATTCCGAAAACAATACATTGAGTGTGATATTTCATGATAATGATTTATTAATGGGTGTTGTTGGTGAGTTTAATAAAAATTTAAAAGAATTAGAGAAAGTTACAGGTGCAAGCTTATATTCAAGAGGAAATTCAATTTTAATAAAATCGACATCTGAAAAAAATGAAATAGTAAAAAATGCAATCCAATTTTTGGTTAATCAATTTTTAAATAATGGTACTATAGAAAACAAAGATATTTTGTCATCAATTGATCAGTTTATGATTAATGAAAAAGTAAAGAATACAAACGTAACTGATATAATTAAGACTCCAAAAAAATCTATTATTCCAAGATCTGAAAAACAGAAAGAATATGTTAGAGCTTTGAGAGAAAAGGAGATTATCATTTCAGCAGGTCCAGCTGGAACAGGAAAAACATTTCTTGCAGTTGCGGTTGGTTTGACGATGTTGTTAGAAAAAAAGATAGAAAGAATAATTTTATCTAGACCTGCAGTAGAAGCAGGTGAAAGATTGGGTTTTTTACCAGGTGACATGAAAGAAAAAGTTGATCCATATTTAAGACCTTTGTACGACTCGCTTTATGATTTATTTCATTTTGAAAAAATTCAAAGAATGATTGAAATTGGTGATATTGAAATAGCTCCTTTAGCTTTTATGAGAGGTAGAACTTTAAAA